>Ga0209382_10002967_pt1 | contig 24026 bp, 31 predicted proteins | sample SoiMetdeltSBSDD5_FD_187599 | JGI IMG/M metagenome (GOLD analysis project Ga0209382, IMG submission 187599) | Bulk soil microbial communities from a Populus tree surrounding site in Tennessee, USA - Soil MetaG P. deltoides SBSDD5 (SPAdes) (version 2) | ecosystem: Environmental > Terrestrial >...
CGGAGCTGGGGTTGGAAAGCATGGACTTGAGCCTCCTGTGGAGCGTGTTGCGACGATCGAGCGCGCTGGCGAACAGCAGCGCCCGTCCCGAAGCGGCCTTGGCGATCGCCCGGCCATAGTCGGCGCGATCCTGGGCCTTGGCCCTGTCCAGAACCCGGGCGTCACACGCGGCTTCCTGGTCGAAGCGAAAAGCGGCGTGGGCGATCCAGGCGAGCGGATTGAACCACTGGAGGCAGAGGAGGACAAAGGCGAAGAGGTTGACGAAGAGATCGCCCGCACGGTGGTGGGCAAGCTCATGATCGAGCGCCAGGCGGCGCTCATGAGGGGCATAGAGGAACTCAAAATCGGCCGGGACCGCGATCACCCGCTCGACGATTCCGAAGGCAACCGGGCCGCTGACATGCGCCGACTGGATGATCTGGATCGAACCGATCCAGCCAAGATCGTCGGCGTCCGCCAGGATGATGCCGCGTTCGCGCCGGAAGGCCAGGATGCGGGCCGCGAACAAACCGAGCGCAACGCCAAGCCATAGGGTCAGCAGGATCGCCGGCCAGCTGCCGAGCTGGTCGATCAGCGAGGGCTCCGCCGGCGCGACACTGGAAAGGAGCAGCGGCTCGGCACTGATTTGCGTCGTTATCAGCCGGGGCGTGACGGTCAGCGTCACCGGCCGCTCGACGGTTTCGGTCAACGTCGGCATCAGCAGCCGCGCGGCCGGGATCAGCCACAGGCCATAGGCGACGCGGGCCCCGAAATGGCGCCGTACCGGCTCACGGATCAGCAAGACCAGGACGATCAGCCCTGAGGTGGCGAGCAATGTGCCAAGCAGCCAGTCGGTCACGACTTCAGCTCCTTCAACAGCGCCTCGATTGCGGCGATATCTTCGTCGTCGAGCCCATCTTCTTCGGCGAGGCGCGCGACCAGCGGCGACAGACGGCCCCCGAACAGCTTTTCGACGAACCGCCGGGATTCATTTCCGACATAGGCCTCGCGCTTGATCGCGGGCGAATAGAGGAAGCGTCGGCCGTCCTCGCGATGCTTGAGCGCCCCCTTGGCGACCAACCGGGACAGCATCGTCTTGACTGTAGCCAGGGTCCAACCGCGGCCGGCATCGATCTGCTCGGCAACCTCGGCGGCGGTCAATGGCTGCCCCGCTGCCCACAGCGCTTCCATCACATCAAGCTCGGCATCGCTGATTCGCACGTCCATCGGTGCTCCCTTTCGATTACAGCTGTAAGCGATGCGACTACAGTTGTAAACAGCCGTTCGTCGAAGCCATTGCCCGTTGGTGGAAAGCGTCGGATTATTTTACGATCGAGGCAGCCAGGCAAATTATCACTCGCTAGTTTTTGCTTATTTTCAGCGATTTTTTGCAATTGGCACACGGGTTGCAGCTATGTTGGGGTCCACTTGGTTCCACGCCAACACAAAGGGGACGGCAACAGCGGTTTCTGGTCCCGCGTTCGCCGTCCCCTTTAAGTTTTAGGCAGTTGCGTCATGCGTACTCGGGGGCGGCTCCCCTTTCGCGGCCCCCTGCACGACAGGGGAGCCGACTAACCTCTCAAGCCTCTGCGCTAATGAGCTGCTGCAGCTCGCCGCTTTCGAACATTTCCATCATGATGTCGGAACCGCCGACGAACTCGCCCTTCACATAGAGCTGAGGGATGGTCGGCCAGTCCGAATATTCCTTGATACCTACGCGAATTTCCTGGTCCTGAAGCACGTCGACCGTTTCGAACGACGCACCCAGATGATCGAGGATCGCCACCGCCCGGCTGGAAAAGCCGCACTGCGGGAACAGGACGCTGCCCTTCATGAACAGCACCACGTCATTGGCCTTCACCAGAGCGTCGATCCGCTCCTTCACGTCACTCATCAGTCGTCTCCGTCCGGCACCGCGGTCTCAAGCTGCAGTGCATGTAGCTCGCCGCCCATGCGTGTCCCAAGCGCCCGGTACACAAGTTGGTGCTGGCGAACGCGGTTCAAGCCCTCGAATCGCTTTGACAAGATTCGAGCCGCATAATGATCGCCGTCCCCGGCCAGGTCGCGGATTTCGATCTTCGCGTCCGGCAGGGCAGCCCGGATTAGCGCCTCAATCTCGCTGGCCGCCATCGGCATTTTAATGATTCGATTGCGCGATGATCTGGCGCCGCGCCTCGACCAGCTTGAGTCCAAGCGTTTCGCGAATCCGGCCATCGTCACATTCGATACCGGCCGACGTCAGGTCGCCGAGCACCTTGCGGATCACATCCTCGTCGCCCGCTTCCTCGAAGTCGGCGCGGACCACGTCCTTGGCGTAGGCCTCGGTTTCGACTTCCGACAGGCTCATCAGCCGCGCCGCCCATTCCCCCAACAGCCGGTTGCGGCGGGCGAGGATGCGGAACTGCATCTCTTCGTCGCGTGCAAATTTGGCTTCGAATGCACGTTCACGGTCGTCGAATTGAGTCATGGGCAAATCCTAGCTGTTTGCCCCTCGAATAGTTGGTGCCAGCCGCTCCGTCCAGCAGCGGCGGATCAGCCGGCGCGGCGGATCTGCTCGGGCGGATCGAACAGCGCGGCGATATGACGGGCCAGGCCGCCCTGCCCATCATTGGCATGGCGGGTCACATCGAACGCGTCCGCGACGAACCCGGCGTTCCGATCGGGAAGGACCTGGGTCAGATGGTCGTTATCCGGTTGTCCGATCAGGACCCGAACCGAGCTGCCGCGCGTTTCCGCCGCCAATGCTGCGCAGAGGCGCTGAAACGCCTGTTGCGAGCTGGCGTAGGGGAAGATCGCCGCCTTGGCATCTTCCTCAGCCGGCGGAATGTTGAGGAGGATATTATGAAGGCTGCCCTTGCGGAGCGCCGGCAGCAGCGCGCGCGATACGCGATACATGCCCAAGGTGCGCTCATATCCGCCGCCGGCGGCGTTGATGATCATGTCGATCTCGGGAAAGCGCTCGAGCACTTCCGCCGCGAAAACGGTCACGCTTGCTTCCGAAGCAACATCGCAGAAGCGGCCGGTCGCTCCCAGGCCGTCACTGAAAATCTTCAGGGACTCGGTATCGATATCGGCCAGGATCAGCTCCGCACCGCGCTCGGCAAAAATCTCTGCGCACTGGCGGCCGACTCCACGGCAGGCGCCGGTGATAAGCACGCGGGGGCGATCGCTAGGCAACGTTCATTCTCCAGACGTCCCGTTACCGGAACGGCTTGCATATTACATGATTTTAGGGCTTTGTACGCTAAAGCAACGATCTGTTGCATTAGTTGAGTAAAGTCGGGGAGTCAACATTGTCCGAAGTGGTGCAAATCGCTGAATCGGCGCGCCAAAAGCGGCCCGGCGGACGCACTGCGGAGGTTACCCGGCGCATCAACGAAGCGATCCTCGAACTCATGGCCGAAGGTGGAATTGAAAATTGCACCTTCCAGAGTGTCGCCGCCAGGGCCGGCATCGAGCGTTCCACCCTTTATCGCCGTAACCCTGATCGTTGGCCAACGATCATGGAAGCAATTATCCACCTCGCCGAACGCGAGACCGCGACATTCAGCACCGGATCCTTTCGGGCCGATCTGCTTGGTACGCTGCTCAACCTCCTCAGGGTGCTGAACAGCTCACTTGGGCCGCCTTTGATGTCGGTTGCGGCCGCCTTGCAAAGTGGCGCTGCACCGGGGTTGGGAGAGAAGTTCTGGGAAAGTCGGCAGCAACATCTCGCTCCGATGTTTGAAGCCGCCATCGCGCGTGGCGAGCTGCCGGCCGATGTCGATCGCGACCGGCTCTTCGCGATGGCCGCAGGGCCGATTTATTTCCGCCGCTTCATTGCCTCGCAGACGGTGACCGAGGACTGGCTTCGAAGCGTCGTCCACCAGGTCTGCGACGGCTTCAATGTGCCGAATTAGTGCCGCCATACGGAAAACTGAATACGTATTCATGACTGCCAATCGCGCGAACTGAGGCCAGCCACCGAATCGAAAGCCGATTCGGTTTTGCTGCTCCACCCTAGTCGATTGTCACCACCAGCTTTCCGATCACCTGGCGCGCGGCCATCGCCGCGATCGCCTCGCCGCCGCGCTCCAGCGGATAGGTGGCGCTGACATGCGGCTTGATCCTGCCCTCGCCCCATAGCTTGAACAGCTCCGCGACATGAGCCGCATTGGCCATGGGATCGCGCGCCGCAAAGGCGCCCCAGAATACGCCGCACACATCGCAACTCTTGAGCAGGGTGAGGTTGAGCGGAAGCTTTGGAATGCCCGCCGGGAAGCCGACGACGAGGTAGCGCCCTTCCCAGGCGATGCAGCGCAGCGCGGGCTCGGCATAATCGCCGCCGACCGGATCGAGGATCACGTCCGCGCCATTCGGCCCGACCGCATCCTTGAACATTGCGGCAAGCGCCTTCAGCCCGTCCTTATCGAACGGGCCACGCGGATAGACGACCGTTTCGTCGGCGCCCGCATTGCGTGCCGCATCGGCCTTGTCGTCACTGGACACGGCGGCAATGACGCGCGCGCCCCTCGCCTTGCCAAGCTCGATGGTGGCAATCCCAATGCCGCCGGCTGCACCCAGTACCAGCAGCGTTTCGCCCGCTTTCAGGCGCGCGCGGTCCCAGAGGGCGTGGATGACGGTCGCATAGGTAATCAGCAGCGTCGAACCTTCGGCGAAGCTATGGGCGTCAGGTAGTCGGAAAGCATGCGCGGCGGGCACGGCCACCTTTTCGGCAAGGCCGCCGCTGCCGTGATAGGCGATCAGCCGGTCGCCGACGCTCCATCCGCCGACCTCGTCGCCGACGGCCTCGACGACCCCGGCCACTTCTCCGCCAGGCGCAAAGGGCCGCGGCGGCCTGAACTGATATTTGTCCTCGATGATCAGCACGTCCGGATAGTTGATGGCACAGGCGTGGATCCTGACCAGCAATTCGCCCGGCCCTGCGACCGGGTCGGGGAGTTCCGCCAACCGCAGCGTTTCGGGCCCGCCCGGAGCGTCAGAAAGTAGGGCCTTCATTGCGATGTCCTATTCGAGGCCGCGCGCACGCGCATCCGCCACCACGTCGAACGCCGTCATTCCATGATAGGCTTGGCGCGCCAAGGCCTCAGGGTCCTTGGTGGAATAGCGTAGGCCGCCGGCGTCCCGCAACGCTGCGTCAAACGTCAGCCGGTCCTTGATCGGCAGGTCGCGCCGTGCCTTTTCGGTGCTCTGTTCAAAAGCCTGCGGACTGGACCCGTCGATGATCGTCGGCGCCTTGGAGCAGCCGATAAGAATTGCCGTCAGGAGCAGTGTTGCTGTCCTCACGCGGCCAGCGCCTGCGGCGGATCGGATGCATCGGGCCAGTCTGCGCGCCGCCGCACGAACGGATTGAGGTACAGCGCCGGCAGCTTGATGAGCAGCATGGTGGCATGAACGATCTTATCGGCGATCCGTTCGTTCCAGCGCGGTTCCCCGCCCTGGTTGCGTTTCAGCCAGCCCTCGTAGGGGGCCCAGTGGGACGGCTCGTCGACCTCGACGACATGGAAGATTTTCTGGAGCTGTTTGTCGCCATGGATCAGCGGCGACTGGAGCAGGGTCTCCACCGTCTGCATGCCGCGGCGCTCGGTCAGCGAGATGACCCGGCACAGCCTGGCGAATTCTTGCGGGTTCCCGGTCACTTCCTCCTGGTCGAGGTCGTCGACATGGCAGCCGAAGGTCAGCCGCACCAGCCGGTCGATGTGGCCGCAGGTGCGATCGACCATCAGCGGCATCGTGCCGCGCTTCTCGAACCAGCGGCGGAACAGCATGTAATGCTTATGCTCGTCGGCCCGGTGCTTCTCGATTTCAGTAATGAAGCCGGTGTCATCCGGCCATCGCGCCTGGACCGCGGCCAGAACGCGATCCAGAGCCGTGTATCCGCGATGCTCGTTGTAGATGTAAATCGACCCGAGCACGTCGAGATAGCGATTGCGCAACGCCGCCAACATGGACGCGATGCTGGCCCTCGCGGAAGACTCCGTCAAGCGCGCCCCTATTTGGCGCCAACTTTCTTCAATGTCCTGAGCGCGGTCGACCATTTCGCGACGTGGCGCGCGCCGGCAAATGGCGGCTCGGTACGAGCAAGAAATTCTCGCGGCTCCGGCTTCAACCCGCACAACCAGACGTCGGTGCCGCCATGACGCGCCTGGAGGACGAAAGTGGCCAGCGCATTGGCGCCGGTTGCGTCGATATAAGGCACGCGTTCCATCCTGAGGATGATCGCCCTCGGCCTTTGTCCCATCCGCCGCAGCGCTTCCAGCATTTCGCTGGCAACGCCGAAAAAGAGCGGTCCGGTGAAGCGGAACACCTCAACACCTTCCGGAAGGGCCGCGCGGAGCTCCGGCTCCTCGGTCACATCAATCGCGACCAGGCCGGCAGTCTCGCTCATCCGTGCCATGAACAGCAGGGCAGCTAACGTGACTCCGACCCCGATCGCCACGGTCAGATCGACCAGGACCGTCAGCAGGAACGTGAGGATGAGGATCGCCCGTTCGCCGGCATCGGTTCGGACCAGCGCGACGAAGCGGTCGACTTCGCTCATGCCCCAGGCAACCATCAGCAGCACGGCGGCGAGCGCCGCCATCGGCACATAGGCCAGCCAGCCGCCAACGGAGACCATGAACAGCAGCAGGAACAGCGCATGTGAAATGCCGGCCACGGGCGTCTGCCCGCCCGCGCGGATATTGGTGGCCGTGCGAGCGATCGCGCCGGTCGCGGGCAGGCCGCCGAGTAGTGCCGAGGCGATGTTGGCGACTCCCATGCCGACCAACTCCTGCCCGGAACGGTGACGGCGACCGGTCATGCCGTCGGCAACGGTCGCCGATAGGAGCGCCTCGATCCCCGCCAGAAAAGCGATGACAAAGGCGCTCGGCATGACTTCTCGCGCCAGGTCGATCGAGATGCGCGGCAGCTCAGGTGCGGACAGCCCCGTTGGCATTACCGGAAAGCGGTCGCCGACGGTCTCGACCGGCAGGCGCAACAGCGCGGCCGCCAGCGACGCGCCGACAATCGCTACCAAATAGGCAGGCATGCGCGGCAGATGGCGCCGCAGCAGGACGATCGACGCGAGTGTCGCCAGGCTAAGCCCCAGCGTAACCCAGCTGATGGTATCGAAGGCAGAGCCATAGGCGCCCAGCTTGGCGATGAATTCGGCCGGGACCGCTTTCAAGCGAAGCCCGAAGAAATCGGGCACCTGGCTGGCGGCGATGATTACCGCAATTCCGGCGGTGAAGCCGGTCACGACGGGCATCGGGACGAACCGCATCAGCCGCCCGACGCCAGAATATCCTGCAACAATCAGAATTGCCCCGGCCATCAAGGTGGCGAGCAAGAGCCCGGCGAAGCCATGCTCCGCAATGACACCGGCGACGACGACAACGAAAGCGCCGGTCGGGCCGCCGATCTGCACGCGTGATCCGCCCAGCGCCGAAATCAGGAAGCCGGCAACGACGGCGGTGATGAGGCCTTCACGCGGGGATGCCCCGCTGGCGATGCCGAGCGCCATGGCCAGCGGCAGCGCGACAATGGCGACGGTCAGCCCGGCGATCAGGTCGGCACGCAGGCTCGAACGGGTGTAGCCCTCGCGGAGCGCCGAGATTAGCTTGGGTGTGAACGCCTCTGCGTTCACTCGACGAATTGCGCCGTCGTTTTCGACCTTACTTCTTCGGCCGTCACGCCGGGCGCCAGCTCGATCAACTTGAACGGCGAATTGTGATCGGGCCGGTGGAACACCGCCAGGTCGGTGATGATCATGTCGACCACATTCTTGCCGGTCAGCGGCAGGGTGCATTCTGGGATGAATTTGGGGTCACCGGCCTTGGAGTTGTGCTCCATGACGACGATGATCTTCTTGACCCCGGCGACCAGGTCCATCGCCCCACCCATGCCCTTGATCATCTTTCCCGGGATCATCCAGTTGGCGATGTCACCCTTCTCGCTGACCTCCATCGCGCCGAGCACCGTCAGGTCGATATGCCCGCCGCGGATCATCGCAAAACTGTCCGACGAGCTGAAATAGCTGGAGCTCGGCAGTTCGCTGATGGTTTGCTTGCCGGCGTTGATCAGGTCGGCGTCGACCTCGTCCGGATAGGGAAATGGCCCGATGCCGAGCATGCCATTCTCGCTCTGCAAGGTGACGGTCATGCCATCCGGGATGTTATTGGCGACCAGCGTCGGGATGCCGATACCGAGGTTGACGTAATAGCCGTCCTTCAGCTCCTTCGCGGCCCGCGCCGCCATCTGGTTGCGGTCCCAGCCTTTGACGATGGTGGCCATCAGGCGGTCTCCCTTTCACGCGTGGTCATAAACTCGATCTTCTTGTCATAGGGCGCGCCTAGGATCAGGCGCTTCACATAGATCGACGGGACATGGATGGCGTCGGGATCGAGACTGCCGACGGGCACGATCTCCTCGACTTCGGCAACGCAGATCTTGCCCGCGGTCGCGGCCGGCTGGTTGAAGTTGCGCGCGGTCTTGCGGAAGACAAGGTTGCCGCTCTCGTCGGCCTTCCAGCCCTTGATGATGCTGAGGTCGGCCCGGATGCCTCGCTCGAGGATGTAATCCTCGCCGTCGAAATTCTTAACCTCCTTGCCTTCGGCGACCTGGGTGCCGACGCCGGTCTTGGTATAGAAGCCGGGGATGCCGGCGCCGCCGGCGCGCATCCGCTCGGCGAGCGTTCCCTGCGGGCAGAACTCCACCTCCAACTCGCCGGCCAGATATTGCCGCTCGAACTCCTTGTTCTCACCGACGTAGGAGGAGATCATCTTCTTGACCTGGCGCGAGCGCAGCAGGCGCCCAAGCCCCTCATTGTCGATGCCGGCATTGTTGGACGCGATGGTGAGGTTTTTGACGCCGCTGGCCTGGATTGCGTCGATCAGTCGCTCTGGGATTCCGCACAGGCCGAACCCGCCCGCCGCAATCGTCATGCCGTCGAACAGCAGCCCGTCGAGCGCGGCTTCGGCATTCGGATAGATTTTTTGCATCCGACTCTCCTTGCGCGCGGCTCTGCCGTCCGCTCGTTCAAGGGTCAAGCGGATCAGTTGGCGCGGCTACTCCTGAGACCAGCAGCGCGGATGCCGGCCTCGGCGCAGGCCGCATCGTCGGCGGGCGCTTCGCCCGACACGCCGACCGCGCCGATGCGGGCTTTTCCGTCGGCGCTGAACAGGGGCACGCCTCCTGGTACGATCACCACCTTGGGAGCCCGGTCGAACCCGGGGGTGCCCCGTGCATTTTCCAGCATCTGCGAAGTCGAAAATCCCCAGGCAGCGGCGGCCTCAGCCTTCGCCAGTGAAAAATCCATGATGCCGGTGCCGTTGCCGTCCATCCTAAGCGCAGCGACGGTGTGTCCGCCGAGGTCGACCACGACAATCGCATGACTCTGCTGCTTAGCCGACGCATGCGCCGCGCATCCGGCGACGATGGCCTGGGCGGCTTGGGCATTGAGCATCGGCGCGGGCTGGGCCGAGGCGGTCGAAGCTAGCAGGATTGCCGAAAGGAGGAGCAAGCGCATTGGCAGTCTCCGTCATTGCGAGAAGGCGACGCGGCAATCCATGGATTGCTTCGCTGGCGCTCGCAATGACGGTTCGACAAATGCCAGGCTAAACTAGTTGGCCGGCTCGAACAGCTCCAGCTCCAGCCCCTCATTTGCAACCGCCCGCTGCACCGAGGGCTCGGCCAGAAGGCGCGCGTTGAGCGCTGCCCACTTCGGATAAGCGCGCATGTCCATGCCGAGCCGCCGGCCCCAACGGAAGAAGATCAGCGCATAGCCGTCAGCGGCGGTGAACCGGTCGCCGACCAGCCAGCCGTCGCCGACCAACCCTTCGATTTCCTCGAACTGGCCGACCAGAATCTTGCGGCCATGCTCCTGGATCAGCGGGTGGACGCTTTCATCGTCGGAAAAGCGGCTCGCCCGCCAGATCAGGGCGAAGGTGATGTGAACGCTCGACGCAAACCAGGCGAGAAGCTCATTGCACTTGCCCGCTGCATAGGCGTCGCCGCGCGGCACCGACCCAGCCGCGCCGAAGCGGTCGGCGATATAGTTCAGGATCGCGACATTCTCGGTGATCGTGCCCTGTTCGGTGACCAGCGCCGGAACTCGGGCATGCGGGTTGATCGCCAGATATTCGGACTTCAGGTGCTCGCCCTGCACCAGCATGACCCGCACCGGCTCAAAGTCGGCGCCGGCCTCCTCAAGCGCAATGTGCGGCACCAGCGAGCAGGCGCCGGGCGAATGGAACAGTTTCAGCATCGGTCGATCTCCCGCCGACCCATTAGCTCGGCGTGCTGGGCCAGGCGAAATCAAATCTCCAGCCAGGCAAGATAAGTCGGGCTTATGCGAAGCGCAGGCAGAGCATTGCCTCGTCCCTGCGGTCCCATTGGACGAACAGATGGTCGTGAAACAGGCCCGCGATGATGTTCGCGCTAATTCCGGCCTCGGCGAGGCGCGTTGACAGGAAGGAGGTCAATCCGACCGCGTCGAGGCTGGAATGGACGCCAAGGCTGATGCGGGCCCATTCGCCGGACGGATCCGGCTGGATCAGCGTCAGCCCCTCTTCCTCGCGCACCAATGCAAATTGGTCGTCGCGCAAGGTGTGCTCTGAGGTCGCGGAAAAGCCGTAGCGCTCTGGATGCAGTTTCGGATTCAGCGCCTCAAGCAGCCGCGTGAGGTCGCGTTCCCCCGCCAAGCAACTAGCCCCGTAGCTTCGAGAAAATGCCCTGAAGCTGCATCGCGTTGCCCATGTCGCCCTCCACCTTGAGCTTGCCGGTCATGAAAGCGGTCATGCCGTCGAGCGCGCCCGATGCCAGCGACTGGAAATCGTCCCAGCTGACCTTGATGGTCGTGTCGGCCGCACTATCCGCATCGCTGACCTTGCTGTTGGCGCCGTCCATGAAGATCACGCCGTCGTCGCCGCCGAAGTCGATCTTGATGGTCTTGCCCGGGAGCCAGGCCCCCGCATCCTGCATCTTCGCCAGCAGTTCCGACTTGGTCATGGGAGCTCTCCTGATTGATTTCAGTTGCGACTAGCGACGCAATGGGTTGGCGACAAGCGGCGAGAAGCCTATCTCGCTCGCCATGAGCTACGACACTGATCTCCAACTTTTCATCGACGGCGCATGGAAGAGCGGCGAAGGCCGTGACGCCCATCCAGTCGTCAACCCGGTCACCGCCAGCGCCATCGCCGAGGTGCCCTACGCCACTAAGGCCGACCTCGACGAGGCGCTCGCCGCCGCCGACCGCGCCTGGCCGGAATGGCGCTCGACCGATGTCGAGAAGCGCGGGAGCATCCTGCACAAGGTCGCATCGCTGCTGCGCGAGCGGGCCGACCATATCGGCGCCATCCTGACGCAGGAGCAGGGCAAGATCCTGGCCGAGGCCAAGGCGGAGGTTTTGGGTTCGGCGCAGCTGTTCGACTGGTACGCCGAGGAGATCAAGCGCGACTATGGCCGCACCCTGGTCCGTCCCGCCGGACAGCTGTCGCGAGTGATCCGCCAGCCGGTCGGGCCGGTCGCGACGTTCACGCCGTGGAACTTCCCCATCTATCTGCTCGCCAAGAAGGTATCCGCCGCGCTCGCCGCCGGCTGCACCGTCATCTCGCGCCCGCCGCATGAGACGCCGGGCTGTGCGACCGAGCTGTTCCGCTGCCTCGCCGATGCCGGCATCCCCAAGGGCGTCGCCCAATTGGTCCATGGCGATGCCAACCTGATCAGCACGACGCTCATCGCAGCCAAGGAAATCCGCAAGATCAGCTTCACCGGCTCGACCAATGTCGGCAAGCATCTGATGAAGCTCTGCGCCGACAGCATGACCCGCGTGACGATGGAGCTCGGCGGTCATGCACCGGTCCTGATCTTCGACGATTGCGACCTTGAAAAGACGCTCGACATGGTCGTGCCGCAGAAGTTCCGCAACGCCGGCCAGGTGTGCGTCTCGCCGACCCGCTTTTACGTCCAGGAGTCGATTTACGACGCCTTCCTGAAGGGCTTCGCCGAACGCACGGAGAAGGTGAAGGTCGGCAACGGACTCGACGCCGACACCCGCATGGGCCCGCTCGCCAACGAACGCCGGCCGGAAGCGGTCGGCGCGCTGATCGACGACGCCGCCGCCAAGGGCGCGCGCGTCCTCGCCGGCGGCTCCAAGGGCGACGGCGGCTTCTTCTTCCAGCCGACCTTGCTCGCCGACGTTCCCAACACCGCCAACATCATGAACGAGGAGCCGTTCGGCCCGGTCGCGGTTTCCCGGTCCTTCTCGACCTTCGAGGAAGTGATCGAGCAAGCCAACCGCCTACCCTTCGGCCTCGCAAGCTTCGCATTCACCGAGAACGGCCGCCGGGCGAACATGATCGGCGACCTGATCGAGGCCGGCATGGTCGGCATCAACACCTTCGCCGTCTCCGTCGCTGACGCTCCGTTCGGCGGGGTCAAGGATTCAGGCTTCGGCTCCGAGGGCGGGAAAGAGGGCCTTGAGCCGTACCAGGTGGTCAAGGCCGTGCACTTCGCTTAGTGCAAACGCGTCCGCCTCACTCTCCCCTCTCCCTGGAAGGGAGGGGAGTTCATCACCCAGTCCCTCTCCGGGACACAACTTCCCCACTGCCATCTTAACCCTTTGGTAGAACCACGCGCTCACACTCCCACGGACTCGTCGAGGCGGAGAATGTGATGGGAGCGCCCATTCCGAAATTGGTGCCGGTCGATAATGGAACGGCCGAAGCGCTGCTGAGCCCGCTGCAGGGAATCAGCGGCGGAGAGCGGCGCAAACATGCTTCGGTATTCAATTACTGGCTGTCCATCCGCGGAGATCGCCAGCTCCCGCCGATCCGCGACCTCGACCCACTGGAAATCTCTGACGCCGGTCCATCGAGCGTGCTGCTGGAATTGATCGGTACCGAAGACGCCGTGATCCGCCACCTTGGCCAGGACATCAAGCTGGGCCTCGATATCGAGATGATCGCCAGGGCGCCCGAACCCTCGCTCCTCGCCTGCATCCGCGAACAACTGCCGGCAGTCGCCTCCTCGATGCAGGCGCTGGCTTTCGAGGACTCTTTTGAGGCCGATGGTGGAACGACGCGTTGCTGGGTGACGCTCCTGCCATTCAGCGCCAACGGCACCTGGATCGACTATGTCTACGGCTATGTCAGCCTCGCAGCGGGCGACGCGAGTCAGTCGGACGAGGCGCAACAGCCGGTCGAGGAATTGGAAACCTTCCAGGTGCCGCTCGGACCGCTGGATGAAGAGCCGGAAACGGCCGAAGCAGGCGATCTCCCGGTGGACGCCGCGCCCGAAGCGGTCGAGCCGCAGGCAGAGGCGGAGCCCGAGGCCGAGGCGGAGCCCGAGCCCGTGCTTGAAGCGGAGGCGGTAGCGGAGCCCGAGGCAGAACCAGAGCCGGTGCTTGAAGCGGAGGCGGAGGCTGAATCCGGGCTTGAAGCCGTGCCGGAGCTTGAAGCGGAGCTTGAAACCGCGCCGGCCATGGAGCCGGAAGCAGTCGAGCCCGACCTGGAGCCGCTGGCCGATATCGAACCGGAGGCGGAGTCCGATCCGGAACCCGAGCCCGTGGCCGAACTGGAGCCCGAGCCCGAGCCCGAGCCTGAGCCCGTGGCCGAACTGGAGCCTGAGCCTGAGCCTGAGCCCGTGGCCGAACTGGAGCCTGAGCCCGAACCCGAACCCGAACCGCAGCCGGAGCCCGACCTTGAAGACGAAGCCCCGCCCGCGAAGGCCGGATTCTCATCGAAGCTCTTTGAGAGCCTCGCCAATGTCGGCGGCTTCTATGGAAGGGTAGTTCACGCCGCGCCGGGTGATCCGGTCGAAGTGCCTCCCTACGAGGATGTCGGCGCACCGTTCGAAGAAGCGGTCTTTGATGATGCCGGCGCTCCGGTAGAGGAGCCGCTCGCGGAAGATGCCGGCGAACCGGTCGAAGCACTAGTTTCGGAAGAGGTAGCGGAACCCACTTGCCAGACGGAGGGAACCTTGCAGAGCAAATTGTCCGATGTTCGCGCGATGGCCGAAGAGGCCCGCCAGGCACAGCAGCGCAGCAACCTTGCCCTCTATGCGGGCCTGAGCGCAGCCTATGACTTCGCCTTGGATGCCGAGGATGAGCCGGAGGAGTATCTGCGGCTGGTCGAGGGCCAGGGGCTGAAGATCCAGCTCCGCTCCCCGATGAAGCCGGTCGTCAAGCTGGCCTTCGCCGAAACCTGCGACGCAGGAACGATCGCGCAGCTGGAAGCCGTCCTCGCCTGGGCGCTCAAGAATGACCTGCCGCGCGGCACCCTTGCCGATCGCATCGAGGCCGAAGGCGGGCTCGGCGCCATCCTCGAAGGGCTCGGCCGCGCCTGAATATTCCAACCGCTCATCCTGAGTAGCCATTGAGCAAAGTCGAAATGGCGTATCGAAGGACCGTCCTTCGCTCAGCCCCTAATCAGGAAGAGCAGGAATTGATTGGCTTAGCGCCGCTGTCCGCCGTGTTTCGCGTCGCCGAGCCGGAGGCCTTCGACCACCGCATCGACCGCGCATTTATGCGACAGCTCGACCAAAGTGCCGCTGTCGCCCTCTGGCTGGGTGGTCGCCAGCCGGTGAGTCCGGTTGGCGATGCTGCGAAGCTCGGTGACGGTCGACTCGCTTGACTGCTCCTGGTCCTGCAGCAGCCGGTCCAGCACCGCTTCCGCGATCGGGGAGGCGAATTCGAGCCCGGCAAATTCATGCGCGCGCCATACGATCCGGCAATATTGCGATTCGAGCCCGGCGACGCTGAGCAGCACCCAGGCTTCCGCCGGAGCGCCCGATGTCGCTTCAATCCGGCAGCCATGCGTCGACATATCGATGATGCGTACCCCAACGCGGCTCCGGCCGGGCTCACGGATCGTGGCGCTCAGACGCAGGGCAGCCCGCGGCGCACGGCGGCGGTCGGGCACATCATCGGGTCGCTTGTCAGAATCACTCATATGAAGCGCACCTCGTGAGCTTCATGATCCCCCCAAGGAATGAACAAATGGTTCCTATTTGAGCGCCCGAGCACATTCTCCTCTTCCTGCAAGGAAGGGAGCTACTTATAGGCGCCCTCGCGCAAGTTGATGCGATGCTCGGCCCACATCTTGAGCGCCGCGAGCACCTGCGCCCAGCCCATGCAACTGCCATAGCTGGCCTGGCGCGCTGCGTCGGTCTCGCGCCAGCCGGCTTCCTCGACCTCGACCTTGGTCCGGCCGGCCTCGACCTCGCTGAAGCGCATCGTCACCTGGAGCTGGTAGTCGGTATCGGCCTCATTGGCCTGCCAGTTGAACACGATCTTCTCGTCGGGGACGACTTCCGTGACCTCCACCGGGAAGGCGCCCGGGAAGTCGGCGAAGTCCCAGGTGACGGTCTGCCCCTGCTCCAGCCGGGCGCTGGCTCCGCCGGTGGTGAAATAGGACGACAGCTCCTTGGGGTCGGCCACCGCCTCGAACACGTCATGGCGCGGCCGGTTGACGATGATGAACACGCGAAAAGTCGGTTCCATGACGACTCTCCTCCTTGAAAGGCAGTTCAATATGTTATAAATCTATAACATGTCAACTGAAGCCATTGTTCCACGGACTGCCATTAGCGAGCAGCAGGATCGGGTGTTCCGCGCCCTCGCCTCGCATCATCGCCGCGCGATCCTCGACGTGCTGCGCGACCAGCCGCTGACGACTGGCACCCTTTGTGCCCAGTTCCCGGAACTCGACCGCTGCACCGTGATGCAGCATCTGAAGGTGCTGGAAGCAGCCGACCTGATCTTCATTGAGCGCAAGGGCCGGGAGCGGTGGAACCACCTCAACCCGCTGCCGATCCACGCGATCCACGAACGCTGGATCGGCCCCCACGCCGAGCGCGCGGTTGCGATGCTGGCACGGCTGAAGAAGGATTTAGAAAGCTCAATGATACACTAGCCCGTCATTCCAACGACCTCGTTTGGCGGGGTGACGGCAACGGAACGAATGATTACAGCGCCGCACATGACGACACGCACCGGCGGCCAGATCCTTGTCGAGCAGCTCAAGATCCAGGGCTGCGACCGAATCTTCACCGTGCCCGGCGAGAGCTTCCTCGCCGTATTGGACGCACTGCACGACGCGCCGGAGATCGACGTGGTCGTCTGCCGCCAGGAAGGCGGGGTCAGCTATATGGCCGACGCCGACGGCAAGATGACCGGCAAGCCGGGCGTCGCCTTCGTCACCCGCGGGCCGGGCGCGACCAACGCATCCGCCGGCGTCCATGTCGCCTTCCAGGATTCGACGCCGATGATCCTGTTCGTCGGCGACCTCGACCGCGCCGACCGCGACCGCGAAGGCTTCCAGGAAATCGACATGGCCGCCTTCTTCGGCCCCGTCGCCAAATGGGCAGCACGGATCGACGATGCCCGGCGCATCCCCGAATATGTCGCGCGCGCGTTCCGTGTCGCCACCGCCGGCCGCCCTGGCCCGGTCGTGCTGGCATTGCCCGAGGATATGCTGCGCGACGAGGTCGAGGCGCTCGACCGGCCAAAGATCGCGCCGATTGCCCAGCCGCCCTGCGCCGGGGCGATGGAGGCCATGTTCGGCCTGTTGAAGGACGCGACCAACCCGGTGGCCATCATCGGCGGGGCCGGCTGGGACCGCGACGCGGCCCACCATTTTGCCACCTTCGCCTTTCGCTACGGCATCCCGACCGCGGCCGCCTTCCGCCGCCAGGACGCGATCAGCAACGAATGCGGCGTCTATGCCGGGCAGCTGGGATACGGCCCCAACCCGAAGTTACAGCAGCGCGTCCGCGAGGCCGATCTGCTGCTTGTGGTCGGCGCGCGGCTCGGCGAGGCGACCACCGACGGCTACAGGCTGGTCAATCCGGATCATCCCGATCAGCTGCTGGTCCACGTCCACCCCGATCCCAATGAACTGGGCCGGGTGTTCAAGGTAGACCTGCCGATCTGCGCCGACATGGGCGAGTTCGCCGAAATGGCCGCCGATTGGGCTGATCCCGACCTGGTCCGCTTCGCGTCCGGCGAGGAAGCACATCGCGAATGGCTGGAATGGTCGACGCCCAGCGCACGCGACGGCGTGAGGCTCGACCTGGGCCCATGCGTCAAGGCGATGCGCGACGCGCTGCCTGCCAACACCGTCATCTGCAACGGCGCCGGCAACTTCTCCGGCTGGTGGCATCGCTACTGGCATTACGGCCCGATGCCGACCCAGCTCGCGCCGACCAGCGGCACCATGGGCTATGGCCTCCCCGCCGCGGTCGCGGCGGCGCTGCGCTTCACGGACCGCCCGGTGGTCTGCGTCGCCGGCGACGGCGATTTCCTGATGAACGGGCAGGAACTGGCGACCGCTGCGCAATATGGCGCGGACCTGTTGGTCATCCTGGTCGACAATGGCGCCTACGGCACCATCCGCATGCACCAGGAGCGCGACTATCCCAAGCGGATCAGCGCGACCGAGCTTGCCAATCCGGACTTCACCAAGCTCGCCGAGGCCTATGGCGGCTGGGCCGAGCGCGTCGAGAGCACCGAAGAGTTCGCCCCCGCGCTTGCCCGGTCATTGGAGCGCAAGGGCATCCGCTTGCTCCACTGCGTGACCGACGTCGAAGTCATCACGAACCAGACGACGATCGCGGCACTGCACGCGCGATAAAGGGCTTGCCGCGCTTCATCTTCTCGGGCCGCCGCTCATAGCCGAAACTCTCGCGCCATTTGCGCGCGTCGCCCGCCGCGGGATCGGTGAATTGCGACAGCAACCCGTCGCTGCGATCGGCGAAACTGCCCTTTTTGCCGCCGCGCCGGGCGTCGAAAATTTTGGTCGGAGGCATGCAAGGAAAACGACCGCGTTCGGCCATTTCTTCCCCAATTCCGATCCACTTCGGAGGTTTGCAACTTCTTGCACGGAGCACTTTATCTGACTAAGGTCAGATAATGCTTGGCCAGATACACAGGGTCCGCAGCTTCAACCGCTCCGTCACGCAAACCATCGGCGCGCTCCATGACGACTATCTGGGCAGGCATCGCCCGCTCGGTGAGTCGCGCATCCTGTTCGAGATCGGCCAACAGGGCGCAACCGCGATCGAGCTGCGTGCACGCCTGGACCTGGATTCGGGCTATCTCAGCCGTCTCCTCCGGTCGCTGGAGCGGCAGGCCCTGGTCACGACCGAGCCGGATTCCGGTGACAGGAGAATACGCCGGGCGCGGCTGACCGCTTCGGGTCTTCGCGAATTGGCCGAACTCAATCGAAGGTCTGACTCCCTCGCCCAATCGATCCTCGATCCACTGAACGAGGCGCAGCGGGCCCGGCTTGCCGATGCGATGGCCGAGGTCGAGCGATTGCTATCCGCCTCTGCCGTACGGATCGACGAAGTGCCGCCGGCGAGCAGTGACGCCGAATATTGCCTGTCGCATTATTTCCGCGAATTGGCCGATCGCTTCGAAAGCGGGTTCGATCCGGCCAACAGCCTGGCCCCGACGCTGGACGGATTTGCGCCCCCGCGCGGTACCTTCCTCGTCATGCGCCTGCATGGCGAGCCGGTCGGATGCGGCGGGTTCAAGTTCGACCCGCCCGATGCCGCCTATATCAAGCGAATGTGGATCTCGCCTGCCGCGCGCGGCCTCGGGCTGGGCCGGCGCTTGCTGCAGGAACTGGAACAGCGGGCGAAAGCACTGGGCTATCGCAAGCTCCGCCTCGAGACCGAGAAGGCGCTGACCGAAGCACAGCATCTCTACCGAGGCTCCGGGTTCCGCGAAGTCCCGCCGTTCAACGACGAAACCTACGCCCATCATTGGTTCGAGAAGGCACTCACCTAAACTGCGGCAGCGTGGCGATCAGCGCCTCGCCGCCGCTATCTCGAAAACCCTCCTGGCCGATCAGCGGCACGAAGCGCACCCCGCCAAGATTCTCGCGGGAGAGTGTTCCGTCTTCCTCTTTCGTCACCTTAATCAGCGACTGGACCTCATGCGGCCCGCCGATCGGCATGACGATCCGCCCGCCCGGCCTTAATTGCGCAATCCAGCTTTGCGGCACATGGCTGCCGCTGGCCGCGGCTACGATCGCGTCAAAGGGCGCCTCCTCGGGCCAGCCCAATGTCCCGTCACCCTCGACGATCGTCACATTGTGATAGCCGAGCTGCCTCATCCGCTTCTCGGCGAGCATGGCCAGCCCATGGATCCGCTCGACGGCGATAACCTCGCCCGCAATCTGGCCTATGACCGCGGCGGCATAGCCGGACCCCGCGCCGACCTCGAGCACCTTGTCGCCCTCGCCGATCCCCGCCGCGTCAATGGTCAGCGCGACGATATAGGGCTGGCTGATCGTCTGGCCGCTTTCAATCGGCAGCGGCGAATCCTGATAGGCATAGTCGGCATAGTCGCCGCCGATGAAGTCCTCGCGCGGAACGGCCCGGAACGCCGCGAGCAATTTGGGGTCGTCGAGTCCGCGCGCGGCGATCTGCCGTTCGACCATCCGCTTACGCAGCGTGGTGAAGTCGCTCATCGCGCACCTCCGCCTCTGCAAACTCTTAGGCTCGGCGGCGCGTTCCTGCTAGGGCGCGACCGGGGCGCAAGGAGACGAAGATGACGGCGACGGATACCGTCTTCGCTGGATCGATTCCGGCGATCTACGACCGCTACATGGTGCCGCTGGTCTTCGAGCCCTATGCCCGGCTCGTGGCCGAGCGGGCGATGCAGTTTCGCCCGCGCGACATCCTTGAAACGGCAGCCGGCACGGGCGTCGTTACCGAGGCCTTGCACCGCGCCATACCTGACGCCGCAATCGTTGCGACGGATCTCAATGCGCCGATGCTGGAACAGGCCGCCCGGCGGCTTGAAGCTCCCAACGTGCGCTTCCAACCCGCCGATGCGCAGCACCTTCCCTTCAAGGACGCCAGCTTCGACCTTGTGGTCTGCCAGTTCGGGGTCATGTTCTATCCGGACAAGGTCCGCGCCAACGCCGAAGCGCATCGCGTGCTTCGCGAAGGCGGACGTTATGTCCTCGTCATTTGGGACTGCGTCGAGCACAACCTCGCCACGATGACCGCTGGACGGGCCGTCGCCGACCTGTTCCCGATGGACGCGGGCCGCTTCTACGAGCGGGTCCCGTTCCGTTACCATGATGTCGGTCAGATCGAGCAGGACCTGCTTTCCGCCGGTTTCACCGACATCGAGCTCGAGACGGTGGAGTTGCGCAGCCGCGCCGCCTCTGCCCGCGACGCGGCAATCGCCCTGGTCCAGGGAACGCCGATGCGAAGCGACATCGAGGCCATCGATGCCGGCATGCTCGGCACTGCTACCGATAAGGCGGAACAGGCGCTCCGTCAGTTTGAAGGACCGGACGGCTTCGAGGCGCCGATGTCGGCGCGACTGGTCACGGCAATCAAATAAGCCCCGCCAGCGGGCTCGAAGGGTCGGCGTAGCGCCGCTTGGCCATGCGACCGGAAAGATAGGCCAGCCGGCCGCTTTCGACCGCCAGCTTCATCGCCCTCGCCATCATCACGGGATCCTTGGCCTCGGCGATGGCGGTGTTCATCAGCACGCCGTCACAGCCGAGCTCCATCGCCACCGCGGCGTCGCTCGCCGTGCCGACGCCGGCATCGACCAGTACCGGCACGTGCGCGCCCTCGACAATCAGGCGGATGGTGACCAGGTTCTGGATGCCTAGGCCCGAACCGATCGGTGCGCCCAGCGGCATGATTGCCACCGCGCCCGCCTCTTCTAGCTGTTTCGCGGCGATCGGATCGTCGACGCAATAGACCATCGGCTGGAAACCTTCACCGGCGAGGACTTCCGTCGCCCGCAACGTCTCCCGCATGTCAGGATAGAGCGTCTTCGCTTCGCCCAGCACCTCCAGCTTGACCAGGACCCAGCCACCCGCCTCGCGCGCCAGCCTGAGCGTGCGGATCGCCTCCTCGGCGGTGAAGCAGCCGGCGGTGTTGGGCAGGTACGTGATCTTCTTCGGATCGATGAAATCCATCAGCATCGGCTGCTTGGGGTCGGAGATGTTCACCCGTCGCACCGCAACCGTGACAATCTCCGCGCCCGATGCTTCGACCGCCGCCGCGTTCTGCTCGAAATCCTTATATTTCCCCGTGCCGACGATCAGCCGCGAGGTGAAGGTGCGGCCGGCAACGGTCCATGTATCAGTCAAAACTCAACCCCCGCCAACGAAGTGGACGATTTCAAAAGCGTCGCCATCCTCGACCATCACTTGCCCAAAGGTCGATCGCGGCACGATCTCCAAATTGCGCTCGACGGCGACACGCTGTGGATTGAGCCCGACCTCGGCGATCAGCTGGGCGAGCGATGTTCCGGCCGGCACGCGGCGGTGCTCGCCGTTGATCGTCACGCCTGCGGCGCCATCGAGGGACATTCCAAACCTACGCTTTCGCTTCACGGATGAACCTGGGGCCCATATAGGGGCTCTCCATGGCGACGCCACCGCTGATCTTCGTGCTCAATGGGCCGAACCTCAATCTGCTCGGGTCGCGGGAGCCGGAAATCTACGGAACCGATACCCTGGACGACATCGCCGCGCGGATGAGCCGGCAGGCCGAGGAACTTGGCGTGGCGCTCGACATCCGCCAGTCAAACCATGAAGGGCATCTGATCGACTGGTTGCACGAGGCGCAGGCGAGGAAGGCCAAAGCGGTGATCCTCAATCCCGGCGGCTACAGTCACACGTCGGTGGCGCTCCATGACGCGGTGAAGGCGATTGCGACTCCGGTGATCGAGGTCCATTTGAGCGATCCGGAGAAGCGCGAAGACTTCCGTCACACCGACCTTGTCGCGCTAGCCGCCACCAAGCTGATCAAGGGCAAAGGCGCACATGGGTATTCACTGGCACTGGACGAGGCGGTCCGGCTCTGACAGGGAGCGCCGCGACGAAAACAAGGGGTTCATGATGGCCGATGCAAAGGAACAGCAGGCGATGCGGGTCGACACCGCGCTTGTAAAAGAGCTCGCCGAGCTGCTCACCGCCAATGAGCTGACCGAGATCGAGGTCGAGGACGGAGACCGCAAGGTTCGTGTTCGCCGCGAGGCCGCGCCGGTCCTGGCCTATGCGCCAGCGCCAGCCGCTGCCGCGCCGGCTGCTGCGCCGGCACCCGCTACCGCGGCCGAGTCCGCGCCTGCCGCGGCTCCGGCTGTTCCAGTCGACGCGGTCAAATCGCCGATGGTCGGCACCGCTTTCCTGTCTCCCGAGCCGGGCGCCAAGCCGTTCATCGCGGTCGGCCAGAGCGTCAAGCAAGGCGACACGTTGCTGATCATCGAGGCGATGAAGGTCATGAACCCGATCACTTCGCCCAAGGCAGGCAAGATCGCTCAGATCCTGGTCGGCGACTCCCAGCCGGTCGAATTCGACCAGCCGCTCGTCGTCATCGGATAAGGCCCCATGGCTATCCAGAAGCTCCTGATCGCCAATCGCGGCGAGATTGCCCTGCGCATTCATCGCGCCTGCCATGAGCTCGGCATCAAGACGGTCGCGGTCCATTCGACCGCCGATACCGACGCGATGCACGTCCGCCTGGCCGATGAAGCCGTGTGCATCGGCCCGCCGCCGGCCAAGGACAGCTATCTCAACATCGCCAACATCATTTCGGCGGCCGAGATCACTCATGCCGATGCGATCCACCCCGGCTATGGTTTCCTCAGCGAAAACGCCCAGTTCGCGGAGATCGTCGAGAGCCACAATTTGATCTGGGTCGGGCCGAAGCCCGAGCATATCCGGGTCATGGGCGACAAGATCGAGGCCAAGAATACCGCCGAAAAGCTCGGCCTGCCGCTGGTGCCGGGTTCGCCCGGCCCGCTGGGCAGCGTGGACGAGGCCCGCAAGATCGCCGCTGAGATCGGCTATCCGGTGCTGATCAAGGCCGCGTCAGGTGGCGGCGGCCGCGGTATGAAGGTCGTGCCATCCGAGGATGAGCTCGCAAGCCTGATGAGTCAGGCGTCGGCGGAGGCCAATGCCGCGTTCGGCGATCCGACCGTCTACATGGAGAAATATCTCGGCGACCCGCGCCACATCGAATTCCAGGTGTTCGGCGACGGCAACGGCAAGGCGATCCACCTGGGCGAGCGCGACTGTTCTATCCAGCGGCGCCACCAGAAGGTTATCGAAGAAGCGCCCTCCCCCGTCATCTCGGCCGAGCAGCGCGCGGAAATGGGCGGGCTGGTCGCCCAGGCAATGGCCGACATGGGCTATCGCGGCGCCGGCACCATCGAGTTCCTCTACGAGGACGGCAAATTCTACTTCATCGAGATGAACACCCGTCTGCAGGTCGAGCATCCGGTAACGGAGCTGATCAGCGATATCGACCTGGTGGCCGAACAGATCCGCGTTGCGCAGGGCGATGGGCTGTCCGTGACGCAGGACCAGGTCAACCTGCATGGACACGCAATCGAATGCCGCATCAATGCTGAAGATCCCGAGACCTTCGCTCCTTCGCCCGGCTTGGTGAAGAATTATGTCGCGCCTGGCGGCATGCACGTCCGCGTCGATAGCGGCCTCTACGCCGGCTATAAGGTACCGCCCTATTACGACAGCATGATTGGCAAGCTGATCGTCTATGGCGTCGATCGGGAAAGCTGCATCCGCCGCTTGAAGCGCGCGCTGGAAGAGTTCGTCGTGGACGGCATGAAGACGACGGTGCCGCTGCACCAGCGGATCATCAAGGACGAGGCTTTCCTCTCCGGCGACTACACCATTAAGTGGCTCGAGCGCTGGCTGGACGCGAACACTGAAGCCGTTCCGGCCGAATGATGCTGCTGATCGCACTGTCGCTGGCGGTCGAAGAGCCCGCTAAGGCCGCGCCTTGGGCGGAGCCCCCGCGCCCGATTGCCGGCTATATCGGTTCTGAAGACTATCCGCGCGATGCGCTCCGAAACGATGAACAGGGGCGCGTCGATGCGCTGCTGACCATCAGCGAGGCCGGCTCGGTCACCTCCTGTACGATCAGGCGGTCGAGCGGGCACCAGCTGCTCGATGACACCACCTGCCGGCTCGTACTCGCGCGCTACCGTTTCGATCCGGCCCGAAACAGCCAGGGCCAGCCCGTTGCCGTTCAGGCCGTGCTGCCGGTTGTCTGGATATTGC
>Ga0209382_10002968_pt1 | contig 24016 bp, 19 predicted proteins | sample SoiMetdeltSBSDD5_FD_187599 | JGI IMG/M metagenome (GOLD analysis project Ga0209382, IMG submission 187599) | Bulk soil microbial communities from a Populus tree surrounding site in Tennessee, USA - Soil MetaG P. deltoides SBSDD5 (SPAdes) (version 2) | ecosystem: Environmental > Terrestrial >...
CCCCGGAGTCAAGTTCTCCGACATCGAGCTGGCGGGCATTCCCTTCCGCGTCACCGTCAGCGCCCGCGGTCTGGCGCAAAACACCGCCGAGCTGACCTCGCGCCGCGATGGCACCACCGAACAGGTGCCGATCTCGGATGTCGCCTCTCGCCTTGGTGCATTATTGATCGCATGACTGGACCGGTGGCGCTCGTCGGCTCGGGGGAGTACACGACGGCGATGCTCGAGGTGGACCGGCCGCTGCTTGACGGCAGGCCGCCGCGCTACGTGCAGATCCCGACCGCGGCCGCGCCGGAGGGCGACATCAGCCTGGACAAGTGGATCGGCATGGGCCGCGCGCACGCCGAAAGCCTTGGGGTACAACCGGTTCCGCTGGTGGTCCGCAATCGCGACGACGCCTGCGATCCCGACCTGGTCAAGCAGCTCGACGGCGCCGGCCTCATCTACTTCTCCGGCGGCGATCCCACCTTCCTGGCTGACACCTTTCGCGACACTCCCATGTGGACGGCGATCCTCGAGCACTGGCGGGCGGGTGTGGCGCTGGGCGGCTGCAGCGCCGGCGCCATGGCCTTCGGCGGGTGGGTGCCCAGCGTGAGGCGCCCCTTGGCATCCGGCCGCCCCGGCCTGGGCCTGCTGCCGAAACTGCGCGTGTTGCCGCACTTCGACCGGTACTTCGGGCGCATGCCGGACATGGTGCTGCGCGGCCTCGTGCGCCCGCTGGACGGAATCACCACCGTCGGCATTGACGAGGACACGGCGCTGGTCGGCGGCCCGGACGACTTCACCGTGATGGGCAAGTCGTCCGCATGGATCTTCAATCCCCACCGCACGCGCGTGGACAAATTGGTCCTCGGCTGATCGTTGAAGCCACCCCATCACGCCCGTGACTCCGATGCCGGGCCTGTGGATAGTGCCAAATGTGGTGCTGCTGTATGGTCATCCAAATTTCTGCGTGAGTGAATGTCACACCCGCCGTCCCGACGACAGTTTCCTTGGTGTACGCGCGGCGTACGCGTTGGTCGTCCGTAATGGGGTCATCCGTGCGAGGGATGAGTGATGTGAGGTGGAGGAAGACACCTGGCATTCGCAGGTGTTCCAGCAACAGTGGCAGGTCGTGCGCAAGCTGGTCGCCCGGCGGCTGCCCTATGGGCTCGCCGATCTCGCCGACGACATCACCCAGGAGGTCTTCATGATCGCATGGGTGCGTCGTGACCGTATCGACCACGACAACCCATTCCCCTGGCTTTACCACACCGCGATCAACCTCCTGCGCAACCGCGCCCGCAGGATGCGCACGGCCCAGCGCTACACGGTCAGCGCCGAGGCGGCCTGGGACACCGTCGCCCACGGCCCATTCGGCCGGCGCGACGTCGAGGTCTTCGTCGACCTGAACCACGCCCTGGCCGCCCTGTCCCGCACCGAGCGGGAGCTTTACCTGCTGGCCTACCTCGACGGCAAGAACAGTGGCGAGATCGCGCAGCTGCTGCGGCTCAAGCCGGCGGCGGTCCGCAAACGCTTGGAGCGCATGCGAAACCGGCTGCGCGTCCGGCTTGGCCAGGACTACCTGGACAGCCTCTGCCCGACGTTCACGGAGACCCGATGACCGACCGGCCCGACCCTTACTTTGACCAGCATCCGCCGGACCTCGACCCGCAGCTGCTGGAGTTCGCGCGGCGGTTCGACCCCGCCCGCCACCTGCCCGACCCCCCGCAGGTCACCGCCGAGCAGCTTCGGCGGCGGGCGGACCGGCGCAAGGAACTCGACCGGCAGTGGCGCGCCCAGCCGGTACCCCATCCGCTGCGCCGCTTGTGGCTGCCCGCGATCTGCGTGGCCGCCATCATCGTGCTGAGCATGACGGGCATCGCCGCGCTGCGCCCCCACCTCACCCCGACCGTCACCGGATCCCACCAGCCCACGCCCGCGGTCCCCTCGCAGGCGCGCCCGGCCAGCCCGGCTCGCCCCGCCCCGCTAGAGCTGCCCGCGGCCGGGGGCGGCGTGCGCGCGGCCAAGCAGGCGCTCAACGACCTCGCCGAAAAGGCGGAGCGCCAGCCGGCGCAGACACCGGCAGTGTTCACCTATGTGCGGCGGCAGGCGTGGTCGGCCGGGCTCACGGTGCCCCCCGCGGTCATCGCCACCGATATCCAGACCTGGTTGCGAGCCGACCTTTCCGCGTACGAGCAGAGCACCACCCTGCCCCCGCAGCCCGCGGGCGGCCGCACAACCCAATGGACGCAACAACTTCCGGTCGAGATCCGGGCGACCCTGCAGACCTACGGCGCGGGCGGCTACCCGCACCCGATCCCGTCGCCGTCACCGCAGGCCGGGATCCTCGCCGCGCAGATCGGCAACTCCTACGGCTACCACGTCGCCACGGGCGTGGCCGACCTGTTCCGGCTCGGCCTCAGCCCGGCGCAGCGCGGCGCCGCGCTCCAGGTGCTGGCAGGCACCAACAACCTTGCCTACCACGGCACGGTCACAGACCGGGCCTCCCGCACGGGCATCGCCATCACCAGCACCGATCCTGGCACCGGTGTGCGGGAGGTCCTCATATTCCACCCCGACACGGGCGAGCTGCTGGGCCACGAGAGGATGGCCACCGGCGCCGGCGGAGAGATCTTGGTCGACGCCTACACCCTCTACCTCGACACCCATACCACCAATACTCGCCCATGATGGATACCAGGGGAGGGTGCCCAGACTAAGCTTCCGCACATGTCCGCCGGGGGTCCCCCCGTCCCGTTGGTAGTCCGCAAGCTGCAGCTGCGGGCGCTGGAGTCCGCGCTGTCCCGGGTCGAGCAGGGTGAGACCGCGGCGGTCTTCATCATCGGGGAGAGCGGCGTCGGCAAGACCCACCTGCTGCGCGAGGCCGAGGCGCGCATGCGGGCGCGGGGCGCCGTCGTCCTGAGCGGACTCAGCCTGGACATCCGCGACGCCCCGCTCTATCCGCTGACCTCGGCGCTGCGCCGGTTCCTGGCCGAGTCCGGCGACCGGCTCGACCCCGCGGCCGCGAGGGCGGCCCGGGACCTGATGGATCTGCTGGCGGCCGGCGCGACGGACGCCGGGCCGGCCGGCGCGTGGCTGGAGCGGCTCTGCGCCGGGCTCGGCGAACTCACCGCGGGCGAGCCGCTGGTACTGGTACTCGATAATCTGCATTGGATAGACGGCAACACCCGAGATCTGCTTAAGCACCTCCTGGCGGTGCCGGTCGGCCTGCGCCTGCTGGTGATCGGGGCGGCGCGGGTCGAGGAGGTGCAGGGTAACCAGCCGCTGCGGCTGCTGCTGTCGGAGTGGCGCCGCCAGGGGTCGGTGGAGGTCATCGACCTGCCGCCGTTCGACCGCGGCGAGACCGAGCGGCTCGCCGCGGAGCTGGTCGGCCGGCAGCTTACGGCGCGCGAGGTCGAGCTGATGTGGGCGCGCAGCAGCGGCAACGCGTTTGTCGTCTATGGACTGTCGCAGAGCCTCAAGCGCGGCAAGGTGGATCTGGCCGACACGCTGCGCGAGTTCCTGCTGGCGCGCGCCGGCTCCCTGCCGCCCGACTCCGCGATGGCGGTCGCGGCGATCTCCGCCGGGCTGGAGCCGGTCGGGCATAACCTGCTGCGCCGCGTGCTCGGGTTCACCGACGCGCGGCTGATCACCGCTTTGCACGCGGCGAGGGACCAGCGGATCATCGAGGAGGATGAGGAGGGGTACCGGTTCCACGTCGGCCTGTTCCGGGAGGCACTGGCCGAACGGCTGCTGGCCCCCGAGCGCGTGCGCCTGCACAACCGCTACGCACAGGCGATCCTGCAGGAGGCTGACGGCGACACCGCGCGCCGCCAGGCCCGCCTCGCGCACCACCTGCGGCACGCGGGCCGGCTCAACGAGGCGCTACTGGCCGCCATCGAGGCGGCGAAGGATGCCGACCGGTGGCGCCGCTACTCCGAGGCGTTCATGCACTGGAAGACCGCCGTGGAGGTGGCGCGGCAGCTGGCCCCGGAAGGTTCCGACAGCGTTGACCGGGTGGAGGTGCTGCGCAGCGCGGCCGAGGCGGCGCACCGCAGCGGCGAGCACGAGTGCGCCATGGTCTACCTGAAGGAGCTGGGCGAGGGCTTCGACGGCGCGCCACCGTGCTGGTTTCACATCAGCCGGGCCAGGTATCTGGCGGCGGTCGGGCGGCTGACCGGCGCCGAAGCCGAGTACGCCGCGGCGCTTGTCGCGCCCGACGCCACCGATTTGGACAGGGCGACCGCCGCCGCGCACTCGGCGGATCTGCTTGTGCGCCTTGGCTGTTACAGTGCGGCGGGCCGGCGGGCGCAGGAGGCGCTGGACCTGTCGCTGGTGATGGGCGACTCCTCGTCGGCCGTTCTGGCAAGGGCCGCGCTGGGTTTCAGCCAGGCCCTCGACGACCCGGACGCCGGGCTGGCCACCGTGGAGAAGGCTTTGCGCGCGGCGGAGCTGTCGCACCGCCCGGACGACATCGTCACCGCCTACGTCCATCTGGCCGAGCTGCTGACTGGCCCGCTCAACGAGCTGGAGACCGGGGTGCAGGTGGCGCGAGAGGGGGCGGCCCGCGCGGACGAGCTGGGTATGGGCCGCACCTACGGCACCGCCCTGCTGGCGACCGCGGCCAACGGCCTGTTCCGGGTGGGGCGGTGGCCCGAGGCGGAGAAGGTGATCGCCGAGGGGTTCACCCGGCACCCCAGCGGGCGGGAGGCGGCGGAGCTGCTGCTGGCCCGGTGCCGGCTGGACATCGGCTACGGGGATCTGAAGGCGGGAGAGCGGGACCTTGACGCCGCCGCCACGCTTGTCGCCGACGCCGGTGGCGCGCGCTATGTGGTGCCGCTGCTGACCCTGCGGGCGGGATTGGCGATGTGGGGCGGAAACCCAACGGCGGCAAGGGAAGCGGTGCGCGAGGCGGTGGAGCGCTTCCGCGACGGCAGCGACGACCTTGTGGTGATGGCGACGGTGGTCTGGCACGGGCTGCGTGCCGAGGCCGAAGCCGTTGCTGCCCAACGCATGCGAGCCGACGAGTCGGCGATGCAGGCGCTGCGCCAGGTCATGGACCAGATCACCGACGGCAGCGCCGCGGCGGCGGAACCGGTGCGCGCCACGGTCAGCGGGTACCTGGCGCTGTGCGAGGGGGAGATCAGCCGTATCGAGTCCCGGCCCGACCCGGACGCGTGGGCGCGGGCGGCGCGGGCGTGGCAGGACCGCCACCACCCGTACCCGACTGCCTACGCGTGGTTGCGCTTCGCGGATGCGCTCTACGCCCGCAACGCCCGCAGCGCCCGAGCCAAGGAGGCGTTGAAGGACGCCTTCGACCGTGCCCTGCCGCTGGGCGCCAAACCGCTGCTCAAAGAGATACTTGACCTCGCGACGTACGCTCGGGTATCGCTTCAAGACGCCGAAGTGTCCGATGTGGTCCGAGCGGATCCGCCTCTGATGCAGGCCCGGACCGCGGGGGTGCTCGACCGGCTGACGAGCCGGGAGAGGGAGGTGCTCGCCCTCGTCGCCAAAGGACTGACCAACGAGGCCATCGCCGGTCGTCTGGGGATCGCTCCGAAGACCGTCGGCGTACACGTCACCAACATCCTCAAGAAGTTGCAGGTCCACAGCAGGGTGCAGGCGACCGCGATCTACGTGCGGCAGCAAGGCTAGCAGGTGAGTGGAGCCGTTTTAGCAGCCGCCTAAACACGGAGGGAAACAGGATGTCCGAAGCGCCTTGGGGCAATCTGCAACACGACATGCTGACCGCGCTCGCCGCAGAGCCGGACGACATCGAAGGCGTTGTGGATCAGCTGAACCAGGTGCAGGATGTGTTGAAGCGGATCCCGCCGCTCTACGACGAGAACCCCATCGCCGACTTCAACACGCTTTACACGACCATCACGGTCAACATCTCGCAGCGCCACAAGACCGGCGAGTTCACGCGGCCTGCGTTCCTCAACCGCCTCGATGTGGAGTTCTCCCGCCGCTACGTCAAGGCGTTGCGGCTGTGGAGCGTCGCCAGCGCGCAGACCCCGCAATCGTGGGCGGTGCTGTTCCGCCGCGTGGCCGACACCGACCTGCGCTCGCTGCCCTGCGCGGCGGCGGGGGTCAACGCGCACATCAACTACGACCTGCCGTTCGCGCTCACCGCCACGTGGCGCCGGCTGGGGCATTGTGCCAGTGGCGGGCCGGAGCACCGGGACTACCTGGTGATCAACGATGTGTTCGAGGAGTGCATTCCGGCGCTGCGCTGGCGGTACCTCGACATGTGGCAGCGGCATATCGACCGGATCAATCTGGGCATCGACGACTGGTACCAGAACGTGCTGGTCGTGGTGACCCGCAACGTGGCGTGGGAGCGGGCGCAACGGCTGTGGGAGCACCGAGACGACCCGGCCGCCGTGGAGCAGATGCGCCGCGAGTTCGACACCCAGGCGGCCCAGATCGGCCGGACGCTGCTCTCCCCGTTCTGCCGCTTCATCCAGTGACGGTGGCACGAACGCGCCGGGCTCGAGTCTCACCCCTTCCAAAGCGCGGCCACGCCAACCCGGAGCCGCCCGCCTTCACCATCAACGGGGTTCCCTGCAGTGTGCCGTAAACGCTTCGTATGCCTGGCGCTACCGCGAAAAGGTAAGTCGTGCGATAGGGTGCAGCCTTCAATTGACGCAGGGGATGGACTGTTGATGGGACGGGTGCTCGTCGCCGTACGGGCAATGATCGACAAACGGAAAGTGCAAGACGGCCACGGCTTCCGGCCAGACATCCAAGGGCTGCGAGCCGTGGCCGTGGGTGTAGTGGTGCTTTTCCACCTTTGGCCGGAATGGGTGGGTGGAGGTTATGTCGGGGTCGACGTCTTCTTCGTTATCTCCGGCTTCCTCATCACGAGCCACCTGTGGCGTGAGGCGCGGGAGCGCGGCACGATCGCGCTGGGCCGGTTCTACGCGAGGCGGGCGCTCCGGCTGCTTCCCGCCGCGGTTCTCGTGCTCGCCTGCACCGCTGTCGCGTCTATGCTGATCCTTCCGGAAGCGCGGTGGGAAGACACCTTCCGGCAGACGGTGGCGAGCGCGGCATATGTCGAGAACTGGCTGCTGGCGCACAACTCCGTGGACTATCTGCTGCAGTATGCCCCGGACAGCCCGGTGCAGCACTACTGGTCGCTATCGGTGGAGGAGCAGTTCTACGCGATCTGGCCTATTCTGATCATCGCGACCATCTGGGTGGTCGCCCGATTCCGTAGACACGACTCGCCGCCGCTGCGTTACCGCGCGGTGATGATCGCTTTGAGCACTCTGCTGCTGGCCTCCCTCGCCTACTCGATCTACGAGACGGCGGTCCTGCCGAAGCAGGCGTATTTCATCACGCCCACAAGGGTTTGGGAGTTCGCCACCGGCGCCCTGTGCGGGCTGCTCGTGCTTGACGCTCAGCGGTGGTTCCGGGCCCGCATGATGCTGGGCTGGTTGGGGATGGCCGCGATCCTCGCCGCGTCGCTCTTCTACAGCAAAGCCACGGCCTTCCCCGGTTATGCCGCGCTGCTGCCGGTGCTCGGCACGGCCGCGGTGATCCTCGGGGCGCAAGCCGCGTCGCCGTGGTCGGCCTCATGGTGGCTGTCGTTGCGCCCGGCGACCGAGATCGGTGACATCTCCTACGCCGTCTATCTTTGGCACTGGCCGCTGCTCACGCTCGTGCCCATTGCGCTGGATGCCCCGCTGGACAAGCGGGTCAAGCTCCCCATCTTGGCCGCCACCCTGGCGCTTGCCTGGCTAAGCACGCACCTCTACGAGAACCCGTTGCGACGCAATGGGTTTCTGCGGGTGCGGCGGTGGCCGTCGCTCGGTTTCGCGCTTGGCGGGGTCGCCGCGATGGTGGCGATGGCGGTCATCTCGTCCAGCATCTTCACCGCCCGGGTCGCCGCCGCTGAGGCGGACTGGGTCTCGCGCACCGTGGCCCCGGGCAATCCCTGCTACGGCGCCGCCACGTTCGACCGCGGCGCCAACTGCCCATCCGTCGCCGGTGAAGGCCCCCTGATGCCCGTCGCGCTGGCCATCAAGGACCAGGGCAACAGGGAGTACGCCAAGTGCGACAGCTGGCTGTCCAGCAATGAGGTGTTCCGGTGCGACTTCGGTCCGGACGACGCCGCCGTGAAGGTGGCCTTCGTCGGTGACTCGCACGCGTTGCACTGGCTCGGCGCCATCCAGTTCCTGGCGCGGCAGGGCCGGTGGCACGCCACTACGTATTTCAAGATGTCATGCCCGTTCGCCGACGCCATCCGGGTCATCCCCAGCGAACCAAAGGAGTGGCAGCAGGCCTGCGTCGACTGGCAGCAAGAGGTGGAGCGGCGGCTGGTGGCCGACACTTCCCTCCAGTACGTCGTTGTCACCGCCTACAGCCACGCCTACAACCTCGTCCCGCCGGGCGGCGGAGCGCCGGACGCCACATGGGCCGACCGGGCGTGGCGCTCGATGTGGCAGAAGCTCATTGACTCGGGTAAAAAGGTCGTTGTGGTCCGGGACACCCCGTCGACGCTGAGCATGTCGATCCCCGAATGCGTGCAGCGTGAGATCGACGACCTCCTCAGGTGCGCGGTCCCGCGGGACAAGGCGCTGCCGTACGACCAGATCTCGCAGAGCGCCCTCAACGCCCGGGACCCCAACATCATGATGATCGACCTGACCGACGGCTTCTGCGACCGCGAATACTGCTACGCCGTCGTGGGCGACCTCATCGTCTACCGGGACACCAACCATCTCACGTGGCAGTATGCCGAGTCGCTGGCGCCACGGTTCTGGTCGGAGTTCGCCAAGGCGATCAGCGGCCCACCTCCGGCCGCCGCCGGCTGACCAGTGCCTCGTCGAGGGCTGCCACTCAGCCCGATGGCCCGCATCCTGTAGGGAATGCGGGCCATCGATCCGTTACGTCACAGCCGTGACCAGGTGTCCCCGGCCTGCTCGGCCCGCTCGGGAGCGCGGTGCACCCCGGTGGGTTGAGGCTGGGGCTGGGGCAGCTGTACCGCCCCGAGCTTGCGCGCCCGCTTCTCGGCTCTGCGCTCCTTGCGCCCCTCGACCATGGTGTACAGGGTCGGCACCAGGACGAGGGTGAGCAGGGTGGAGGTGAGCAGGCCACCGATCACCACCACGGCCAGCGGCTGGGCGATGAAGCCACCCTGCCCGGTGATGCCCAAAGCCATGGGCAGCAAGGCGAAGATGGTCGCCACCGCGGTCATAAGGATCGGGCGCAGGCGCCGCCGGCCGCCCTCGATGACCGCCTCGCGCACCGAGGCACCCTTCTGGCGGTACTGGTTTATCAAGTCCAGCAACACGATGGCGTTGGTGACCACGATGCCGACGAGCATCAGCATGCCGATCAGCGCGGGCACGCCGAGCGCGGTGTCGGTGACGAGCAGGGCGATGATCGCACCGGTGGCGGCGAAGGGCACCGAGACCAGCAGGATCAGCGGCTGCACCAGGCTGCGGAACGTCCCCGCCATGATCATGAAGACGATCGCGATGGCGGCGAGCAGGGCCAGGCCCAGATTGCCGAAGGCGTCGGCCTGGTCGGCGCTCGCGCCGGCCACGGTGTAGGTCGCGCCCTGAGGCAGGTCAAGCGATGCGAGCTTGGTGTTGAGGTCCTGCGTGGTCTTGCCCAGGTTGCTGCCGGTGGCGGTGCCGCTGACGGTGACGCTGCGCTCGCCGTCGATCCTGGTGACCTGGGTGGGGCCGTCCACGACGGCGACGGTCGCGACCTGGTCGAGGGTGACCGGCCCGGCGATGGGCAGCTTCTTGAGCTGGTCCACGCTGGCCGGGGCGGCGCCGCCGAAGGTCACCAGCACCTGCTGCCGGTGACCGTCCAATGTGTACTGTCCCAGCGGCGCCCCGCGGAACACGGCCGCGACCGACTGCGCCACCTGGGCCTCGGTCAGGCCGATCGCCGTCGCCTTCTGCCGGTCGACGGTCACCTGTACGCGCGGCGCACTGGTGGACAGGTCGCTGGTGACGTCCTTGACCTCGGGCACCTCGGAGACCGCCTGGCGCACCTGCTCGGTGGCGGTCTTGAGCGTCGCCTCGTCGTCGGCCTGCACGATCACCTGCAATGAGCTGGCGCTGAAGCCGCCGCCGCCGTTGCCGGCGTCGACCTTGATCTCGCCCGCGCCGCTCAGCTTGGCCAGCTCGTCGCGCAGCTTCGCTTGCATGTCAAGGGCTTTGGCGTCTTCGTCAAGCGTGATGCTGTGGGTCGCGACGTTGCCGCCGCCCCCGCCGAAGCCGAACGCGCCGCCCGCGCCCAGGGTCGTCTGGTAGACGTCGATGCCGTCGGTCTCGCCGAGCACCTTCTCCACCTTCTTGGCGGCCTGGTCGGTGGTGGCCAGGCTGGTGCCGACCGGCATCGTCTGAGTCACCGTCAGCGTGGTCTCGCCGGACTGGTCGAAGAAGTTGGTCTTCAGCAGGCTCGCGCTGCCGATCGTCAGCACGAAGATGATGAGCGCAAGCATGACAGTCAGCCAGCGGAAGCGGGTCGCGAACCGCAGGATCGGCACGTATGTGCGCTGCAACGGGCTGCGCCGCTCCTTGGCCTCGGCGCTGGCGCGCACCGTCTCCTCGTCGGCGCCATTGGCGGGCTTGAGGAACCAGTAGGCCAGCACCGGGATGATGGTCAGTGACACGGCGAGCGAGGCCAGCAGCGCCACCGTGATGGTGATGGCGAAGCTGGAGAACAGCTGGCCGACAAGGCCGCCGACGAGCGCGATGGGGGAGAAGACGGCGACGGTGGTCAGCGTCGAGGCGGTAACCGCGCCCGCCACCTCCTTGACCGCGGTGACGATCGCGTAGAGCTTGTCCTCCCCGTACCCGAGATGTCGTTTTATGTTCTCCAGCACCACAATCGAGTCGTCGACGACCCGGCCGATCGCGATGGTGAGCGCGCCCAGGGTCAGGATGTTCAGCGAGTAGTCGCCGACCTGCAGGGCGATCAGTGCGATGACCACCGACAGCGGGATCGACACGGCGGTGACGATGGTGGAGCGGATCGACAGCAGGAACACGAGGATGACGATGACCGCCATGAGCAGGCCAAGCAGGCCCTCGGTGGTCAGGCCCTCGATTGACTTCTCCACATAGGGCGCCTGGTCGAAGACGGCCGTCAGCTCGGCGCCGCTGCCCAGCTTCTCGCGCAGCTCGGGGAGCATGTCGCGGATCTCGTGGGAGATGCCGACCGCGTTGCCGTCGGGGGTGGCCAGCACCAGAATGCCGAGGCTCTGCTTGCCGTTGGTGCGGGTGATCGACGTGGCCGGGGCGAGCTGGGCGGTGACCGTGGCGACGTCACCGAGCTTCACCGGCTGGCCCTGCTTCACCGGCTGGCCCTGCTGCGCCGGCTGGCCCTGCTGCGCCGGCTGGCCCTGCTGCGCCGGCTGGCCCTGCTGCGCCGGCTGGCCCTGCTGTCCAGAACCCTTGAGCCACAAGGAGCGCACCTGGTCGGTGGTGGTCAGCGGGGTGCCGACGCTGACCGTGAGCGACTTGTCGGAGTCGGGGAGGCTGCCGGCCGGGATCGAGATGCCATTGACCTTCAGGACGTTCATGAGGTCGGTGACGGACAGCCCCGCGGCGGCCAGCTTCCCCGGATCCGGACTGATCACCAACTGGCGATCTCGTGCTCCGGTCAAGCTCGCTTCCCGTACCCCCTCAATGCCTTGAATCTCTGGAAGGACGTCCTTGGTGATCCTTTCGGCGAGCTGGCTCTCGTCGCCGCCGTTGCTCACGCCCAGGATCACGACCTGGAAGTTGTCCGTGCGGAACGCGAACACCTGCGGGTCCACGCCGTCGGGCAGGCTGGAGTCGATGCGCGACAACGAGGTCTGCATCTTGGTAGTGGCATCGTCGAGGTTGGTGCCGAAGTCGAACTCGATCTGGATGGTGGCCATGCCCTCCACCGAGTTGGAAGTGATCTTCTTGAGGCCGGGCGTGCCCTGAAGCGCGTTCTCAATCGGCTCGGTCACCTGCGTCGCGACCACCTCGGGGGCGGCGCCCGGGTAAGGCGCGCTCACGAAGGCCGCCGGAAAGTCGAGGGAGGGGAACAGCTGCTGCTTGAGTTGAGGGATGACCATCAAGCCGAACGCAGTGATGATCACCGCGATCAGGGCGGTGAGGCCGCGGTTGGCAAGACTGAGCCTCGAGAAGAACGACATGAGAATAGTTTGCCTGACCCGAACATTTAGGACCATGCGGGGGTACCTGTTAGGCTCCTATGACACGGAGACTTCAGGAGCCTGATTGACCAGCAGGGATGCGGTGATCGCCAAGATCATGGCGGACCAGCGCCGAATGCAGATGGCGTTCGCCCGCGACCGCTCCAACCCTTTCTTCTCGGTCCACCTCACCATGTCGCAGCTGAAGATCCTGTTCGCGCTGCGCCTTCACGGTGCCGCGGGAGGTCAGGAGCTGACGCAAATAATGGGTGTGAGCCTGGCCACCATGACCGGCATCGTCGACCGGCTTGTCGCCAGCGGTCACGTCACTCGCCACGAAGACCCCAACGACCGGCGCGTGCGCCGCATCGAGCTGACCGAGCAGGGCACCCGCCTGACGGACGACATCATCGTGGCCGGCGAGCGGCACCAGCGCCGCTTGCTTGAACGCCTGACCGTCAAGGAGCTTCAGATCGTCGCCGACGCCATGGAGATCATGCAGCGGGTCATCGCCGAGAAAGGCATTGACTGAGGAGAAAGGTCGTTCCACCCCGGCATGGGTGTAACGACCTTTCTCCGTCGGGGTCAAACACCGTTGTGGCGTGGATAAAGGGTTCATCATTTCGAGTCGGGTGTTCAGCTTTCTCCGCGTAACGGATGGCTGTGCCGCGATCCGTCGGCGTGCCCCTAGTCGACGTCGGGGGCGAATTGCTTCAGCGACACCTCTAGGCCCTCGGCCACCTCGTCGGCGGTGGCGGTGCCCGAGGCCGTGATTGTCTCGGCCCAGGCATGCGCGGACCGCGCCGAGAAGCGTTGCCGCTCAGGGGAATTCTCCGCCGCGACCGGGTCGTCCGGGCCCTTGCCGCGCAGGTACAGGCCCAGGGCGAGAAGGCCACCGTCCCAGCCGGGGCCGACCCAAAGCGCGCCTGCCCCGCTGCGCGCCATGCCGATCGGCACGGTGTGCTCGACCTCAAGCGTGGTGGCGTCACTGTCGGGGACAAGCCGAAGCTCGACGATGCTTGTCGGGTCGCCATAGGTCATCCGCAGCACATGTGGACGGTCACACTTGAGGATCTGGCCGCTGGCGTTGCCCTCGATCTGAAAGTTGCCGCCCTCGACCAGGTCGCCGGTGACCGGGGCGAACCAGCGCTGGATCCGCTCGGGGGTGGTGATGGCGTCCCAGACGTCGTTGGCATCGGAGGGGTAGGTGCGCCGCAGCACGACGGTGACGGTCTCGGAGTCACCGTCGCCTTCGCGGCGGACCTCGCGCCGTATCGCCTCGATTTCTCGAATGATGTCAATCATTTTTCGGATTCCCTTCTCGTTTGAGCCGGCGCTCCCGCTTGCCGCGGGCGATCTCGGTGCCCAGCGCGTCGAGGCGCTGCTGCCAGAACCGGCGGAACTGTGCCAGCCACATGTCAATCTCGCGGAGGGGATCGGCCTCCACGGCATAGAGGCGGCGTGTGCCCTGCGCCCGCACACTGGCGAAACCGTTGTCGCGCAACACCTTCAGATGCTGCGACACCCCGGGTTGGGAGATGCCGAACTCGGCCTGGATGGCCGCGCTGACCTCGCCGGAGGACCGCTCCCCGCCGGCGAGCAGCTCGAGGATCCGCCGGCGGACCGGGTCGCCCAGCACATCGAAGGCGTGCACATCGAAACTATTTCAGCATCTGCTTATATAAGTCAAGGCTAAGAGAGCGATTCGGCGATGCATAACATATTGGTATCCGGGTCGACCCGGCCAGCCGCGGCCAGTAGCGACCACCCAACGGGAGGGCCGCGCCATCGGAGTGGGCGCGGCCCGTCGTGCACAATCCGCGGGCGATGTGGGTAATGCTGGTGACATGACAATGACGGAGGTTTTGATCGGGCTTCGGGCCGCGCTCGCGGCGACCCGGTACCCCCTGAGCCTCCCGGGAGCCAAAGAGGCTTCGCATCTGGCCGCCGCGACCGCCCGCCAGCTCGATGACTACCTCATCCCGCGACTGTCGAAACTCGACGCCCCGCTGCTCGCGGTGGCCGGCGGGTCGACCGGTGCCGGCAAGTCGACGCTCGTCAACAGCGTCGTGGGACGGACGGTGAGCATGGCGGGCGCCCGGCGACCGACCACCCGCGCGCCGGTGCTCGTGTGCCACCCGGACGACGCGAGCTGGTTCACCGAGGCCAACCTGCTGCCCACGATCAGCCGCGGGGACGACTTCCGGGTGGAGCCGGTGGGGGAGCTGAAGCCCGGCCTGGCGCTGCTCGACGCGCCCGACATCGACTCCGTGGAGGAGAGCAACCGCGCGCTCGCCGAGCAGCTGCTCGCCGCCGCCGACCTGTGGCTGTTCGTCACGACGGCGGTGCGTTACGCCGATGCCGTGCCGTGGGAGCTGCTGGAGCAGGCGCGCGACCGGGGGACCACCGTGGCGATCGTGCTCAACCGAGTGCCGCCGGGTGCCGAGGCGGAGGTGGCGCCCCACCTGGTGCAGATGCTTGCCGACCACGGCCTCAGCACGACACGCATGTTCGTCATCGAGGAGCAGACCCTCGATCCCGAGAAGCTGTTGCCGCCCAAAGCCATCGCCGAGATCAAGAGCTGGCTGGAGGCGCTGGCGCAATCGGCGGCGGCGCGGGCGGCGGTGGTGCGGCAGACCGTCGAGGGGGCGCTGGCAGCGCTCGGCCCGACGACGGCGCGGCTGGCGGTGGAGGCGGACGCGCAAGCCGATACCCTCAAAACGCTTGGGGCTTCAGTTGATTCGGCCTATCGTGAGGCTTCTTCCGAAGTGGCGCAAGGGGTTGAGGACGGCGCGTTGTTCCGCGGGGAGGTGCTGGCGCGCTGGCAAGAGCTGGCCGGGACGGGCGAGTTCATGCGGGCGCTGCAAAAACGGGTCGGCCGGCTGCGCGACCGCATCGTCAGCGCGATCTCCGGGCGCCCGCGCCCCACCGAGGAGCTCAAGTCCGCCCTTGAGTCGGGGCTCGTCACATTCGTGCACGGGACGGCGGCGGACGCGGCGGAGCGGGCGGCCAAGGCGTGGCGAGCGCACCCGGCCGGGGTCGGCCTGGTGCGTCCAGACCTCGCAAGGGCAAGCAGCGACATCGAGGAGCGCTTCGACCGGACGGTGCGCGACTGGCAGCGCGGCGTGCTCGAGCTGGTGCGCAACGAGTCGTCCCAGAAGCTGTTCGCGGCCAAGGCGAGCGCCTATGCGGTCAACGCCCTGGGCCTGTGCCTGATGGTCGTGGTTTTCACGGCGACCGCGTTCATCCCCACCGGCGCCGAGATCGCCGTCGCGGGCGGGACAACCATTGCGGCGCAAAAGGTTCTGGAGGCCATCTTCGGCGACGATGCCGTGCGCCGCCTCGCCTCGCAGGCGCGCCTGGACCTACTGTCGCGAGTGGACAGCCTGCTGGACAGCGAGGCTGCCCGGTTCCACGCGGCGCTGGCGGAGTCGGGCGTCGATCCGGGCGCCGGGCAGCGGCTGCGCGCCGCGGCCGCCGCCGTCAAGGCGGAGCTGGCCGCATCATGACCAGTGAATCGGTGGTGGATCGGGTCGAGGCCCTGAGCGAGTATGTGCAAGCGGCGCAGGGCTACCTGCCCGAGCGGGACCTCGGCCCCGCTGAGGATCTCATCGCACGGGCGGGGGAGCGGCTCTCACTCTCGCGAGGGCATACCGTGGTGGCGTTGGCAGGCTCGACGGGTACCGGGAAGTCAAGCATTTTCAACGAGCTGGCGGGAGTGAATCTTTCGCCCGTGGGCGTGCGCCGCCCGACAACCGGTGAAACCCACGCGTGCGTATGGGGTGAGGACGACGCCGGACGCCTGCTCGACTGGCTGGGCGTGGGCAAGCGCCACCGCCGCGGGGCCGGTTTCCTTGACGGGCTGGTGCTGCTGGACCTGCCCGACTTCGACTCGGTGCAGGTGGCCCACCGCGATGAGGCCGACCGGCTGCTGGCCGTGGCCGACCTGATCGTGTGGGTGCTGCACCCGCAGAAGTACGCCGACAAGCTCGTCCACGGGGACTACCTCGCGAAGTTTCACCGGCATCGCGAGATCACCGTGGTGGTCCTCAACCAGGCCGACCTGCTGTCGCCGGAGGACCTGAAGGAGTGCGTCGACGACCTGCGGCGGCTGCTGGACTCCGACGGCCTGGCCGGGGTGCCGGTGCTGACCACCTCGATGGTGAAAGAGCCTGGGCTGCAAGCACTTTCGAGCGCCCTGGGGCGGGCGGTCGCCGCCCGCCAGGCCGCGCTGCGCCGCCTCGCCGCCGACCTCGAAGGGGTGGTGGAGGCCCTGCCGTCCGGCCCGCCCTCCTCGACGGTCGATCCGTTGGACGGGCGCCTGATCGACGCGCTGGCCAGGGCCGCCGGGGTACCCGTAGTCGCCTCCGCCACACGCAAGGCGTACATCCATCGTGCCCGCAAGGTGACCGGCTGGCCGCCGCTGCGCTGGCTGCGCCGGTTCCGCCCGGATCCGTTGGGCCGGTTGCATCTTGAGGAACGGGTCGCCTCCGCGACCTCCATCGGCCCTGCCTCCGCGGCGGCGATGGCCGGGGTGTCGCTGGCCTTGCGCGACACCGCGGTCCGGGTCGGGGAACCGCTTGCGGAGCATTGGCGCGAGCCGCTGCTCGAGGCCGTACGGTCCAGGGTGGACGACCTGCCGGACGCTCTGGACCAGGCGGTGGCGCGCACCGACCTGGGCATGGCCCGCACCCGCCAGTGGTGGCGGGCGGTCGGCGCATTGCAGTGGGTCGCCGTCGCGATCACCGTTGCCGGGCTGCTGTGGCTTGGCGTGCGGTATGTCTTGTTCGCACTTGCCTTGCCCGAGCCGCCCATGCCGCACGTCGGCCGGCTCCCGCTGCCCACCGCGCTTCTGGCCGGTGGCCTGCTGGCGGGGCTGGTCATCTCGTTGCTTGTGCGGCCGTTCGTGAGCTTTGCCGCACGGCGCGCCGGCCGCCGGGTCCAAAAGCGCCTGCGCGCCGGTGTCGAGCGCGTGGCCACCGACCTGATCGCCGCGCCCGCACGCGAAGTCATCGACCGGTACACCCGCGCTCAGCAGGCTCTTCTCCGCGCTCGCGGCTGACTTGTGTGGCCTGGCGTAGAAGGGTATGCATGTCGCTGTGCCCCGCAACCTCTGGCAACCCGTCGCCTGCCTGGTCGCCGTGATCTTCGGTGCCGCTTGCGTCATCGGGCCACGCGATCAGCCCCCCGAAGGCGGCAAGCCGCCGCCCGGCTCGCCGTCCGCGCCCGGGAAGCAGGAGGACGGCACGATGACCATTGAGGAGTTCGAGCGCGACGCCGAAGCCGCCGTCGCCGTGGCCGAACGCTACTGGTCAGCCCGCTTCGAATCCTCCGGCCAGCGTTTCACCCCGGTCCGCCGTGTCGTCGCCTACCAGCACGCCGGCGAGGTGTCCTGCCACGGCCAGGCCCTGCCCGACAACAACGCCGTCTACTGCCCGGTCGGCGACTTCATCGCCTACGACGTCGACTGGGCGGTACTCGCCTTCCGCCGCGTCGGGGACGCGTTCCTGTTCTACCTGCTGGGCCACGAGTATGCCCACGGGATCCAGGTGCGGCTGGGGATCAACTACCGGTACACGATCCAGCAGGAGCTGCAGGCCGACTGCCTGGCGGGCGCCTACATCGGCGACTCCGTACGCGGCGGCGCCCTCACCCTCGACGACGGCGACCTCGACGAGTTCCGCAAGGGGCTGCTCGCGGTCGGTGACGACCCAAGCCAGCCCTGGTTCGCGCCGGGCGCGCACGGCACCGCCGAGCAGCGGACCAAGGCATTCTTCGACGGGTACGAGCGATCGGTCAACGCCTGCATGGGCTGAGCCGAAACCGGTTCCCATAGGGGTACGGTCGAGGGGTGCCAGAGACGCTCGGCGAGTTGCTGCAGGCCCTCCGCGCCGCGGATTCCGCTTCGGAAAAGGACCAGAAGGATCAATTGGTCGACGCGATCGAGGCGCTCGTCGCCGACGACCCCGAGGGCAGCCGGGAGGCCATTCTCGCCCACGCCGGCGACGAGCAGATGCGCGTGTGGGCGCTCGGCCTGGTAGGCGATCCGGCCGACTTCGACCTGATCGCCGCGGCCCTCGACGACCCGGAGCTGCGTTACACGGCCCTGGAAGCCCTCGCCAGCCAGCCGGACGCCGGCCGGGTCGACGACGTGGCCCGATCGCTGCTGGACGACCCCGAGCCGATGGTCCGTTCGAAGGCGGCCGGCATCGTCGCCTTCCGCGCCCGGCCCGGCGCCCTCGCGGCGCTGCTGCCGCTGGCTGAGGATCCCGCCGCGCAGGTGCGGATGCTCATCGGATGGCACCTCGGCGGGTTGGGTGATCCGGCGGCCGAACCGGCGCTGCGGACGCTGCTCGAGGACCCCGATGAGCAGGTGCGGGAGTTCGCCGCCCACGGCCTGGCAAGGATCGTCCCGCAGCCATGATCTGGTGTGCTACCTGTGGCGTTCGGCGACAAGGTGGCGGTGGATCTCGCGGTCCCCGCGGGGATCTGGGAGCGCTGTGCTCTAGCTGCCCCGGCGCTTGAACCGCCAGACCGACAGCGGGGCGAAGATCGCGATGAGCGCCAGACCCCAAAGCAGCGTGCCGATGACCGGCCGGGCTACCGGGCCGCCCACGAGCAGCCCGCGGGTGGCGTCGGACAGGATCGTGACCGGATTGACCTTGACGACGGCCTGCAGCCAGCCCGGCATCGTCTCCTCCGGCACGAAGACGTTGCTGACGAACGTCACCGGGAACAGCGCGGTGAAACCGAACAGCTGCACCCTTTCCGGGTCCTTGGCGAGCACGCCGACGAGCACCGACACCCAGGAAAACGCCAGCGCGAAGAAGAGCAGCAGCACGACGGCCGCGGCGACGGCGGCGGCGTTGGTCTCGATGCGGAACCCGAGGAGCATGCCGACGCCCAGCAGCAGGACGATAGACCACGCCTGCTTGGCGAGATCCGCGATGATCCTGCCCGAAAGCGGCGCCCACCTCGCGATCGGCAGTGATCTCAGCCGGTCGAAGACGCCCTTAGTGAGGTCGGTATTAAGGCCCAACCCGACATACATCGTGACGAAGATCAGATTCATCACGATGATGCCCGGCAGGGCGAAGGTGAGGTAGGCGCCCGTCGATCCCGAGATGGCGCCGCCGAAGACGTAGGTGAAAAGCAGCAGGAAAAGGATCGGCTGGAAGCTGAAGTCGCCCAGCTCCCACGGGTTGTGGCGGATCTGCACGAGCGTGCGCCACGCCAGTGTGGCCGTCTGGCGCAGCCCGTCGAGCGGGCTGACGCGCTGATCGGACATGGCCGGGATGGTGGTCATGACTTGCTCCCTTCGCCGCCGGGCTCCTCGTCCGCCGGACGGCCGGTGAGGGCGAGGAAAACCTCGTTGAGGCTTGAACCGCGCAACGCCAGCTCGGAGACGAGCAAGCCGGCGTCGTCGAGCCGCCGCACGACCGCTGGAAGCACCGCTGGGTCACCGACCTGGGCCGTCACCAGCTGGCCGTCGATCTCGGGCGTCACTCGGGCAATCTCGCCCACCACGGCCGCCACTGTGGACAGCATCGCCGGATCGGTCGGCCGGACGGCGAGCGTCTGCGCGCCGGTCTTGGCCTTCAGCTCCTCCGGGGTGCCGGTGGCGATCACCCGGCCGTGGTCGATGACCACGATGTCGTCGGCGAGCTGATCCGCCTCGTCGAGATATTGCGTCGTGAGCAGCACGGTGACGCCGCCGGCGACGAGGCCGCGCACCAGATCCCACAGCTCGCTGCGGCCGCGCGGGTCGAGGCCCGTCGTCGGCTCGTCGAGAAAGAGCAGGCTTGGCCGCCCCACCAGGCTGGCGGCGAGGTCGAGGCGGCGCCGCATGCCACCCGAGTAGGTCTTGGCCGCCCGGTCACCCGCCTCGGCCAGGCGGAAGTCTTCGAGCAGCTCGCGGGCCCGCGCCTTGGCCTCGGCCCGCGGCATGCCCACCAGCCGGCCGATGAACAGGAGGTTTTCCGCACCCGTCAGGTTTTCGTCAACCGAAGCATATTGCCCCGTCAGGCCGATCAGCCTGCGCACCTGGTGCGGCTGGCCGACCACGTCGAAGCCGCCGACGGTGGCGCGACCGCCATCGGGTTGCAGCAGCGTCGCGAGGATGCGCACCGCAGTCGTCTTCCCGGCACCGTTGGGCCCGAGCATGCCCAGCACCGAACCCGTCCGCACGGCAAGATCGACCCCGGCCAGCGCCGTGGTCTCGCCGAAGCGCTTGACCAGCCCTTCGGCCCAGATCGCATGATTCATCACGACCCCCATCGACAAGGAGTGGCATCTGGACCTCACCCTGCCGCATGGGTACGACAAATTCGCAGCGATTTTCGCTCAGGTACGCGCCGGGACGAAGCCGTCGAAGACGATCTGCAGGTCGTCGCGCCACGAGTCCCATTGGGACGCCGGGGTGCTCCAGTAGATGGAGTACGCCTGATCGGGGGCGGTGATGAAGCCGCGGTTGAGCACGTGCAGGCGGTTGTTACCGCGGCTGGTGTAGGTGAACTCCCAGTCAGCGGCGCTGTCCCAATAGGAGACCGCCTCGAGCCGGATGCGTTGGTAGTCACGGTATCCGGCGCGACGGGCCGCCTCGTTGCTGAGCCAGTCCTGAACGGGATCGGTTTTGGGGCGGCGGGTCTGGTCGATCAGCAGCAGCACGCCGCTTTTCGGGTCGCGCCAGAAGGCACGGCCGTCGTCGTCCCGCCCGAACTCCCAGCCGTCCGGCACCGGCACCCGGAATCCGGTGCCGTCGTCGCGCAATTGCCAGCCGGCGGGCAGCACGAAACCCGCTGGAGGGGACGGGCTGGGGGCGGCCGAGGTTGACGCCGCGGACGATCGCGCCGGGGATGGCGTCGGAGTTAGCGCGGGTGTGTCGGCGTCGGGTGTCGTGCGCCGGTCGAAGGCGAGCGCGGCGGCCAGCGCGGCCAGCACCACAACGACCAGGAAGAGAAAGGGTTTACGGGAACGGCCCGGGCGTGCACGGGGAAGCGGGCGTGTCGGCAGCGGTGGCGGGGGCAGCGGCGCCGACGGTGGCCGCATCCGCGGTGCTCGCGGCGGTGCGGGCGCGGGCGGCGCATCACCGGCCGCGATCTGGCGCAGCAGGCGGTACGCCTCATCAGCCCGCATTCGGGCGCGGGGATCCTTGTGCAGCAACCCCTTCAGCACCGGCGCCAGGGGCCCGGCCCGCCGTGGCTCCGGCACGGGCTCGGTAGCCAAGGCCGTCAGTGTCTCCATTGTGGACGCTCTGGCGAACGGCGCGTTCCCTTCCACGGCTGCGAAAAGCGTGGCGCCCAGCGACCACAGGTCCGCCTCGGATCCGGCACGGCCGCCGCCGCGGGCGCGTTCCGGCGCGAGGTAGGCGGGCGAGCCAAGCAGCAAACCGCTGCGCGTGACGAAGGGATCGCCGGGCACGGTGGCCAGGCCGAAGTCGGTGAGCACCGCCCGGTCGTCCTCGCCGAGCAGCACGTTGCCGGGCTTGATGTCGCGGTGCACCATGCCCAGCGCGTGCGCGGCCCGCAGGGCATCGACCAGCTCAAGGCCGATGCGCGCTACCCGCGCCGGCGGCATCGGCCCTTGGGCGGAGAGGACGTCGTCCAACGATCCACCGGGCAGGTACTCCATCACGATCCATGGATCGCCATAGCCATCCCGCAGCACGTCGTGGATCCGCACCACCCCGGGGTGGTTGAGCCGCGCGATCGCCCTCGCCTCGCGCATCACCCGCTCGCGCATCTCGTTGCGCTCCGCTGAGGTTAGCCCGGGCGGTGGTACAAGCTCCTTTATGGCCACATCCCGCCCGAGCGTCTCGTCGCGGGCCTTCCACACCCGTCCCATACCGCCCTGTCCGATGGGGTGGACCAGGCGGTACCGGTCTGCGATCAGCATGAGAGGAGTGGTGGACATCGACCTCCGCGTACCCAGCAGCCGCCGAGATCACACCCTTGCCGCGGTCCCTGACCGTTATGTGCCGTTTGGCTGGGACGGGTAGCGGGGAAGCGGGCGCAGCCTCACCTTCGTGATGGCGCGGCCGGTGACCTCCAGAACCTCGGCGGTGAGGCCGGGCAGGGACACGGTTTCGCCTGGCGCACTTGGGATGTGGCCCAGCCGGTCCAGCACGAGCCCGGCAACGGTGGTGTAATCGGAGTCGGTCACCCGGTCGATGTTGATGTCGAGGTCGGGCAGGTCATGCACGGGGAAGGAACCTGGAACCACGAACACGCCGCCGTCCTCGCGCACGACGGCCTGCACATCGCGGTCGGTCTCGTCGTAGATCTCGCCGACGACCTCCTCGATCAGGTCCTCCATCGTGATGATGCCGTCGATGGCGCCGTGCTCGTCCACGACCAACGCGAACTGCTCCCGCTGGGTGCGCAGCTGCCGCATGGCCTCGGCCACCGGCAGGGTCTCGGGCAGCAGCGTCGGCTCGCGGGCGCGGTCGGCCGCGGTCGGGCCGCCGTGCGCGGGCAGCAGGTCGCGCAGGTGCACCACGCCGATCAGGTCGTCAAGGCCGCCGGGGCCGACGACGGGCGCGCGGGTGTGGCCCGACTCCGCAAGGGCCACAAGCGCTTCGTGCACCGGCATGCTGCCCCGCAGCGAAATCACCTCACGCCGCGGGATCAGGATGTCGCGCAGGTCCCGCTCGGTGATCTCGAACGCCCCGGCGATGATGTCTCGCTGCTGCGCGGTGAAGCCCCGCTGCGCGACGACCAGCTCCCGGATCTCCTCCGTCGAGACCTCTTGACGGTTGGCGGCCGGGTCGCCACCGACCAAACGCACCCCGAAGTCGGTGGCCATGGCGAGCAGCCAGACGACCGGCCGAGAGGCGGTCGCCAGCAGATCCAGCGGGCGCGCGACGACCACAGCCCACGCCTCGGCCCGCTGCATCGCGATGCGCTTGGGCGCCAGTTCGCCGAAGACGAGGGTGAGGAAGGTCAGGATCAGGGTGACGATGACGATGGCGACCGGTTCGGCGGCGACGCCGAGAAAGGCCAGCGGCTCGAACAGCGGCTTGGCCAGCGACGTGGCGGCGAAGGCCGAGGCGAGGAAGCCGGCCAGCGTGATGCCGATCTGGATGGTGGCCAGGAACCGGTTGGGGTCGCGCGACAGCCGCGCCAGCACCCGGCCGCCCCGCGAGCTGCGCTCCAGCCGCTGGATCTGCGACTCCCGCAGCGAGATCAGCGCCATCTCACTGCCTGACAGCGCCCCATTGATCAACATCAGGATGAGCACCAGCAAGACTTGGGTGCCGTAGCCGCCCACAGACCTTCACTCCTTGATCGGGGCCAGTTCTTCGGCCTTACCGTATCGGTTCCGGATGGTGTATGAGGTCGCTGGGCGCGTTTGTCAGCCACCGGATCGCCCGATTGCGGCGGCGCGGGATGGTGATGCAACAACCCGGTCCGCCCGCCGCGGAGGTGACGGGTTCGGGCCTCGGGCTCGACGACGCGCTGAAGGTGATCGGCGGGTTCACCCCGGTGGCCGGGCAGGTCGGCGATCCGCTCGGCTGAAGCGGCCCGCTCGGCTGACGCGGCCCGCTCGGCTGAAGCGCCCCTCTCGGCTGAAGCGCCGCCTGAGGCGCGTGATCGTTGTGACGCAGGCTTGACCGAACCACCCCGGATCCGCAGCCAGCGTCACAACGATTAGCCCCAGGATCGGTGATGGCGTTGGCGGTGGAGTCAGTGTCGGCGTGGGCGGCGGCTTCGGCTTGGCCGGGGTGCTCGGCACAATGTTGGTGTTGCTGGGCTTGGGGGTCGGCTTCGGCGGGACGGGCGACGCCGACGGCTGCCGCGTGATCTCGCCCTTGTTGGGGTCGCCGAGCTTGCCGCCCATGCCGTCGGTAATACGCTTGCTGGGCAATTGCATGTCCTT
>Ga0209382_10002969_pt1 | contig 24014 bp, 29 predicted proteins | sample SoiMetdeltSBSDD5_FD_187599 | JGI IMG/M metagenome (GOLD analysis project Ga0209382, IMG submission 187599) | Bulk soil microbial communities from a Populus tree surrounding site in Tennessee, USA - Soil MetaG P. deltoides SBSDD5 (SPAdes) (version 2) | ecosystem: Environmental > Terrestrial >...
CGGCAAGCTGCTGCGCAAGACGGCGACCGGGCTGGCCTCGGGTGAGCTGCAGGCCCCGGTCACGATCGACGCCGAAGCCGTGCGCAAGGCGCTCGGGCGGCAGCGCTTCTTCCAGGAGTCCGTGGATCGCACCGCGGTCCCGGGAGTGGCGACCGGGCTGTCGGTCACCGGGACGGGCGGCGACGTGCTGTTCATCGAGGCGACGTCGATGCCCGGCAAGGGCAAGGAGGGCCTGGTGCTGACGGGCCAGCTCGGTGACGTGATGAAGGAGTCGGCGCGAATCGCGCTCTCATACGTGCGCGGCCACGGGGACGAGCTCGGCATCGCGCCCGACGCGTTCGACGAGCACGAGTTCCACGTGCACGTTCCCGCCGGGGCGATCCCGAAGGACGGGCCGAGCGCGGGCATCACGATGACGACGGCGCTCGCCTCGCTGCTCAGCGGCCGCCCCGTGAAGCACAACGTCGGCATGACCGGCGAGGTGACCCTGCAGGGCCGGGTGCTGCCGATCGGCGGGCTGAAGCAGAAGGTGCTGGCCGCGCACGCGGCGGGGCTCACCGACGTGATCCTGCCGGAGCGCAACCGGGGCGATCTCGAGGACGTGCCCGAGGACGTGCGGGAGCAGATGAAGTTCCACCCGGTGATGACGATCGACGAGGTGCTGAGCCTGGCGCTCGAGCCCGCGCCCGTCGACGTGGCTCAGGCCGCGTAGCCGGGCTCTGCGTCGGCCGCGCCCGCGGCCCGCTCGAGGTGCGCCAGGATGGCGCGCGCCACCTGCTCCTCCGCATCCGTCGTGAGCAGGTGGCCGGCGCCCGGGACCGGCTCGTGCTGCGCGCCGGGTATCAGCGCGGCCAGCTCCCGCCCGCGGTCCGGCGGCACCAGCGAGTCCTCGAGGCCGTGCACGACGAGCGTCGGCAATCCCTTCAGCTCCGCCAGGCGCGGGCGGGTGTCGTGACCCGCGATCGCGCCCATCTGCGAGTACAGCGTGAGCGGCGACGTGTTGTCCTCCAGCCGGCGCTCGAGGTCCTCGCGCACCCGCTCGGGCCGCTCGGTCAGCGTCGTCTTCCCATAGAGCACCGGCGCCACCATCGGGAAGGTGCGGCGCGACCCGATCAGGGGGCGCAGCGCCGCGCTGCCCAGCAGGCGCCACGGAGGAATCCCGCTGCGGCCGCCCGCCGTGGTGCACGCCAGCGTCAGGGACCGCACGCGGTCGCGATCGTCGAGGGCCAGGTGCTGCGCGATCATGCCTCCCATCGAGGCGCCGATCACGTGTGCCGACTCCACCCCGGCGTCGTCGAGCACCGCGCGCGCGTCGTGCGCGAGGTCGCGCATCGACAGCCGCCCGCGCACCGGCGAGGAGTCGCCGGTGCCGCGGTTGTCGAACACGATCGCGCGGTGCCGGCGCGCGATCCACGGGAGCAGCCGGAACCACAGTCGCGAGGAGGCGGCCAGTCCCATGATCATCAACACGGGCTCTTCCGGCGCGCCGGGCTCGTGCGGGCCGTCCTCGCGCCAGGAGATCCAGCCATCGTGCATTCGGGCCGCAGGCACGGACGTAGTGTTACGGTCCGCGCGGAATGACAGCGCGCTCGCTCGAGGGCAAGACCCTCTTCATATCCGGCGGGAGCCGCGGAATCGGGCTTGCCATCGCCGTTCGCGCCGCTCGCGACGGGGCCAACGTCGCCCTGATCGCGAAGACCGCCGAGCCCCATCCCAAGCTCCAGGGCACGATCTTCACGGCGGCCGAGGACATCGAGCAGGCGGGCGGGCAGGCCTTGCCGATCGTGGGGGACATCCGCGACGAGCAGCAGGTGGAGGCCGCCGCCGCGCAGGCTGCGGACCGCTTCGGCGGCATCGACGTGTGCGTGAACAACGCCAGCGCGATCAACCTCGCGGGCACCGAGGCGCTCGACATGAAGCGCTACGACCTGATGCAGGACATCAACACGCGCGGCACGTTCGTGATGAGCAAGGCGAGCATCCCGTACCTGAAGCGCGCGGAGAACCCGCACGTCCTGACCCTCTCACCGCCCCTGCTGATGGACCCCAAGTGGTTCAAGGCGCACGCCGCATACACGATCGCGAAGTACGGGATGAGCATGTGCACGCTCGGGATGGCGGCGGAGTTCGCCGACGACGGCATCGCCTTCAACTCGCTGTGGCCGCGCACGATCATCGCGACCGCGGCGGTGCAGAACATCCTCGGCGGCGACGAGGCGATGGCGCGCTCGCGCAGCCCCGAGATCTACGCCGATGCCGCACACGCGGTCGTCACCCGGCCGAGCCGCGAGACCACCGGCAACTTCTTCCTGTGCGAGGACGTGCTCGCGCAGGAGGGCGTGACGGACCTGTCGCGCTACTCGTACGGCGGCGCCGACGCGGACCTGATCCCCGACCTCTTCGTGGAGTAGCCCCGCAGGCGGCCGACCTGCGCGAGCATCGCGAAGGAGGCGCGCAGCACCGGGTCCGGCCCGGCGAGCCGGAAGACGTCGCGGTATTCCGTCAGCAGGACCGACATGGCCAGGGGGCTCGGCATGCCGTTCTTCAGCACCCGGCCCTCGCGCTGCAGCCTGTCCAGCTGCTCGAACCACTCCAGGGTGCGGCCGGCCGGGCTGGTCCGCCAGGCAACTCGGGCCGGCTTCGATCCCGGATTCCACATCTGATGGACGGACCGGGCGGGGATGTCCAGCGTGTCGCCGGCCTGCAGCACGCGTTCCCGGCCGCCGACCCGCGTGGTGAGGCTGCCCTCCAGCACCTCGAAGTGCTCGGCCTGTGACGGGTGCAGGTGCTTGGGGGGCGGCGAGCCGCCCGGCCCGTACAGGGCCTCGACCTCGAGCGCGTCCGGTGCAGCGCTGCGGACGGTCACCGACTCGGTGGGCGTGAGCTTCAGGGTCGTCATTTGTCTGGTGCCCGCTTGCGGGGCTCTCGACCTTCAGGTGGGGCGGAGCCCCTCGATGTTTCCAATGGTAGATGCTCCTGCTAGCCTGGAAGTGCGGGTGGCGACGCTGCCCGCGAGGTTCTTGTCTCGTGCGCTCCCAGCGATCCGGGTCAGTCGAATCTCCCCGAATCGTCCGGCGACGCCCCAGCGGCGCGCCAGCAAGGAGTCACATGTCCTCGCAGTCCTTTGGTGATCTCGGTGCTTCGCGTGCCGTCGTGAAGACGCTCGCCGAGCGCGGCATCACCGCACCATTCCCCGTGCAGCACCTGGTCGTTCCCGACGTGCTGGCGGGCCGCGACGTGCTCGTCAAGTCGCCCACCGGGTCGGGCAAGACGCTGGCGTTCGCAGTCCCGCTGGTGGAGATGATCGAGCCCGGGGATCCCCGTCCGAGCGTGCTCGTGCTCGCGCCCACCCGTGAGCTCGCCATCCAGATCACCGACGAAATGCAGCCGCTTGCCAAGGCGAAGGGCCTATCGGTCGCGCCCGTCTACGGCGGCGCGGGCATCGAGCCGCAGATCAAGCGGGCACGCCGCGCCCACGTGCTGGTCGCGACCCCCGGCCGCCTGGAGGACCTGATCGAGCGCCGCGCGGTATCGCTCGGCGAGGTTCAGGTGCTGGTGCTCGACGAGGCCGACCGCATGCTCGACATGGGCTTCCGCCCGCCGGTGGACCGCATCGTCAGCCGGCTGCCGCGCAAGCGCCAGACCCTTTTCTTCTCCGCCACTCTCGACGGCGAGGTCGGCCGGCTCGCGAGCGTCTACACGACCGATGCACGCAGTCACGAGCACGCTCACCCCGCCGAGCAGCGCGGGGAGGTCCAGCACCGCTTCGTCGGCGTCAAGCACGAGACGAAGCTCGATGCCCTGGTGCGCGAGCTGCACGACGACGAGCGCGGGCTGACCCTCGTGTTCGTCCGCACCAAGCGCGGCGCCGACCGGCTGGTGAAGCGGCTGGGCGCGCACGACGTCGAGGCGCTGGCGATGCACGGGAACAAGTCCCAGTCACAGCGTGAGAAGGCGCTCGCGCGCTTCGAATCCGGCCGGGTCGACACCCTCGTCGCCACCGACGTCGCAGCCCGCGGCCTGGACATCGACGACATCACCCACGTGATCAACTTCGATGCTCCCGCCGACCGCGAGGGGTATGTCCACCGGGTGGGACGGACCGGGCGCGCCGGCCGCAGGGGGGTTGGCGTGACTTTCGTCGAACACGAGCAGGCACGGGACGTTCACCGCATCGCCAAGGGGCAGGGCCTGGAGAAGGAGTTCGCAAAATCGGGCCTCGCACCGGCGGCGGTCCGGGGCGGCCACCATAATTCCGGGGCGAAGTCCTCCTCCGGCAAGCGGATTCGGCGCTCGCGAGGCCGGTGATACTTAGAATTGCCCCACTAGACACGGAAGGGACCCAAAAAGACGTGAAGACGCAGAAGGAACGATCAGAGGAACGCCGGCAGGAGAAGCTGGCAGCGATGCAGGACCAGATCGAGCAGGGCACGCTCAAAGTACGGAAGATGACTCCGGAGGAGCGCAAGGCGCTCCCGCCACGCCCCACCGCACCCAAGCGGCGCCCCAGGTGAGCGCCGGACCGGCTGCAGTCACCTCTGACGTTCAGCCGGTCTCCAACGAGACCCGCGATCGGATCATCACGGGCATCGTCACGGTCGTGCCGTTCCTGGCGGTCGGCGTGGCGGGCTGGCAGCTGTGGGCCGACCTGCTGCGCTGGAGCGACATCGCGGTCTTCCTGGTCATGTACACGCTCACGGGGCTCGGCGTGACGGTCGGGTTCCACCGCCTCCTGACCCATCGGAGCTTCGCCACCAGCAGGCCCATGCGCGCGATCTTCGGAGTGCTCGGGTCGGCTGCGATCGAAGGCCCCGTGATCTCGTGGGTCGCCGATCACCGCAAGCATCACGCCTTCGCCGACAAGGAGGGCGATCCGCACAGCCCGCATGTCGACCATGGCGGCGGGTGGAGCGGCGCGATCAAGGGCCTGTGGCACGCGCACGTCGGATGGTTGTTCATCCACACCCACCGCGGCGCGAAGGTCCGCTACGCACCCGACCTGATGAAGGACCCAGTGATCAGGTTCGTCGACCGGACGTTCCTGTTGTGGGCCATCGGTGGACTGGGGATGGCATTCGGGCTCGGCTACCTCATCGGCGGCAGCTTCTACGCCGGCCTGACGGGTCTGCTGTGGGGCGGCGGAGTGCGCATGCTGGTCGTCCACCACGTCACCTACAGCATCAACTCGCTGTGCCACTTCTTCGGGTCGCGGAACTACGCGACTCCGGACGAGTCGCGCAACCTCCTGTGGCTCGCGCCGTTCACCTTCGGCGAGTCCTGGCACAACAACCACCACGCCTTCCCGACCTCGGCCGCGCACGGGTTGCGCAGGCGGGAGATCGACATCTCCGCGATGGTGATCCGGGCGCTCGAGTCCGTCGGGCTGGTATGGGACGTCGTGCGGGTCGATCCCGCCCGCCGCGCCTCGAAGGCCGTCGCCGAGACGACGTAGTACGTAGCATTCGCGCGTGCCGTTTGCGCGTACAGCCCCTCTCCTGACCGAGTTGGAGCGGGCCCTCCCGGATCGCCCCTTCTCGATCTCGATGTGGGACGGGACGGGGCTCGCATCGACCAACGGCAACGGCCCGACCTTCCACGTCCGCTCGCCCGCTGCCCTCGCGCACGCGCTGCGCGCGCCGGGACAGCTCGGGATGGGACGCGCCTATGTGTCCGGCGAGCTCGAGGTGGACGACCTCGACGCCGTGCTCGAGACGCTCGACAGCTGGCAGCCGCCGCATCTCGACCGGGGCGCGCGGGCGCGGTTGCTGGTGGCCGCCGCCCGGGCCTGCGGGGTGCGGCGGCCCCCGCCGGCGCCCGCGGCCGAGCTGCGCCCCCGCGGCCGGCGCCACAGCCGCGCGCGGGATGCGCGCGCGGTGCGCCACCACTACGACCTGCCGGCCGAGTTCTTCCGCCTCTTCCTCGGGCCCTCGATGACATACAGCTGTGCCCTCTTCTCGCGCGGCGCGACGACGCTGGAAGAGGCGCAGGAGCAGAAGCTCGAGCTGGTCTGCACGAAGCTCGGCCTGCAGCCCGGCAGGCGCGTGCTCGACATCGGCTGCGGCTGGGGGAGCTTTGCGCTCCATGCCGCCGCCCGCCACGGCGTGCACGTGACCGGGATCACGCTGTCCCGGCCGCAGGCGGAACTGGCGCGCCGCCGCGCCGCCGAGCAGGGCCTGGACGACAAGGTCGACATCAGGGTCGCCGACTACCGGGAGCTGGACGATGCGCCCTTCGACGCGATCGCGAGCATCGGCATGGTGGAGCACGTCGGGGCGAGCCGGATCGACCTGTACGCGGAACAGGTCACTCGCCTGCTGCGGCCCGGCGGGCGGCTCCTCAACCACGGCATCACGCGCCTGCGGCACGGAGATCCAGAGGCCGGCCCGTTCTCGGAGCGGTACGTGTTCCCGGACGCAGCCCCGCTGCATCTCTCGCGCATCCAGTCCGCGCTGGAGCGCGCCGGCCTCGTGACCGACCACGTCGAAGGCCTCCAGGACGACTACGCGATGACGCTGACGCACTGGCTCCGCGGGCTCGAGGACAACCTCGACGAGGCGGTGCAGCTGGCCGGACCGGAGCGCGTGCGCGTGTGGCGCCTCTACCTCAGGACGGCGCGGAAGGGCTTCGAGAGCGGGTTCCTCTCGATCTATCAGGTGCTGGGGCACAAGCCGGCGGGATAGGATCGCGCCCTTGAGCGGATACACGATCAAGCGCCTCGACGAGGTCCCGGACCAGTTCGGCGGCAAGTACCCCGGGGTCATGCGGATGCTGTCGGATCCGCTGGAGACCGAGCAGGTCGCGATCACCCACCGGCACATGACGCCCGGATCGGGCGGCAAGGGTGGCTACGGCCACCGCCACAAGACCCAGGAGGAGATCTACTTCGTCGTCTCCGGCAAGCTCGAGTTCAAGCTCGACGACGAAGTGCTCGAGCTGGAGGGCGGGACCGCGATCCGCGTCGCCCCCGAGGTCGTGCGCTCCGTGTGGAACGAGGGCCCCGGGGACGCCCAGCTGATCATCGTCTCGACGCGCGTCGCGGACGTCGAGGCGGACGCCGAGCTGGTCCCCGACTTCTGGCCGAGTTGAACCCCTCTTGATATTCCGGGCGAAGGATCGCCCCGGCGTCCTACCCGGCATCGGGCTCCCTTAACGGGCAGAAGTCAGAGCCACGACACCCTTGCCCCGCGCCTGATCCGGCGGCCGCGTTTCCTCGTAGTGTGCGTTCATGGGATCCCGGTCCTCAGTCGCCCATGCCTTCGCAGCCGCGCGCATCGCCTACGGCGTCGCGCTCGTAGCCGACCCGCGCCGCACGGCGCGAAACTGGCTCGGGGAGGGGCTGGAGCACGGCGCCGCCCGCGTGGGGGCGCGAGCGCTGGGCGCCCGCGACGCGCTGCTGTCCGCCGGCTTGGTGGATGCGCTGCGCCGGGACCGCGACCCTCGCCCCTGGCTGCTGGCGCTGTCCGCCTCCGACCTCGTCGACATCGGCGCGACGGTGTCCGACCGCGAGCATCTCCCGACCCGGGCAGCCACCGCCACCGCGCTGGTGGCCGGCGGCTTCAGCCTCTGCGGCCTGGGCCTGGCCCTCGCCTTCTCGTAGATGCGCATCGCTGTCGTCGGAGCCGGGATATCCGGGCTGGTTGCTGCGCACCAGCTCAGCATGGACCACGATCTTCACGTTTTCGAGGCCGGCGATTGGGTCGGCGGGCACACTCACACGGTGCCTGTCGAGACCGAGGGTGGAGCGGTCGCGGTCGACACCGGATTCATCGTCCTGAACGACCGCAACTACCCGGGGTTCGAGCGGCTGCTGGAGCGTCTCGGCGTGCCGACCCAGCCGGCGCCGATGTCCTTCTCGGTTGCGGACGGGGACGGAACGTTCGAGTGGTCGAGCGGGTCGGTCAACGGGATGTTCGCGTGCCGCGGTCACGTGGTCGATCCCGCGTTCCATCGCATGCTGCGCGACCTGCTGCGCTTCCAGCGCGACGCCCGCAGTTTGATCGGGCTGAACGGCTCGGGGCCGACGCTCGGTGACTGGCTCGACGGCAGCGGGTATTCCTGCGAGTTCGTCGAGCGGCTGCTCGTGCCGCAGGCCTCGGCCGTGTGGTCCTCGAACCCGCGCGAGATGTGGTCGTTCCCCGCCAGCTTCCTGGCGGAGTTCTTCGACAATCACGGCCAGCTCGGTCTGCGCGGGCGCCCGCGCTGGCGCGCGGTGACCGGGGGCAGCGCCCGTTACGTCGAGCGCTTGGCGGCGCCGTTCGCAGAACGCATCCGCACGTCGACGCCGGTCGAGTGGATCGAGCGCCACAGGGAGCACGTCGCCTTAAAGGCCCGCGGGCAGGAGCCGGAGCACTTCGACCACGTGGTGCTCGCGCTGCACTCCGATCAGGCGCTGGGCCTGCTGCGCGATCCCAGCGACCGGGAGCGCGAGATCCTCTCGGCCATTCCATACCAGCCCAACGACGTCGTGCTGCACACCGACCGCACCCTGCTTCCGCGCCGGCGGCGGGCGTGGGCCAGCTGGAACTTCCACCTGCTGGACGACCCGCCGCCGCGCACGACGGTCACCTACGACATGAACCGGCTCCAGAGCCTCGACTCGGCCGAGCAGTTCTGCGTCACGCTCAACCGCACGGAGCAGATCGACCCCGGCCGCGTGCTGGGCCGCTGGACCTATGACCACCCGGTGTTCACTCGTGAGGGCGTGGCCGCGCAGGCCCGTCACGCGGAGATCAGCGGCGTGCGCCGCACCCACTACTGCGGGGCCTATTGGGGCTGGGGCTTTCACGAGGACGGGGTGCAGAGCGCGCTGCGCGCCTGCGAGCGGTTCGGCCGCGGGGCGCTGGCGTGACTGCGAGCTGCGCCTACGTGGGCGACGTTCGCCACCGGCGGTTCGAACCGATCGAGCACGAGTTCAGCTACCCGATGTTCCTTCCGTATCTGGACCTCGAAGAGCTCCCTGGGGTGCTGGCTCGGACGAAGCTGTGGTCCGCGACCCGCCCGGCGCTCGCGCGCTTTCGGCGCTCCGACTTCCTCGGCGACCCGGACGTGCCCCTCGACGACGCCGTGCGCGAGGTCGCCCGGCGGGAGGCCGGCGCGACAGGCGAGGGGCCGGTCCGGATGCTCGCGAGCCTGCGGTACTTCGGCCATGCCTTCAACCCCGTCGCGTTCTACTTCTGCTTCCGGCCCGGCGGGACGGCGCTCGAGAACGTGGTCGCGGAGGTCACCAACACTCCCTGGGGCGAGCGCCACGCCTATGCGGTTGCGGCCAATGGCGGCCGGGTTGCGACTGCGCGCCTCCGCAAGGCCTTCCACGTCTCTCCGCTGATGGGCATGGAGCACGAGTACGACTTGCGTGTCACCCTGCCGGGCGACCGCCTTGCGGTCCACATCGTTTCCTCGCAGGAGGGCCGGCGCGTGTTCGACGCGACCATGTCGTTACGGCGCCTGGAGCTCGGGACGGGTACTCTGGACCGGCTGCTGATGCGCTACCCCGCGATGACGTTGCGTGTCCTCGGCTCGATCTACTTCGAGGCCGCCCGGTTACGTCTGAAGGGCGCGCGCTACCACTCACACCCGGAGCGCGCGTGACGGAGCGTGCGGCACGGCGGCTTGTTCTCGCGCTCGCGAGCCGCGTGCGCGGCGGGCGGCTCACAATCGTCGAGGCCGGCGGCACTCACGAGTTCGGCGACCCCGCGAGCGGACTGCGCGCGTCGATCGCCGTGCACTCCCCGCGGGTTTGGCCGGCATTGCTGAGCGGGAGCGTCGGGCTCGGCCGCAGCTATGGGGCGGGGTGGTGGGACACCGACGACCTCGTCGCGCTCACGCGGATCTGCGCGCGGTCGTTTGGCCCGCTGGATGCGGTGCGGCGCAGGATCTGGCCGCTGCTGCTGCCCTTCCAGGCGGGCGTCGCTTCCTTGTCGCGCAACGGCCCCGTGCGTGCGCGGCGCAATGCCGCGGCCCACTACGACCTCGGCAACGACCTGTACCGGCTGTTCCTCGACGAGTCACTCACGTACTCCAGCGGCATCTTCATCCGTCCGGGCATGACGCTCGAGCAGGCGCAGGAGGAGAAGCTCGACCGTGCATGCCGTCGCATCGGGCTGCGCGCCGACCATCGAGTAGTCGAGATTGGTACCGGGTGGGGGAGCTTCGCGCTCCACGCGGCGTCGCGCTACGGCTGCGAGGTGCTGACCACGACGCTTGCGTCCGAGCAGCACGCGCTGGCCACCGATCGGGTCGCGGCCGCCGGCCTCGGGAAGCAGGTCGGGGTCGTGATGCAGGACTACCGCGACCTGCAAGGGCGGTTCGACCGGCTCGTCTCCATCGAGATGATCGAGGCGGTCGGCTGGCGTCACTTCGACGAGTACTTCGAGGCGTGCTCGCGGCTGTTGGCGCCGGACGGGGCGATGCTGCTCCAGGCGATTCTGATCGACGACCGCTGGTTCGAGGCGGAGAAGCGCATGCGCGGTTTTGCGAACACGCTCATCTTCCCGGGGGGCTGCCTGCCGTCGGTTGCGAGCATCGCCGCCTCCGTCGCGCGCGTGACGGACCTGCGCATTGCCGGGATCGAGGACATCACCCCTCACTATGCGGAGACACTGCGACAGTGGCGCCAGCGCTTCCTGGCCCGTCGAGAGGATGCGCGCGCGCTCGGTTACGACGAGCGGTTCCTGCGCCTGTGGGAGCTGTACCTGGCGTTCAGCGAGGGCGGGTTCCGCGAACGGCGCCTGCGGGACGCCCAGATCGTGCTCGGCAAACCCGAGTGGCGCGGCGAGCGCGCGCTCCTAGCGGCGGAAGAACCGCGCGGCGATGAGGTCCACGAACCTCGCCGGCCCGCGCGAGGCAAGCTTGCCGAGCGCGAGGATGCCACCCGGGCCGAGGATGCTGTCCCCCTGCTCGATTGATCGCACTACCCGGGCCGCCCACTGCTCGGGAGTGAACTGGCTGCGCAACTCAGCCCGCGCGAGCCCGCCGTAGGCATCGCGCGTCGCCTCCAGCATGCCGGTCTCGATGCCGGGCGTCACCAGGTGCAGGACCTCGACGCCCGTTCCGCGGAGCTCGCGGCGCAGCGCCTCGCTGAACGCGACGATGCCGGCCTTGGTCGCGGCGTAGGTCGTGCTGCCGGGCAAGTGCACATAAGCCGAGATGCTCGCGTTGTTGACGATCAGGCCGCGACGGCGGGCGAGCATGCCGGGCAGCGCCAGTCGCGTGAGCTGCATCGCGGCGGTGAGGTTCACCTCGACCATTTGCTCGATCGCCTGCGGGTCCTGGAGCTCGAGCTTGCCGCCCACGAACTGGCCGGCGTTGTTGACGAGCACGTCGACGGCGCCCACGCGTGCCCATCCTGCATCGATCGATCGGCGGCCCGCCAGGTCCAGCTCGACCGGCTCGACCGGGCCCGGAATCGGCTCGAAGCCTGCCGGATCCCGGACCCCCGCGATCACCCTTGCCACCGGTCGCGTGGCAAGCTCGGCTGCGATGGCACGCCCGATCCCGCGGCTCGCGCCGGTGACGAGGCAGGTTGTGTCGCGCAGGTCCATGCTGAGGAGACTACGCATGGCGGAGGGCCGCCGAGCATCGCAAATGATCTAATTTCTGCACGATGCTGGGGGAGAGTTGGTAGGCACGCGCGGGCCCGAGAGCCGGGAGCAGAAGCTGGCCTCGATGAAGGAGCAGGTCTACAAGGACCCGCGCCCGGCCGAGCATTTCGAGCGCTTCCACAAACGCGCCCGCACCCGCAAGCCGGATTGGGTGTACGGCGTGGTGCGGTTCCTCACCACGGCGTACGGCATGGTCGCGTTCCGTGCGCGGGGCATCCACCCGGAGCGGATCCCACGTGAGGGCCCGCTGATCCTCGCCCCCAACCACTTCTCGTTCATGGACCACTTCTTCGTCGGCATGTTCACCCGGCGCCAGGTCCAGTTCATGGCGAAGTCGCAGCTCTTCAAGCGCCCCATGCAATGGGTCTACACGCACGGCGGCGTGTTCCCGGTGCGGCGGGGGCACGACGACCAGGAGGCGTTCGTGACGGCGGAGTCCATCCTCGCGCGCGGCGGCTGCGTGGTCATGTACTGCGAGGGCGGGCGCTCGCGTACCGGCGAGCTCGCGGAGCGGCCGCGGCGGGGCATCGGCAAGCTCGCCCTGCGGTCCGGCGCGACGGTCGTGCCCGTCGCGATCTACGGCTCACAGCGCGTCCGCAACTGGAAGCGCCTGCGATTTCCCCAGGTGACCGTGCACTACGGCGAGCCCATCACGTTCGAGCGCCAGCAGGACCCGAGCCGTGACCGCCAGCAGGAGGTCGCCGACCGGATCTTCGGCGAGATCAAGGAGCTGTATGCGGCGGTCGACGACCCGGAGGCCAAGCTGCGCAAGAAAGCCGGCCGCGGAGCCGTCCGCAGCCTGATGCGCGAGGCCTAGCTCCCGGGCGACAGCCTCACGGGCAGCGTCTTGAGCTGGTTCAGGAACGGCGACTCGACGTACAGCGGCTTGCCGGCGATCTCCATCGCGGGATAGCGCTGCAGCGTCTCCTGGAGCAGGATCTGCAGCTCCAGCCGCGCCAGCGCGGTGCCGAGGCAGAAGTGCCGCCCACCGGCGCCGAACGCCTGGTGCTCGGGGTTGCGGCGCACGTCGAAGCGGTCCGGGTCCTCGTAGCGGGTCTCGTCGCGGTTCGACGACACGTACCACATGACCACCTTCTCGCCCTCCCGGATCTGCTGGCCGTTCAGCTCCGCGTCGTGCGTCGCCGTGCGGCGGAAGTGGGCGAAGGCGGGGAACATCCGCAGCGCCTCCTCGACCGTGCTGGGGACGAGCGACATGTCGTCGAGCAGGATCTGGCGCTGGTCGGGGTTCTCCATCAGCGCCCTCATCGCGCTGCAGTAGGTCGCCTTCGTGCTGTCGTTCCCCGCCGCGACCAGCAGGAAGAAGCCCATCACGATCTCGTGCTCCTCCAGCTTCTGTCCGTCGACTTCGGCGTGCACGAGCACACTCGTGAGGTCGTCGGTCGGGTGCTCGCGCCGCTCGGCGATCATCTTCCGGCAGCGCTCGAAGATCTCGGGGATGTCCCGCTCCAGGACGCCCTCGATGCCCTCCGGGTTGAGGTCCGGGTCGCCCGCACCGAGCGTCGAGTTCATGAGGTTCGCCCACACCGCGTCGTCCTCGGGCGGAATGCCCATGAAGCTGCCGATCACGCGCGAGACGACGGGCTGGGCCACGTCCACCACCAGGTCGCACGCATCGCGTCCTTCGAGCCGGTCCAGCACGTCGATCACGATCGCGCGGATCTCGTCCTCGTGCGCTGCGATCCGCTTCGGCGTGAACCCCGCCTGGAACAGCGCCTTGATGCGATCGTGCTTGGGCGGGTCCATGCCGATGAACATCGCCCGCGTGAGCTCGATGGGGAACACGTCGCTGACCGCCGTCACGCCGCCCAGCTCGGACGAGTAGGTCTGCCAGTCCCGGCTCACGGTGTGGACGTCGTCCGCCGTGGTCACCGACCAGTACCCCGCCTCCTTCGGGTACTCGCTGATCTTCCCCGTCCAGTGCACGGGGCAGCGCCCCCTCAGCTCCCGGAACAGCTCATGCGGCGGGCCCTCCAGCCACAGATGACGTTCGCTGACCAGCACGTTTTCGAGATCGTTGCGAGTCGACGCCATGGGAGCCTCCGTATTCGTTGCACCGCTGCGGACCCCGCGATCGTATCGCTGCTCGCCTGACTCCGCCCGGAGCGCAACCGTGCGAGCATGCGGGGGTGGATCCCACCAATCCCGACGCCGAGCCGATCACCCCGGCGGGCCTCGAGGCGCTCAAGGCCGAGCTCGATCAGCTCCAGACGGAGGGCCGGCGCGCCATGGGCGAGCGCCTGCTTGCGGCCCGTTCGCTCGGAGACCTGAAGGAGAACGCCGAGTACCACATCGCCAAGGAGGACCAGGCGCATCTGGAGACCAAGATCAAGCGCCTGCGTCAGCGGCTCGCGAGTGCCGTGGTCGTGGAGAAGAACGTCGACGAAGCGACGTTCTCGCTCGGGCGCACGGCGGAGGTCTTCGACGAGGCGAGCGGCACGGTCCACATCTGGACGCTCGTCGGCCGCAGCGAGGCGGACCTGGGCAGCGGCAAGCTGTCCGCCGAGTCGCCGGTCGGCGGTGCCCTGCTCGGGCGCGCCCCCGGCGATGCGGTCGAGGTGGACACGCCGCGCGGGCCGCGGACGTACCGGGTCGAGAAGCTCGTCGCCTGAGCGTTGACGCTCGCGGAGCGCCTCACCGCGCAGCTGCTCGCGGGCAAGCCCGCCCGCGATCCGGTCGCCGTGGTGGAGCGCCTGCTGGCGGTCCAGGGCCAGGACCCGCGCGGCTTCCGGCTGGCGATCCGCGCGCGCAGTGCAGGGCTGACCGCGGCCGACGTCGACCGCGCGCTGACCGAGGACCGCTCACTGGTCGTGGCGTGGTTCAACCGCGGCACCCTCCATCTCGTGCGCCGCGAGGACTACGCCTGGCTGCACGTCGTGACGACGCCGCCGCAGCGGACCAGCACCCGCACGCGACTCCGCCAGCTGGGGGTCAGTGACAAGGCTGCCGATCGCGCGGTGCGACTGATCGAGAAGTCCCTCGCCGACGAGGGACCGCTCGCGTCGGCCGCGCTGCGCGAACGGCTCTCCGCCGCAGGCCTCCCCGGCACCGGGCAGGCGTTCGGCCATATCGTGTTTCTTGCCTCCCAGCGCGGGCTGATCGTCCGCGGGCCGATGATCGGCGCCCAGCACGCCTATGTCCTGGTGCGTGACTGGCTGGGCGCGCAGCCGCCCGTCGAGCGCGACCGCGCGCTCGCGGAGCTGGCCCGTCGCTACCTCGCCGGACACGGCCCCGCGGACGACCGCGATCTCGCGCGTTGGGCCGGACTGCCGTTGCGCGACACGCGGGCGGGGCTGGACGCGATTGCGCCGGAGCTGCGGCAGCGCGACGACGGCCTCGTGGACCTCGCCCGCCGCCGGCCCGCAGCCGAGATCCCGCCGCCGCGGCTGCTCGGCGCATTCGACCCTGTGCTGCTCGGCTGGGTCTCGCGCGAGCAGCTGCTCGACGTCGATCGGAACCTCGTCACGATCGGCGGCATGTTCCATCCGTTCGCGCTGGTGCGCGGACGCGCCGCGGCCCTGTGGACCCTGCGGGACGGCGACGTCGCAATCGAGCCGTTCGCCCGGATCACGAAGAAGGACATGGCTGCGCTCGATGCCGACGCCGGCGACGTGCAGCGCTTCCTCGAGCCCGGCTAGCCGACCGCGACGCGCCCGTTGCCGCCCGGCGCGAGCGCGCCGGCGTTTCCACCACCGCGGTACGGCCCCGGCTTCGGGCGCGGCTGTCCACCGGGAAACGCCAGTCGCAGGATCGTGCGCTGCACCATGCCGAGCTGCTGCAGGAACGGCCCGCTGTTGTACGGGAGGCCGTACCGCTCGCAGATGTCCTTCACGCGCGGTGCGATCTCGGCGTAGCGCGTGCTGGGCATGTCGGGAAACAGGTGGTGCTCGACCTGGTAGCCGAGGTTCCCGCTTGCCACGTGGAACAGGGGACTGCCCTCGATGTTGGCTGCCCCCGCCAACTGGCGGACGTACCAGGCGCCGCGTGACTCGCCTTCGACCTCGTGCTGGCTGAACGTGTAGGTCTGGTCGGGGAAGTGGCCGCAGAAGATGATCGCGTACGACCACACGTTGCGCACCATGTTCGCGGTGAAGTTCGCCGTCATCGTCGACCGAAACGCCCGCGCGCCGCTGCGCGCCGCACGCCCGCGCCGGCCGCGCACGAGCTCCAGCGCTGCCGAGGCCAGCCCGCTCATCAGCGGCCACGCGACGTAATCCTTCACGACCTGGCTGCGCGCCTTGCCGAAGATCCCCTTCAGCTCGCGCTTGATCTGCGCCTTCGACTTCTCGCCCTTGCGGATCGCCTCGAAGTCGAGATCGTGGACGGCGACCCCCCATTCGAAGAACGCTGCCAGCGCCAGGTTGTAGAGCGGCTGGAACAGGTAGACCGGGTGCCAGTGCTGGTGGGGGTCGATGCGCATGATCTCGTAGCCCAGGTCGCGGTCCCGGCCCCGGATGTTCGTGAACGTGTGATGCACGTAGTTGTGCGAGTGCTTCCATGCCTCCGCGGTCGACGCCGTGTCCCAGTCCCAGGTGGAGGAGTGGATGTACGGGTCGTTCATCCAGTCCCACTGCCCGTGCAGGACGTTGTGACCGATCTCCATGTTCTCGAGGATCTTCGCCAGCGACAGCGCCGTCGTGCCGCCGAGCCACCCGGGACGGCTGCGCGAGAACAGCAGCAGCACCCGGCTCATCACCAGCAGCCGGCGGTGCATCTCGATCATGCTCTCGATGTAGCGGCGGTCGCGCTCGCCCAGGTCGGCGTACACGTCGTCGTGGATCGCGTCGAACTCGCGGGCGAGCTCGTCGATCTGCTCGGGACTCAGATGCGCGAGCGGGCTTTCGATCAGGCTGGTGGACATTCTTCGCGGCCCTCTTTCATGTGTGGTGGGTTCAAAGCTCGATCTCGATCGCGCCCTCGGGCGCGTTCACGCAGGTCCGGACCACCTCGCCCGGCTGGCCGAACACGTCGCCGGTGCGCAGGTCCCGCACCTCGCCGGAGCGCAGGCGCCCGACGCATGTGTGGCAGATGCCCATGCGGCAGCCGAACGGCAGCGTCGCGCCGGCCTCCTCGCCGGCCACCAGGATCGGTGTGCCGCCGTCGCACGCCGCGTCGACGCCGCTGGTGCAGAAGCGCACCGTGCCGCCGGCCCCGGCCCCGGCGTCACCGCCGATCACGGGCTGGAAGCGCTCCATGTGCAGGCGCGCGGGATCGGCTTCGCGCTCCCAGTGCTCGGTCAGCGCGTCCAGCATCGGGCCGGGGCCGGAGACGAACGCCTCGCGCTCGCGCCAGTCGGGGCACAGCGCGTCCAGGTCCTGCGGTGACATGCGCCCCTGCTGTCCCGTCAACCGCAGGTCGAGGCGGAAGCCCGGGTTGCGCGCGGCCAGCTCCCGCAACTGCGCGCCGAAGATCACGCCGCCGGCGGTTCGCGCCGAGTGGGAGTGCACCACGTCCGTCACGGCGCCCCGGCGGTCGAGGCTGCGCAGCATGCTCATCACGGGAGTGATGCCGCTGCCCGCGCTCACGAAGAGCACCTTCTCCGGCAAGGGCTCGGGGAGCACGAACGTTCCCTCGACGCCTCCCAGGCGCACGATCTCACCCGGCTTCGCGCGCGTCACGAAGTACGGCGACACCTTGCCGGAGTCGACCAGCTTCGGGGTGATGCTGATCCAACCGTCCGGCCGGTCTGGATCGGAGGTCAGCGAGTACGCGCGCCAGTGGTGGACGCCGCCTACCACCACCCCGATGCGCAGGTACTGGCCGGGCCGGTGTCCCATCCATTCGTAGCCGGGCCGGATCACGACCGTGACGGCGTCGTCCGTCTCGCGCTCGATCCGCTCGATGCGACCGCGCAGCTCGCGCGTCGACCACAGCGGGTTGATCAGCTCGAGGTAGTCGTCCGGGAGCAGCGGGGTGAACAGCGCGCGCACGGCGCGCAGCGCGGTGCGCTGCAGCGGAGGGACTCGGGGCGGGGCGCCGCGTTCGGCCACCCCGGTAGCATAGGGAGAAATGAGAACAAGTGTCAACCAGGTGTTCTCACCCGCACCGGCGGCTCTAGGATGGGCGGCATGGCCTCCCGGATGACTCCGCTGCGCCAGGCGCGCGAGCGCGAGCTGGTCGCCGCCACCCGGGCCCTGTTCGACGAGCACGGGCTGCAGGACGCCCCCGTGGAGAAGATCGCGCAGCAGGTCGGCATCGCCCGCGGGCTGATCTACCGGCACTTCTCCTCCAAGGAGGAGCTCTACGTCCTGACCGTGACCCATTACCTGGACGAGCTGGCGGGCGAGCTGGAGGCCGCGGTCGCCGAGGGTGGTGACCCCGTCGTGCAGCTCGAGCGCTGCACCGAGACCTACGCCGACTACTGCCTGCGCTTCCCGGCGTTCATCGACTGCACGCTGGCTTTGATGCGGCGTCCCGCGCGCGAGCTGCACGAGAGCGTGTCCGAGTCGGTCTGGCTGCGGCTCGGCCAGGGCATCGCGCAATGCTCCAACTACGTGGCCGACACCCTCCGGGCGGGCGCCGAGTCGGGTGCCTTCACCGTCGGCGATCCCGACTACATGGCGAACGTCCTGTGGACCCAGACGCTCGGCATCATGCACCTCGCCCGGATCCGGATCGGGATCCGGCAGCTGGCGCCCGGCGTGCCGGGCATCTTCAAGGTCGAGCCGCAGGAGATCGTGCGCACCTGCGTGGCCGGCGCGATGGCGGCCGTCGGCGCGCAGCCGCGTTAGGGCGCCCTACTCCTCGCGCGGCGGGTATTCGAAGACGATCCGCTTCAGCTCCGAGACCGACTGCCCGCCGACGCGCACGGCGGTCTGGAAGCCCTCCGCCCCGAGCTCGCCGGCGTCCAGGCGGCGGCGCAGCTCGTTGAGCGACGCGCGCTCCTCCTCCGGGACGTCGTCGCGGGGCACCTCCAGCAGGATCAGGTGCCGGGCGCGCTTGGCGGCCGCCGCGAGCCGCGCGTAGCGCTCGCGCTCCTCGGCACTCGTGCCCTCCGCGGCGATCACGACGGTCTCGTTCGCGGCCAGGCGCTTGGTCACCGCGGCGTCGAGCACCTCCTGCGCGCGGCTCGCGAGATCCTCCTCCGAGACGCGGCCGGCCAGCAGCGACCGGACCTTGTCGAGCGACAGCAGCGCGGCCTTGTTGGTGATCAAGCTGTTCGTGAAGCGCTCGCGCTCCGCGGGCGCCGGGCACACGATCACCAGCAGGCTCCCCGGCGAGTAGCGCAGGTGGTCGGAGGGGGTGAGCACCTTGCACCGCACGGAGATGTTCGGCGGGCGGGGAGGCCCGTCGGTGCGGCGCGGGCGCTCGGAAGACCATCCGGTGCGCTCGTCCTCTCCGATCTTCACGCTGCGGGTCGTGGGCTCGTCCGCCATGCCCACATAGTGGCCGATCCTGCCGCCGGACCGCGGCGCTCCCGGTAAGCTCGCGCCCCATGGCGGTCGCCCAAGTGCGCGGAATCGACGGGCTGAAGGCCCTGATCGGCAAGCAGATCGGGCCGGGGGAGTGGCGCGAGGTGTCCCAAGAGGACATCGACACGTTCGCCGACCTGTCCGGCGATCACCAGTGGATCCACGTGGATGTGGACCGCGCCAAGCGTGAGAGCCCCTTCGGGGCGACGATCGCCCACGGCAACCTGACGCTGTCCATGATCGACGGGTTCCGGCTCGACCTGATCTCCTCCAGCGGGTTCGCGCTGGGCGTCAACTACGGCTGGAACAAGGTGCGCTTCCCGGCGCCGGTGCCCGCCGGCAGCCGTGTGCGAGCGACGGCCGAGGTCGTTTCGGTCGAAGAGGTGGGCGGCAACTGGTGGCAGGTCGTGACGCGGTTCACCGTCGAGGTCGAGGGCTCGGACAAGCCCTGCTGCGTCGCCGACAGCGTCGGCCGCGCGCTGGTCGCCTGAGCCACCCCGCCGTCAGATCCAGCCCAGCACGCCGGTGACGAGCGCGAGCGCAGCCGCCGCGGCGGCCAGCTTCCCCACGAACATGAAGCGCGCGCGATCGGTGGGCAGGTCGTGCGCGTGCGCGGCCACGAGGAAGAACCACAGGTAGCCGAAGACGACGATCAGGGGGACGAACGGCCAGTCCCACCACCACCAGTGCCAGCGCAGCACGTCGAGCTGGTTCAGGATCACCTCGATGAAGACCGCGATGCAGCTGAACAACAGCGCGAGCGCGACGCGGTTGTTCATCCCCAGGATGCGCAGGTCGCGGTCGCGCGGCAGCGACTTGGCGTAGGCGAGCCCGAAGATCGCGAACATCAACGAGATCTCGACGTTCAGGCCGACGAAGATCTGGTAGGCGGTGGGCCCGGTCGTGGCCCAGAACGGCGCCGTGTCGTTCAGCTCCAGGAAGACGCTGTTGAGGATCTCGTTGATCCAGTCCGCCGACCACAGCGCCAGGCCTGCTGCCACCACGGGCCACGCGCGCCGCTCGATCTCGGTGCTGTACATCCAGAAGACCGCGACCAGCATCCAGACGGCGTACCACTTGAACTGGTCGCCGTCGCGCACCAGCTCCAGCGCTTCCCGGGTGGGCCCTGTGAGCTCGGCGAGCGGCATGGCGCGGGATTCTTCCAGGCGGGTCTGCGCATGTCGGCGTGGGGCTGTGCCCTCGCCGGGCTCTCACGGAAATCTCATCGCGCTCTCATCAATTCGGGGTACAACCGGTGGGCGTCACGGATTCGGCGCACAACCCCCGAGCACGTTGGGAGACCGACAACGATGAAGAGATACGCCCTGATCGCCGCGATCCTGACGAGCGTCGCCGCCCTGGCGATCGCCGCATGCGGCAGCGACAGCGACGCCGAGTCGAATCAAGGACTGCCCCAGGGAAGCGAGCCGAGCGAGCTCGATCCGGCGGACTTCACGGTCGACATCGACAACCCCTACTGGCCGATGCGGCCGGGCAGCAAGTGGGTCTACAGCGAGACCGATACCGAGGGCACCAGGGAGCGCGTGGTCGTGACCGTCACGAACCGGACCAAGAGGATCGCCAACGGCGTCGAGGCCCGGGTGATCCGCGACGTCGTCACCGAGAACGGCACGCCGGTGGAGATCACGGACGACTGGTACGCCCAGGACAAGGACGGGAACGTCTGGTACCTCGGCGAGTACGTCACCAACTACGAGAACGGCAAGGTCGTCGATCACAAGGGATCGTTCGAGGCCGGGCGCGACGGGGCCCAGCCCGGGATCGTCATGCCCGCCGACCCGGAGCCGGGACTCGCCTACCGCCAGGAGTACTACGAGGGCGAAGCCGAGGACCGCGCGGAGGTGATCACGGTCGGGGAGGAGCAGGTCGAGGTGCCGGCCGGCTACTACCGCGGAGTGCTGATGACGCGCGACCTCGTGCCGCTCGAGCCGAAGGTCCAGGAGCTGAAGTTCTACGCCCGCAACGTCGGCCCGGTGCTGAGCGTCCACACCGACGGTGCCGGCGGCCGCGCCGCGCTCGTCAGCTACACGGAGGGCGGTTAGCTGCGCGCCTGCGCGTTCTTCCAGGCCCGGTGGCGGTCCGGCATGCAGCGGGCGCACGGGCGGTAGCCGGCTGCCACGGCCGTCTCCTCGTCGGCGAAGAACACGCGGTGGGTCACGTACTTGCCCTTCGCGATCCAGCGCAGCGCCCCCGCACAGTCGAGGCGGCCGTAGACCTTGTTGCGGCGATGGCCGCCGAGCGTTCCGGGAGCGCGCGACTCGAACGGCCGCCCATCGGCGCCGATCAGCGTGTACGTGCGCTCAGAGGGCAAGCACGCCGGCCTCGAGGTCGAGGAGCAACCGCTTGCGCTCGAGCCCGCCGCCGTACCCGGTGAGGCTGCCGTCCGCACCGATCACGCGGTGGCACGGAACGATCACCGCGATCGGGTTGCGCCCGTTCGTCGCGCCGACGTTGCGCGGCGTGGCGGGCGGGCCCACGCGGCGAGCAAGCTCGCCGTACGAGATCGTCTCCCCGTAGGGGATGTCCCGCAGCGCCTGCCATACGCTGCGCTGGAACGGGCTCCCATCCATCGCGAGCGGCAGGTCGAACTCCGTGCGCCCGCCCGCGAAGTACTCGTCGAGCTGCTCGCGGACGTCGGCAAACGCCTCGTCGTCGCGGGCCCAGTCGCGCGGGACCGTGATCGCGGTCCGGCCCTCCTGCATGTACAGGCCGTGCAGAGCGCGGCCATCGCCGGCGAGGAGCAGCTCGCCCAGCGGGCTGTCAACAGTCGTGTAGAGCATGTCGCTCCTTCGGTTGCTTGCACGGGATGAACGGTCCACGTCCGCATAACGTGAGATCGCCGGGGTGGAGTCGAGTCACCCCAGCCGATCGACCACGAGGTGGCCGTTCTCGCCGACCCGGAGCGCGCGCTCTCCGCGGAGCAGGTCGAGCACCTCTTCGCCGACGATGTCGCGGCGCCAGCCGGTCAGCAGGCGGTTCTGCGGCTCCGGGCGTCCCTGCACCGTCTCCAGGACGATCTCGCCGACCTCGGCGCGCGTCGCGACCATCTCGGTCGCGATCTGCTGCTCCTCGCACCGCGCGCGGACGAGCGCGTCGCACAAGGCCGTCAGCGGCCCGAACCACGACGGCTGCTCGGGCCGCCGCGGCAGGTGCACCGGCGGCGCCTGCTCCCCCCGCCGGACCGCGGCCAGCAGCTGGTTGCCGTACCGGCGCGAGATGCCCTCGCCGACGCCCCGCTGCTTGCGCAGGGCCTCGACCGACTTCGGGCTGCGCCGGGCCAGCTGCGTGACGAGCCGGTCGGGCAGCACGGAGCGGACGGGGCGGTCCTGCTCACGCGCCGTGCTCTCGCGCCAGTGGGCGAGCTCGCGGGCGATCGCCGCCTCGGCCGGCGTCAGGCGCGTGGTGGCCGTGAGCCGTAGGAACACCTCTTCCGGGTCGCGCTCCTCGCCGCTGGTGGCCTCGAGCAGCCGGCACTCCTCGCGCGCCCACTCCACGCGGCCGGCGGACCGGAGGCGATCGTGCAGGACCGCCGCGACATGGAGCAGGTGCTCGACGTCCTGGGCCGCATACTTCAGCTGCTCCGCCGTCAGCGGCCGCTGGTCCCAGTGGGTGAAGCTCTCGCCTTTCTTGAGGGAGATGCCGAGCACCTGGCTGACCAGGAGCTGGTAGCTCGACTGCTGCGTGGTCGTCGTCAGAGCGGCCGCGATCTGGGTGTCGAACACGTTCGAGGGCCGGACGTCCCAGGCGCGCTCGATCAGGAACAGGTCCTGGCGGCCGGCGTGCACGACCACCTCGACCTTCGGATCGGTCAGCAGCGGCAGCAGCGGCCCGGGGCCCTGGCCCGCGAGCGTGTCGATCGTGCCGATCAACGGCTGCTCGTCGCGGCCGTCCACCGCGACCTGCACGAGGCAGAGCAGCGGGTAGTACCGCCCCTCGGACATGAACTCGGTGTCGAGTGCGAGCTGCCCCGTCTGAGTGGCCCGCTCGGCAATCCGCGCGAGGTCGTCGCTCACTGGCCGACCACCGCGTGCTCCTCGCCCAGCCACAGAGGAGATCGGTCGAGATCGATGAAGCGGCGCTCGTCCTCGAGCAACTCCGCCCCCGCGGCCTGCCCCGCTTCGCTCGAGTAAGCGGCCATCAGGTCGTCGAGGCTGTCCCACCACAGCTCCGCGACGCCGTCATAGGCGCGCGGCTCGCTTCCGCGCGAGGCAGACAGGGCTTCGTCGACGTCCGTATCGCGAGCATGGACCTGCACGTAGCGCCGGATCCGCAGCGTCTCGGCGTGGCGCTTCACGATCGGAGCATGCTGCTCGCGCCAGTAGCGCTGGAACTCCTCCCGCGTCATGCCCTCCCGGCGGCGAAGCGTGAACACGAGCTTGATCATCTCTCCTCCTCGGCGGTTCCTGGGCGCGCGCATTTTCACAGAGACTGTCGCGGGCACGAAGTAGGCTGGCCGCGCAGAGTCCGTTCCGACACGGGAGGAGATGCACGGTGCCGCCATTGCCAACGCTGGGCGCCAAGGACAGTCCAAGGCACCCTTACGCAGTCGCCTATCTCCGGTATCTCGCGGGTGAATCGAAGCGGCCCAATGCGCGCGCGCTCGGGATCTCGCCGGCCGTGGCTGCGACGACGGGGCAGAAGGTCGAGCAACTCGTCCGCAAGGCGGCCGCGCGAATGCTGATCAAGGACGCTCGCCGCTAGCGAGCGCCTCGGCGGCGGGCGTCTCGGCCGGCTTCTCGGTCTCCGCATCCCCGGCAGCCGGCTGCGGTGCGGCACCGGCTCCGTTGGAGGCCCACTCCTCGTCGAAGTCCACGCGCCACTTCCCCTCGTCGGCCTGCTCGATCTTCAGCTTGGCGCGGAACGTGCGCCCCGAGCGGCCCCGGAACCCGGTGACCTGCTTGGCCGTCCGCCCCGATGGTGGGTCGTCCCCGCGCGCGATGGACTCCTTCAGGCTGCCCATCAG
>Ga0209382_10002972_pt1 | contig 23996 bp, 19 predicted proteins | sample SoiMetdeltSBSDD5_FD_187599 | JGI IMG/M metagenome (GOLD analysis project Ga0209382, IMG submission 187599) | Bulk soil microbial communities from a Populus tree surrounding site in Tennessee, USA - Soil MetaG P. deltoides SBSDD5 (SPAdes) (version 2) | ecosystem: Environmental > Terrestrial >...
TGCGCTCGGTGTACTCGTCGTCGATGTCGAAGGCGATCGGCCGCTCGCCGGCCCGCGCGGTCGGTGCCGGGCGGGCGAGCGCGAAGTCGGCCGGCGCGTCCATGTCGACGTCCGGGTCGTCGGTCAGTGTCGGGTCGTCGACGACCGCCTGGTGCCGTGCGCCACCGAGGAGCCCGCCGAGGACCGGCAGGCCGCTCAGCACGGGCAGGTCGCTACCGCCGCCCTTGGCGAGGCCACCGACCACGGGCAGCCCGCCGAGCGCGGCGCCACCGGCCTGGTCGCCGCCACCGCCACCGCCCAGCAGACCGCCGACTAGGGGCAGGTCCTCGGTACCGGCGTCGCGCTGAGCGGACGCGAGCGCGTCGGTCACGCCGGCTGGCAGCGGGTCGTTCGGGCCGTCGATCGCGAAGACTGAGCCACCGGGGCCGACGCCGAGGTCGCCCGCCAGGCCACCGGCCAGCGGGAGCACGTCCCGGCCGAGGTCGCCGACGCCGAGCTGGCTGACGCCGAGCTGGCTGACGAGCGGCAGCTCACCCACCCGGTTGAGCACGGGCAGCCCGGGCAGGGACTCGGCCGGCGCGCCCAGGCCGGCTACCGGCAGCAGGTCGGTCACCGGCAGCGAACCCAGCACACCGGGCGCGTCCACGGGCAGCGCAACGGGGGCGAGCCGGTCCAGTCCGGCGGTCGGGGCGAGCAGGTCGTCGAATAGCCCGCGCAGCGCCTGCGGATCGGCGCTCGGCGTCTCGTTCGCCTGGGCGGTGCCGCCGAGCAGCCCAACGCCGCCCGCGACGATACCGACGGTGCCGACCGCGCGGTAGAACCACTTGTTCATCTTCATCCATTCGGTAAGGGACGAGAGCGTCTATTTCAGCAACGACGAACTGGGGCAATCCGGTGTGGATTGGCACCTGGTTTGTACCGCTGTAAGTCCTGCGGCCGCCTCCGCGGCCGCGCGCGCCCGCCCCTCGAGCTGGGTGTAGCCGGCAGTCGCTCCGGTCGCTTTGCTCCCTTCACTTTGTGCCGGCTGCACCCAGCGAGCGGGCGCGTACTATTCCGGCGTGTCGCGTGTCCCCTTCCTGCGCCGCGAGACCCGACGTTCCTTCGTGTCGCGGGTACGCGAGAACATCCGCGAGGTCGCGAACGGCGACAACCGCCGGCACTACGTGGTCTGCGGCAGCGACTCGGTCGCGTACCGGATCGTCGACTCGCTGGTCCACTCGTACCGCGTACCGGTGACCGTGATCCTCACCCCGTGGCGCCGCGGCGACGAGCCGGACCTCGCCGAGTTGCCGGGAGTGCGGATCGTCCGGGTGGCGCGGGTGGACGAGCATGCCCTGCGCGCGGCGCGGCTGGACACCGCCGCGGCGCTCGCGCTGGTCCAGCAGGACGACGTGGGCAACATCCACGCGGCGTTGCTGGCCCGCGAGCTCAATCCTGAGGTACGCCTGGTCGTCCGGATGTTCAACATGAGACTCGGCGAAGGCATCCGGCGGCTGTTCTCCGTGGAACCGCCGGTGGTGCTCTCCGATGCCGAGATGGCCGCGCCGGAGTTCGTGGCGGTGGCGCTCGGCGAGGTCGACCCGAACACGGTACGGCTGCCGAGCCGCACGCTGTTCGTCACGCGTCGGCAGGACGTGCGCGCCGAGGACGTCGTCTGTGCGCTGGCCGACACCACGTTCCCCAACCGCCCGTTGCTGTTGCCCGCCGAGCAGGGCCGGGCGAACATCGTGCTCGCCTCCGTCAACCCCAACGCGCCGGCGGCTCGGCCGGCCCCGACGAAGGTGAACGTGCACCTGAAGCGTCGCCGTCCACTGTCGACGGTGCTACGTGGACTGCGCGGGGTCGTGAGCCGCAAGCTGCAGCTCGCGGTCATCGGCCTGATCGGCGTGGTGCTCCTGGCCGGTACCGCGCTGGAGCTTCGCCATCCGCAGGGCATCTGGCGGACGTTCTACACCACGCTGATCACCACGGTCGCGGGCGCGGCGACCGACACCCGTGACCCGTGGGTCGAGGCGCTCCAGCTCGTTCTCGTCGTGGCCGGAGTCGCGTTGATTCCGCTCGTGACCGCGGCGATCGTCGAGGGCATCGTGAACGCGCGCATCGCGGCCTCGCAGGGTCGGCTACAAGCGCCGATCGAGGATCACGTGATCGTCATCGGGCTCGGCAACGTCGGCACCCGGGTCATCCGGGAGCTGTACGACCTGCGGGTCGGCGTGGTTGCCATCGACAAGAACGAGTCGGCCCGCGGCGCGCTGCTCGCGCGCGAACTGGGCATCCCGCTGATCATCGGGGACGCCAGTCTCGCCGAGACGCTGAACGCCGCCAGCGTGCGTACCTGCCGCGCGCTCGTCGCACTGTCCACCGACGACGTGACGAACCTCCAGGCGGCACTGCACGGCCGCGAGGTACGGCCGAAGCTGCGCGTGGTGCTACGACTCTTCGACGGCCAGTTCGCGGAGCGGGTACAGCACGCGTTCAACATCAACTTCTCACGGAGCGTGTCGTACCTGGCCGCTCCGGCGTTCGCGGCCGCGATGATGGACCGCGAGGTCAACCAGATCATCCCGATCGACCGGCACGTCCTGCTGATCGCCGAGGTACCGGTCGGCAAGGGCGCGGCGCTCGACGGCGCTCCGGTCGCGGCCGCCAACGTCGCTGGCGAGGCGGCGGTGATCGCGGTGACCCAGTTCGGTGAGCCGCGACCACTGTGGACACCCGGCCCGCAGCAGCGGTTGGTGCACAACGACCGGCTGACCATCGTGGCGACACGTGAGGGGCTCAACCGGACGCTCGGCCGGGCCGCACCCGCGCCGATCGTGTCGAGCACGCCTCAGCCCGCGTCGTAGCCGAGGACCGCCTGCTCGTCCGGCCGGTGCACGAGCACGTCTGCCATGAAGGACTGCACGGCCGAGGCGAGCCCGACGTCCCGCCCGGTCTGCTCACCCAGCCGCCACCGGTGGTCGATCACCTCGATGAAGAGTTCGGGCGGCTCCAGCTTGCGGCGCAGGTCGGCCGGTACCGCACGGATTACGGGCTCGAACACCTCGGTCACCCACCGGTGGGCGGCCTGCTGCTCGTCCGGTACGTCGCTCTCGGCGCGGTACGTGTCAAGGTCGTTGAGCAGCCGTCGAGCCTGGTTCTCCTCCGCGTCCAGCCCGGTCAGCCGTAGCAGCCGCCGGGTGTGGTGACCCGCGTCGACCACCTTCGGCCGGACGAGGAACGAGCTCGAACCATCCACAGTGGACATCTGCAGCTCGCCGATGTCGAAGCCGAGCTCGTTGAGCCGCCGGACGCGCTTCTCCAGGTGATGCCGGCCGTCGCGGTCGATCTGCTGCTCGTACGTCAGCTCGTGCCACAGGGACTCGTACCGCCGTACGACGTCATGGGCCATCGCCTCCGGATCGACGGACGGGTGCAACAGCCCGGCCGCCGCGAGGTCGAGCGCCTCACCGAAGATGTTCACCCGGGTGACTTCCAGGTCCTCGGTACGCTGCCCGTTGGACAGCCGCGGGTGCAGCGCACCGGTTTCGGCGTCGACGAGGTAGGCGGCGAATGCGCCCGCGTCTCGGCGGAACAACGTGTTCGACAGCGAGCAGTCGCCCCAGAAGAACCCGGTCAGATGCAGCCGTACGAGCAACGCCGCGAGCGCGTCCAGCAGCCGCGACACCGTGTCCGGTCGCAACGTGTGGGAGAACAGCGCCCGGTACGGCAGCGAGAAGTGCAGGTGCCGGGTGACGAGCGCGGGCTCCAGCGGTTCACCCCCGAGGTCGGTACGGTCGGCCACGATGGCCATCGCCTCGACCGCCGGCGCACCCAGCCTTTCGAGCGCACGCAGCAGTCCGTACTCCCGCTCGGCGATCCGTTCGTCGATCTCCTTGACCGCGTAGACCACACCGGCGATGCGGACGAACCGCACGACGTGCCGGGAAATGCCCTGGGGCAGGGCGACGAGCTGATCCGCCGGCCACTCCTCGAGTGGAGTCGACCACGGCAGATCCAGCAGGGCCGGCTCCACGAGCGCCGAGGTGATCCGCATGGCAACCAGCATGCCGGTAGTTCGTTACACACCCGGGAGCGGGCAGCGCAGGGCGGCGCCCTGCGAGAGGGGGAGTCGATGCGGCGTACGGCGGGGCTGGTTCTCGGGCTCTTCCTGGTCGCCACGGTAGCGGGGATCGCACCGGCGGCGGCACCACCGGCTCACCAGTACATCGCGCCGGGCGCGGTCGAGCTGGTGCCGGACGCCGGTGACAGCGGAGGCGGCCGATCCGGGCGCCCGACGACGATCGGTGGCCGCGGCGAGATCGGTACCGTCGAGTTCGTCAACCGCGCTCTCGGCTACCTGCGCGGTACCCGGTCGCAGACGTTCCGCTACCCCGGCGCGCCCTATGTCAAGGTGCACGTCGCCCGGGCGTTGCTGCTGCCAGGCGACTACCTGACCGTGGCCGACCCGACGGGCACGGAGGTCTACCGGTACGACGCCGGGCAGCTCGCGTCCGGGCGGTGGGCCATGTCCGTCACCGGGGAGGCCGCCGTGGTGACGCTGCACCCGGCGCATGCCGACCCGATCGGCGTCCGCGGCATGCTCTCCGGTCTCGGGGTGACCATCGACCGGGTCGCCCGGGGCTACACCGTGGCCGAGCGTCTCGAGCGCGGCGACCTGCCGGAGCGCTCGGCGCCCCGGCGTGGCAAGGCACCGCCGGCGGGCCACGTCGAGGAGAGCGTGTGCCGCAGCGACGACAAGACCGACGCGGTGTGCTATCGCGAGTCGGATCCCGTGCTGTACCGCCGTTCCAAGGCCGTCGCCCGGCTGCTCATCAACGGTATCGAGCTGTGCACGGGTTGGCGTTTCGGTCCGGACAACCGGATGCTCACGAACAACCACTGCCTGGCCGAGAGCGGCGACGCGCACGACACCGAGGTGTGGTTCAACTACCAGTGCGCCAAGTGCGGTGGTTACGCGGTGTTCCGCCCGACCAAGGTGTGGGCACGCGACGTGCTGCTCACCGACGAGGTGCTCGATTTCACACTGTTCACAGTGGACGACTTCGAAGCCGTCAAGAAGTTCGGCTACCTCGAGGCGGAGACCCGCCGGGCCATCGCCGGCGAGAAGGTGTACATCCCGCAGCACCCGCGTGGTGAGCCGGGGACCATCGCGACCGCCAGCGACGCGGACGCCAGCGGCAACTGCGCCGTCGACAACCCCTCCTACACGGGGTACGACGAGGCGACCGACGTGTCCTACTACTGCGACACCGACGGCGGGTCGTCCGGCTCGCCGGTACTGGCCCGCAGCTCGAACCGGGTCATCGCACTGCACCACTTCGGCGGCTGCCCGAACTCCGGCGTCCGCATCGACCTGATCCAGCAGCGCATCGCTGCGGGGCTGGCGCGGCAGCGCTAGCTCCGCGGCGGAACCTGAGCCAGCACTGCGGCACAGCGGTAGGTAGCCTCGCGGTGTGCGGGTACGCGGCGGTTGGTGGATCGAGGCGGCACTCGCCGCCGCGTTCGTAGCCATCACCGCGGCTCTCGCGGCCGGCCTCACCGATCCCGACCTCGCCGTACGGGACTGGTGCGACGCGCACCGGCCGGCCGCCCTCGACAACCTTGCCCGCGCAGCGAACTATCTCGGGCAGGGTGGCGTGCTCACCGTGGTCGCCGGCGTGCTCGCGCTGGTGGTGTGCTGGCGGACGCGTACCGTCCGTCCACTGTCGCCGGTCGTGACCGCGTTCGTGTTCACCACCGCCACGGTGCTGCCGTTGAAGTGGTGGACCGACCGGGCGGCACCGTCGTCCACCCTCCCGGATGCGGTGGAGCTGTTCAACAACCTGCCGCCGGGGGAGTACGCCGAGTCGTACCCCGCCGGTCACCTCGTCGTCGCGATCGTCTGGTATGGAGTGATCGTGGTGCTGCTCGAAGCGCTCGTGCACCTGCCACGGTGGTTGCATGTGACGATCCGGGTCGCGCCGCCGGCGATCCTGCTCGTCTCGACGACGTACCTGAGCTTCCACTGGCTGACCGACGGCCTCGCCGGCATCTGTCTCGGCCTCCTGCTCGACCGGCTGGTCTGGCGCATTCCCTGGAACCGGGCATTGCTGTCGTGACCCAGCTCGACCGCCGCCTCGGCGTCCGAGATGCCGTCGTCATCGGCCTCGGCTCGATGCTCGGCGCCGGTGTGTTCGTCGCCTTCGCGCCGGCCGCCGCGCTGGCGGGCGGCGCGGGCATGCTCGTCGCGCTCGCGCTGGCCGGTGCCGTCGCGTTCTGCAACGCCACCAGCTCCGCCCGGCTGGCCGCCCGCTATCCCGAATCCGGCGGCACCTACGTCTACGGTCGCGAACGGCTCGGCGACCTCGCCGGGTTCCTCGCGGGCTGGGCGTTCGTCACCGGGAAGACGGCCAGCTGCGCGGCGATGGCGCTGACGATCGGCGCGTACGTGTGGCCCGCCGGCGCCAAGCTGGTGGCCGTCGTCGCCGTGGCCGCCCTGACCGCGGTCAACCTGCTCGGGATCGAGAAGACCGCGTGGGCCACTACCGCGCTGGTGAGCGTGACGATGCTCGTGCTGGGCACGGTCGCCGTCGTGGGCCTGGCCGCCGGCCCGTTCGACATCGACCACATTGGACAATCCGGGGGTACCGGGATCCGCGGCGTGCTGTCAGCGGCTGGCCTGCTGTTCTTCGCGTTCGCCGGCTACGCAAGGATAGCCACGCTCGGCGAGGAGGTACGCGACCCGGAGCGCACGATCCCGCGGGCGATCCCGGTCGCGCTCGGTATCGTCCTGCTCATCTACGTGCTGCTGGCCGTCGTGTCCCTCGGGGTGCTCGGGGTCGACGCGCTCGCCCGGTCCACCGCGCCGCTAGCGGACGTCGTCGAAGCCGCCGGCACCCCGTGGCTCGCCTGGGCGGTCCGGATCGGGGCCGGCGTCGCGGTGACCGGTGTCCTGCTAGCCCTGCTGGCCGGCGTGGGCCGAACCACGCTGGCCATGGCCCGACGACGCGACTTCCCGCACGCGCTCGCGGCGGTCCACGAGCGGTACCAGGTACCGCACCGGGCCGAGATCGCGGTGGCGGTTGCGGTGACCGCTCTCGTGGTGCTCGGCGACCTGGTGACCGCGATCGGCTTCTCCAGCTGCACGGTGCTGGTGTACTACGCCGTCACCAACGCGTCCGCGCTGACCCTGGGCCGCGGTCGGATCGTCGCCGCGTTGGGGCTACTGGGCTGCCTGACGCTGGCGGTCACGCTACCGACGAGATCGGTCGCGGCCGGTTTCGCCGTGCTGGCGGTAGGGCTCGCCGGCTACCTCGCGCTGTCGCGGATCAGAGCCAGACACCGGCGCGCATGACCCGGAGCACGCGCAGTTGCTCGTCCAACACCACGAGATCGGCGCGCAGCTCAGGGCGCAGTGACCCGGCCGTGTCCCCGAGCCCGATCGCCCTGGCGGGTGTCGTGGCCGCCATCCGTACCGCGTCCACCATGGACACTCCCGCGTGGACAGTCCGGCGTAGGGCCTCGGCCATCGTCAGCGTGCTGCCGGCGATCGCACCGTTGCGGGCCAGCCGGACCGCGTTGCCGGCTACCTGAACCAACTGCCCACCCAGCTCGTAGTCGCCATCCGGCATCCCGGCCGCGGCCACGGCGTCGGTGACCAACGCTACGCGGCGCGGCCCAGCCAGCCCAGCGGCGAAGGCCAGCGTCCCCTCGTGCAGGTGGAAGCCGTCGGCCACCAGCTCGCACACCACCTCCAGTGCGCCGAGCAGCGCGAAGACCGGCCCCGGTTCGCGGTGGTGGGGTGGCGGCATGCCGTTGAACAGGTGCGTGCCGACCGTGGCCCCGGCGGCGACCGCGGCCAGCGTCTGCTCGTACGTAGCGTCGGTGTGCCCGATGGCCGCCACGACGTCGTGTTCGCGCAGGAGCTTGATGGCCTGTAGGGCACCGTCGCGTTCCGGCGCGAGCGTCACCATCCGCACCGCGCCGCGGCCGAGGTCGACGAGCGTGGCCAGCTCGTCCAGCGACGGGTCGCGCAGGTAGCGCGGGTTCTGCGCACCGCACCGGGCGAGCGACAGGTACGGACCCTCGAAGTGGATACCGGCCAGCACACCCTCGGTAACGAGCGGCGCGAAGGCCTCGGTCGCGTCGACCATGAGGTCGTACGGCGAGCTGACCAGGCTCGCCAGCATCGTGGTCGTACCGTGCCGGCGGTGGAAGTCCACGGCCAGCCGGGCGGCCGTGGCGTCTCCGGTCGTGAAGGTGTGCCCACCGCCCCCGTGCACGTGGATGTCGACGAAGCCCGGAACGATCCAGTGTCCATCGTGGACTTTCTTGGTCCGACCCACGCGGATGACCTGAGCGCCGTCGATCTGTACGTACCCGTCCGGGACGACGCCGTCGGGCGTCACGACCCTGCCCGCGATCCGCACGGCTAGGCCACCTTCTCGAGGGCGAGCAGCGCGGCGCCGAGGCAGCCCGCCTCGTCGCCGAGCGCGGCCGGAACGAGCGGCGGCTCGCGGTGGAAGGTCAGCCTCTGCCGCAGGGCGGTACGCAGCGGCGCGAACAGTGTTTCGCCCGCCTCGGCCAGCCCGCCGCCCAGGACCACCACGTCCGGGTCGAACAGGGCGAGCCCGGTGAGCAACCCGTCGGCGAGCGCGTCGAGCGCCTCTTGCCAGACCAGTCCCGCTCTCGTGTCACCGGCCGCGGCGAGCTGGGCGACGCGAGCCGCCCCGGTGTCGGTGGTACCGGTGAGCGCGCCGTACCGCCGGGCCACCGCCGCCGCCGACGCGACCGCCTCGAGGCAGCCGCGGTTGCCACAACCGCAGGCCGGTCCGTCCGGCCGGACCACGATGTGCCCGATCTCCCCGGCGGCCCCGTGGGCACCGGCGAGCGTACGACCGTCCACTGTGTACGCCGCCGCGATACCGGTGCCGATCGCGACGAACAGCACGTGGCCCGCCTGTCGGCCGGCGCCCAGTCGCGCCTCGGCGAGACCTCCGGCACGCACGTCGTGGCCGAGGATCGCGGGCAGCCGCAGTCGCTCGGCGACCAGGTCCCGCAGCGGTACGTCGCGGAACCCGACGTTCGCCGACCACACCGCCACCCCGGCGGCCTCGTCGACGACTCCGGGCACGACGACGCCGACGGCTGTCGGGCGCAGCCCGTCCGCGCGGGCCTTGCCGGCGAGTGCGTCGGCCACGTCGAGCACGGTGACGACCACGGCGTCCGGACCGCGCTCGGCGGGCGTGGGGTGGCGCTCGGTGTGCCGTACCGTCCCGTCCGCACCCACGAGCGCGCACTTGAGCGCGGTTCCCCCGAGGTCGATGGCGACCACCACGTCCGCCGTCACGTCAACACGACCGAACGCGTCAGGTGGCGTGGGGAGTCCGGATCGAGGTGCCGGTGCGCGGCGAGGGCGACGGCGAGCCGCTGCGTCAGGACGAGTTCGGCCAGCGGGTCCAGTCGAGAGTGGACGAACGTGGCACCGGTCGCCGCCACGTCGGACTCGATCCCGTGCGGGACCTCACCCAGTACCCAGACCGCGCGGCTGTGTTCGGCGATGGCGATCGGCCCGTGCCGGTAGTCCATGGCCGGATACGCCTCGGTCCAGAACTGTGCCGCCTCGCGGCATTTGAGCGCGGCCTCGTACGCGAGTCCCACCGTCCAACCGCGACCCAGGAACGTCACCTGGGTCAGGGTGGCCGGGTCCACCGGTAGCGGGGCGTGGACGGCGACCTCGGCATCCGCGATCGCGGTCGTGAGGTCGGTACCGAGATGGGCCCGCAGCAGCGCCAGTGCCGTGGTGGCGAACCGGGTCTGCACCACCGACCGCTCGTCCGCGAACGGCAGCGGTACCACGTCCTCCGCGGACGCCGCGGCCGGTGAGCCCGGGTCCGCGGTCACCACCGTGGTGCGCACGCTCGGGGGTACGCCGGTCAGCACGTCGAGCACCTCGGTGGTGGTACCGGACCGGGTGAACGCGAGGACGCGGTCGTAGCCGCGGTGGGCAGGAAACTCCGAAGCCGGGAACGCGTCTGTTGTCCCGTGCCCGCCGTGTTCACGCAGCCCGGCGTACGCCATCGCCATGAACCACGACGTGCCGCAACCCGTTGCCGCGACCCGTTCCCCGCGCTGCGGCAGGGCCGGGCCGAGCGCGTCGGCTAGTTCGGCGGCCCGCCGCCAGCAGCCCGGCTGGCTCGCGATCTCCCCGTCGACGTGGGCCATCACTCTCCTGTCTCGTCCGGGCTATGCCTTCCGCCCGGGGGACCCTGCGTGCGCGATACGGTGCGCTACTACGTTATTTCGCGCATTATTGTGCGTGAGCCGGCCGGGTGGCCGCAACCGTACGGTAGCCCGTGCCCGACCGGAGGATCGCGCAGACCCGACGTTTGCCTCCAGGGGTTTCGCGCACTACTGTGCACGCAATCAGTCATTTTTCGCGCAGGAGGGCCCCGGAATGGACCGGTACGCGCGCTGGAACGCGTTGCTCGAACTGCTCACCGAAACCGGTCGGATCAGCGTGGAGGATGCGGCGTCACGGCTGGACGTGTCCCAGGCGACGATCCGCCGGGACTTCGACCAGCTCGGCCAACAGCAGATGATCACGCGTACCCGGGGCGGAGCCGTCGCCAACGGGGTGTCGTACGACCTTCCGCTGCGGTACAAGACCGCCAAGCACTCGGCCGAGAAGCAGCGCATCGGGGCGGCCGCCGCCGCGCTCGTGTCACCGGCGATGGTGGTCGGCCTCAACGGCGGTACGACCACCACCGAAGTCGCCAGGGCTCTGGCGGTCCGGCCGGAACTGGCGAGCAACTCCGACGGACCGCAGCTGACCGTGGTGACCAACGCCCTCAACATCGCCAACGAGCTCCTCGTCCGGTCCCGCATGAAAATCGTGGTGACCGGCGGCATCGTCCGTCCACAGTCCTTCGAACTGGTCGGTCCGCTCGGCGGCGGCATCCTGCGTGAGGTGACGCTCGACATCGCGCTGCTCGGCGTCGACGCACTCGACGTGGCATCCGGTGCGGCCGCGCATCACGAGGGCGAAGCGGCGATGAACAGCCTGATGGTGTCGCGGGCCAAGCGCGTGGTCATCATCGCCGACTCGTCGAAACTCGGCGGCCACGCGTTCGCGCGCATCTGTCCCATCGAACGCGTCGACACCCTGGTTACGGACTCGGGCGCGGACGATGCGTTGGTTACCGATTTCCACAACGCCGGTGTCAAGGTCATCTGTGCGTAGCGCCTGGTCCCACCGTCGACTAGGCTCACCGGGATGAATGCCCGGGCTCGTGCGGGATCTGACGCGCCCGACGAGATTGTGGTCGACGAACTCATGGTCGACCAACTCGTGGGCGACGACGAGTACGACACCGATCTCGAGACCACCGAGCGCGACGCGGACCTGCTGGTCGACGCGGTCGTCGAGGCCGCCGACGACGTCGACCTCACACCTGTTCTCACCGAACGGGAGCAACAGATCCTCGTGTTCGAGCGGCAGTGGTGGCGCCACGCCGGGGCCAAGGAGCAGGCGATCCGGGACACGTTCGACCTGTCCAGCACGCGGTACTACCAGGTGCTCAACGGCCTGCTGGAGAACCCGGCGGCCCTGGCCGCGGACCCGTTGCTCGTCAAGCGTCTCCGCCGGTTGCGGCAGGCCCGCCGGCGTACCCGCTAGCTGACGATTGACGGTATATACCGACGATCGGTATATTGGCCGTCGTGGCGATGCAGCAACCGACATTCTTCATCCTGACCGCGCTGGCCGGCGAACCGCTTCATGGGTACGGCATCATCCATGCGGTCGAGGGCCTGTCCGGCGGGCGGCTCACCCTACGCGCGGGCACGCTCTACGCGGCGCTCGACCGGTTGACAGAGGACGGCCTGCTCGTCGTCGACCGGGAGGAGGCGATCGAGGGTCGGCTGCGCCGGTACTACCGGCTCACCGACGACGGCACCCGGGCGCTGCAGGCAGAGGTGGATCTGATGCGGGCGAACGTGAACGTGGCCGCCGCCCGGCTGCGGCGGGCAGGTGCGGCACGGATGGCTTTTCTGACATGAGCCTCGCGCGCTGGTACCGGCTGCTGCTGTTGGCGTACCCCCGCCGGTTCCGCCGGGCGCGCGGCACCGAGATGCTGACCACGCTGCTCGACGCGGCCGGCCCGGATCAGCGGCGGCCGCGGTGGCGGGATGCGGTCAATGTGCTGTGGCGCGGTCTGCGCTGCCGGTTCGCCGTCCCGCGCGGCGCGGCGTACGTGACGGCGGCCGTCGTCTGCGCACTGTTCGGCGGACTGCTGTTGGCGGCGGGCGTCGTGTGGGCCTCCTGGCTCGGTCAACCGCGGATACCGGAGCCGGCCACCGCGGCCGCGGTGGCGCGGATCGCGGCCCCGGCGTGGCCGTCGAGCATCGTCGTCCACGACGAGAAGTTCTCTGGGCCGTACACCGGTGCGGACGACCCGTACCGCGCCCCTCACGGGTTCGAGCCGAACCCCGGCTGGGTCCAGGTGACGGTACCGGGCACCGTGGCGGACGCCCGCTCGCGGTTGGCCGCCGATGGCTGGGAGGTCGGGGAGCTGACCAACCTGGTTTTCTGGGCCGCCAAGTCGGATCACGTCATCCAGGTGTCCACGGTGGACTCGACCGTGTTGATGATCGACGTCTACCGGCGCGTACCGCCCTGGCTCGGGTCGGCTGTGGCCGTCGGCGCCGTGGTCGGTACCGCCGGCGGCTGGCTCCTGGCCGGTCGGGCGTTGCGCGGGTTCCGCCGGCATCGGCTGGGCGGTCGGGCGGCGATGCTCACGTTCGGCGTACCCGGTCTGATCGGTGCGATGGTCCCGGTGTGCTACGCGGCGGCGAACGTCATCCTGGCGACCGTCGGCGACGGCTGGCGCGCTACGAATGTGCACTACCTGATCGGCGCGACCGTACCGTTCGCGGTGCCGGCCGGACCCGCCTTGCTGTGCGCGGGCGCGCTGGCCGTGGTCGCACCGCGCACTCCACCGGCCGAGCCGGTGCTCGAGCCCGTGCCGTCCCGCGCGTGGCGGTACCTGGCCTGGACGGCCACGACTGCCCATCTCGCGTTCGCCGCCGGCTGGGTGATCGTGGTGGCTATCTACCTCGTCCTGCGGTCGCGGGTCGGCGACGGCTTCCTCGGTGACCCGAAGGACGTGGTGCCCTGGGGGCACGACGCGCTCACGCTGCTGTACGTTCTCGGGTTCCTGCTCAGCCCGGCCCTGCTGGCGGTGTCGGTACCGCTGTTGGTTACCGGCCGGCGCCGGGTGGGCGTCACCTGGACCCTGCTGCTCGTCGCCGCCGCGACTGCCGTGGTGCTGCCCGTGCTGATGTTCAGCCCATTGGGCCAGAGCGCAGGCGTCTGGTGGATGGACTGACTGTCCTTGATCGACGGGGAAGGGGGAGGGTCAGCGGGCCGCGTACGACTCGAGCCACGCGACCTGGACGGGGTCCAGCGACGGGCGGATGCGCTCCCGGGCGGTAGCCACGTGTGCGGCGGTCACCTCGGCGGCGTCGAGCGATTCGCGCATCGCGGCGAGCGCCGCCTCGCGTACGAGTGCCGTACAGTCGGCCGCCGAACAGCCGTCGAGGGAGTCGGCGAGGGCGGTCAGGTCCACATCGGACGCCAGCGGTACGCCGCGCGACGCGGCCCGCAGGATCTCCGCGCGGGCGGCGGCATCCGGCGGTGGCACGTACACCAGTCGCTCGAGCCGGCCGGGTCGCAGCAACGCCGGATCGACCAGGTCCGGCCGGTTCGTGGCACCGATGACGACAACGTTGCGCAGGGCCTCCACGCCGTCGAGCTCGGTGAGCAGGGCGGCGACGACGCGGTCGGTCGTACCGCCGTCGGTGGCCTGACCACGGACCGGGGCGAGCGCGTCCACCTCGTCGAGGAAGACGAGCGTCGGTGCCGCCTCCCGGGCACGCCGGAACAGTTCCCGGACGGCGCGTTCGCTTTCGCCGACCCATTTGCTGAGTAGCTCGGCGCCCTTGACGGAGAGCACGTTCGCCTTGCCGGTACCGGCGATCGCCTTGACCAGGTAGGTCTTCCCGCACCCGGGTGGCCCGTAGAGCAGCACGCCGCGCGGCGGCTGTACGCCGAGCCGGTCGAACGTGTCGGGGTAGGTGAGCGGCCACAGTACCGTCTCGGTCAGCGTCTCCTTGACCTCCGCCAGGTCGCCGACGTCGTCGAGGGTGACCCGGGCAAGCTCCAATGTGGACTCCGCCATCGAGGTCGGCCGGACCACCTCCAGCGCGGCGTCGAAGTCCGCCATCGTGACCTGTGGCGCCGGCCCCGTGGAGCCCTTCTGCCGCAGGGCCGCCCGCACTCCCGCCTCACGCACCAGCGCGGCGAGGTCCGCCGCGACGAACCCGGGAGTGCGCCCGGCCACGTCGTCGAGCTTTACATCCAGAGCGAGCGGCATGCCGCGGGTGAGCACGGTCAGCTGTTCCCGGCGCATTGCCGGGTCCGGCAGCGGTACCGCGATCTCGACCGCGAGCAGGTCCGGCCCGCGCAGCGCCGGGTCCACCGCCTCGGGGCGACTCGTCGTACACACCACGGCGGCGCCGGTACGCAGTACCTCGCCGAGCACCTTGCGAAACACAGTGGACAGTGGCGCGGCCGGTGAGTCCCGTGGAGCGAGCGCCTCGACGTCGGAGACGAGCAGCACGGCCGCGTCCGCACCGCGAAGCCCTCCGGCCGCCGAGGACAGCCGGGCGGCCGCGTCGTTCGCGGTCAGCGCCGCCACCTCGGGTGCCCAGACGGGGACGACACGAGCGCCCACCGCGGCGGCTACCGCACGGACCAATGTGGACTTGCCGGAGCCGGCCGGCCCGGTCACCAGCACGCCGAGCGAAACGGTCGTGCCGAGTTTGGTCAGTACCTCGCTATGGTGGAACCCCAGGTCCAGCAGCTCGGTCAGCTCGTGCGCCTGGGTACGCAACCCCGGCAGGTCGTCGACGCTGGGCGGCTCCGTGTCAGCGGTAACCGGCGCGGTCACGTCGGACGGCGCGTGCGTGGCGTGCCCGCCCTGCCAGCCGACGACGGTGTCCATCGTGACGAGGACCGACTCGGACGGTTCGGCCGCGGTGACGGTCAGGAGAGTGGACGTCCAGGCGTACCCGATCGTGTTCGCCAGGCTGCGCCGCGCGGCCGCGACGAGCGCGCGGGCGCCGTCCGTCGGCAGCACGTCCTGCGGCAGGAGGGACACCCCGTCGCCGGTGGTGACGACCTTGCCGAGCAGGGCGAGCCGCAGCATCTCCGGACTCACCGCGGCCACGACCTCGGGCTGTCCGGACAGGGTTACCCGCCGGGCCGCCACGACGGGGGCGGGCGACACGGTCACCTGGCCGCCGTCGCGCTGGCCGAGGTTGCCGAGGATGAGGTCGTCGGCGTAGAGCAACCCGCGGCTGGCGGTTGTCTCGGCGCGCGCCGCGATCCCTGCGGTCGTCCGCCGGCCGGCCAACCGCACCGGGTCGCCCGGCTGGATGCCCAGCGCGGTCAGCACGTCCGGGTGCAGCCGGACGATCCCGCGCCGCGCATCGAGGGCCGCCGGACGCAGGCTGGCGGTGAGGGTCAGCTCGGCCACGGTGCCGAGCGTAGTTCCCACCCGACACCCACCCCGCGCCCGCTCGGGTTGATCATGAACTTTGTTGGCATCTCGACGGCGTGTCGCGTCACCAACTTCATGATCAACGCGGCGGCGGGTGCGGGGCGAGCGCAGACTCGGGGCATGAGGTACGGCCTCGTCGTGGCGGTGGTCCTTGCGTTGGGTGGGTGCGCGGGCCAGGCGGGCCAGGCGGGCCAGGCGGGCCAGGCGGGCCAGAGCGGCGACGGCGGGCCGAGCGCGACACCGGGGAACACCCCGACCACGGTGGCAACTACCCCCAAAGATTTCGACGCCAGAGGGCTCGGGACGTACGTCGTCGGGGCGAAGCTGGCCGATCTGCGGACGCGCGGGCTCGTCCGCGATCTCGAGTCGAAGGCGGCCTGCCCCGGCGTCCTCTTCGCGAAGGGCACCACCGACGAGGAGCTGGCATTCGTCGACGGCGAACTGCGATCGATCACGGTACGCAGCCCGCAGGTGCTGACCACTCGAGGCGCCCGGGTCGGGATGCCCGTCGATCAGGTACAGGCGAAGTACCCCGACGCGGCCACCCTGAACAACGCGACAGGCGGCCTCGCTCTGCTGGCCACCAGCAACGAATTCGCGCTGCTCTTCCGGATCAGCACGGCCGGCACCGTCGAGTCGATCGAGGCTGGCACGGCGGACACGCTGGAGTTCGGATTCACCGCTGACGAAGGCTGCTGAGAAAGGGCTGAGAGACCCGGCGGCGGACCTTCAGACGACAGACGTACGGTTTCGGCATGACTCGCTCGCGCATAATCGCTGGCGCGGTCGTGATCTTGCTCCTGGGGGGTCTCGTCGCGTGGGCGGTCTGGCCGGCCAGCCCCAGCTACACGGTCGAGGAACGGATGATCACCGTCCGCTCGGGGCCGGCGGGCGACGAGCCGGTCGACCTCGACACCACCATCTATCTGCCGAAGGCGGCCAGCGCCGCGCATCCGGTGCCGGCCGTCCTACTCGCGCATGGCTTCGGGGGTACGAAGAACAGCGTCAGCCAGGACGCGAAGGATCTCGCCGGCCTCGGCTACGCCGTACTGACGTGGACCGCCCGCGGCTTCGGTCGCAGTGGCGGGCAGATCCATCTCGACAGCCCGGACTACGAGGTACGCGACGCCCAACGGCTCCTCGACGTGCTCGCCGCGCGGCCGGACGTCCGCACGGATGCCCCCGGGGATCCCCGGGTGGGCGTGGTCGGCGGGTCGTATGGCGGTGGCCTCGCCCTGTTGCTGGCGGGCTACGACCGTCGGGTCGACGCGATCGTGCCGATGGTGACCTGGCACGATCTCGCCCGTTCGTTCCTGCCGGAGGCGACCGGCGGTCAGCTGCCCGACGGGGTGTTCAAGAAGGCGTGGGCAGGCCTGTTCTTCGGCACCGGCGGGTTCAGCGGCATCTCCGGCGGCACCGACGCCGGCGCCGCCAGCCTCGGCGGGGTCAGCCCCGAATCGATGCTGCGCGGTCTGCCGGACCCGGTCTGCGGGCGGTTCGCGAAGCCGGTCTGCGACGCGTACCTGTCCATCGCCACCACCGGCCGTGCCACGCCCGAGGCCATCGCGCTGCTGCGGAAGTCTAGTCCGTCCACTGTGGTCGATCGGATCACCGCGCCCACCTTGCTCGTCCAGGGTGAGTCGGACACGCTTTTCCCACTGTCCGAAGCGGACGCGACGGCCCGGGCGCTGGCCGCGCACGGCACCCCGGTACGCGTCGCGTGGTTCACCGGCGGCCACGACTCGGGTTCCGGCCCACCGTCCGACCAGAACCGGGTGCGTTTCCTGATGGCGCAGTGGCTCGGGCACTACGTGAAGGGCGAGGGCGCGGCTCCGTCGGATTCCTTTACGTTGTCGCGGATCAGCGGCATCGACGCGGTGAACCGGGAACGCGTCGCGACCGGCTACTCCGTGGCCGACTATCCGGGCCTGGCCGGGCAGACCACGACCACGGTGTCCGTGCGCGGTCCCACCCAACGGATCGCGAACCCGCCGAACGGTACGCCGGCCGCCGTCTCCAACGTGCCGGACGTGGGCGGTCTCGCGTCGTTCGTCGGCGGCCTCGCCACGCTCTCCGGCGAACTACCCGGACAGGCGGCCGGGTTCGTCTCGGCCCCGATCGACTCCGCCATCGACGTGGTGGGCTCGCCGACGGTACGCCTGAAGGCCGCCTCCCCGACCGGCGAGGCGGTGCTCTTCGTGAAGCTGCGCGAGATCTCGCCTAACGGCCAGACGAGCCTGCTGAGCGGCTCTCTCGCCGCGGTGCGCCTGACCGGCCTGCCCGCGTCCATCGACGACGCGACGCCGGTGACCGTCACGATGCCGGCGATCGTGCACCGGTTCGAGGCGGGACAACGGCTGTTCCTCACGGTCTCCTCCGCCGACCAGGCGTACGCCACGCCACCCGAGCCGACCGTCTACACCGTGGCGCTCGACTCGGGCACGGTGACGCTCCCGGAGGTCGCGGCGCAGCCGATCGCCAGCCCCGAGATCCTGTGGCGGTACGCGCTCGCCGCGCTCGTCGCCCTGTTGGCGATCGGGCTCGCGGCGGTGCTGTTCGTCGCGCGCCGCCGGCACCGTCGCGTGGACCGCTCGGTGAGTTCCGAGTACGCCGACACGCCGCTCGTCGTGCGGGGACTGCGGAAGGTGTACGGCGACGGGTACGTGGCAGTGTCCAGTGTGGACTTCACCGTCGAACGTGGACACGTGGTCGGTCTGCTCGGTCCGAACGGAGCGGGCAAGACGACCACGTTGCGGGTACTGATGGGACTCATCCAGCCTTCGGGCGGCGAGATCCTGGTGTTCGGTCACCGGTTGGTACCGGGATCGCCCGTGCTGTCCCGGCTCGGCGCCCTGGTCGAGGGTCCGGGGTTCCTGCCGCACCTGTCGGGGCGGCGCAACCTCGAGCTGTTCTGGCGGTCGACGGGCCGTCCACTGGCCGACGCCCACATCGCCGAGGCGTTGGAGATCGCCGGGCTCGGTACCGCGATCGACCGAAAGGTCAAGGCGTACAGCCACGGCATGAAGCAGCGCCTCGCGATCGCCCAGGCCATGCTCGGGCTGCCCGAGCTGCTGGTGCTCGACGAGCCGACCGACGGCTTGGACCCGCCGCAGATCGCCGAGATGCGCCGGGTGCTGAAGGCGTACGCCACCGGTGGTCGCGCGGTGTTGGTCTCCAGCCACCTGCTGGCCGAGGTGGAGCAGACCTGTACCCATGTCGTGGTCGTCCACAAGGGAGAGATCGTGGCGGCCGGCCCGGTGGAGGAGATCGTCGGAGACTCACCAACCGTCCACATCGATGTGTCCGATGTGGACGCCGCGTCGGCGGTACTGGGTGGGCTCGGCGGCGTGCGTTCGGTCGCCGCGGACGGCGGCCACGGGCTGGTGGTGGACATCGACGGCATGGCGCGTACCGAAGTCGTGGCGGAGCTGGTGCGGGCCGGTGTCGGCGTCGATCGGGTGATTCCGCGCCGCCGGCTGGAGGACGCGTTCCTGGCCCTGGTGAGCGGAGGTGACTCGAAGTGATCGCGACCGATGGTGCGGCCACCGGTTACCGGGCCGGGCGCACGTTCACCTTCCGGACCGAGTTCATCCGGCAGGCGTCGCGCCGTCGTACCCACCTCGCCCTGGGTTTCATGGCCGTGCTGCCGCTCATCATCCTGGTCGCCTTCCTCATCGGCAGTGGGGACGACGACGAGCCGGGCGGCCGCGGGCAGTTCTCGAACTTCGTCGACCTGGCGGTGTCGGGCGGCCTCAACTTCGCGTTGTTCACGCTGTTCGTGTCGGCGTCGTTCCTGCTCGTCGTGGTCGTCGCGCTGTTCTGCGGCGACACCGTCGCCAGCGAGGCGAGCTGGGGGAGCCTGCGCTACCTGCTGGCGATCCCGGTGCCGCGCGCCCGGCTGCTCGGCATCAAGCTGCTCGTGGCGCTCACCTACTCGGCAATCGCCCTGTTGACCCTCACCGGCGTGGCCCTGCTGGCCGGCACGCTGCGGTACGGCTGGAGTCCGTTGCGCAGCACGGTTGCCGAGGACATCGCACCCGGCGAGGGCGTCGTACGCCTGCTGGCCGTGCTCGGCTACCTCGGGGTGGGCCTGCTCGTGGTCGCCGGACTGGCCTTCCTGCTGTCGGTCACGACCGACGCCCCACTCGGCGCGGTCGGCGGCGCGGTGCTGCTGTTCATCCTGTCCAACATCCTCGACCAGATCACCGCCCTCGGTACCCTGCGCGAGTTTCTGCCGACCCACTGGAACGACGCCTGGCTCGGCCTGCTGGCGACCCCGATACAGCTCGACGACATCGTCAAGGGCACGATCTCGGCGCTGGTCTACGCGACCGTCTTCTGGTCACTAGCTTGGTGGCGTTTCCTGCGCAAGGACGTGGTGAGCTAGGCGACCGTCGACATCGGGGGCCGATCCGGGCCGGTCACGTCGGTGTCGTACGGCGCCAGCACGCCGGTGGCCCGGCGGTACTGAGTCAACTCAGTCCATAGTGGACTGTCCACAGGGGTACGCCGCAGCACGGTGTGCAGGATCGTAGCCGCCATCCGGCCGAGCGCGGCGGTGTCCTGGTGGCCGTGCGTGCGCTCACCGAGGTCCACCTGAGCGATCGCGTCGAGCCCGTAGCGGCGGTACGCGTCGATGAGCAGGCCGGTCTCGACGCCGTACCCGGCCGCGAACGGCAGCGCCTCGAGCAGCTCGCGGCGGGCGGCGTACTCACCCGCCAGCGGCTGGACCACGCCGGCCAGTTCGGGGAACAGCGCGTTGAGCAACGGCCGCGCCATCAGCTCGGTGACCCGACCGCCGCCGGCCGCCGACACGTCCAGCAGCGGCCGGTCATAGAACGCCTTCACCATCAACACAGTGGGGTCGCTCAGCAACGGTCCGAGCAGCCCGATGACGTAGTGCTCGCCGAAGTCGGTCAGGTCGGCATCGACGTACACCACGAGGTCGCCGGACGTGACCGCCAGGGCCTTCCACAGCGCCTCGCCCTTGCCGGGGTACGAGCCGTGGGCCGGCAGGATCTCGTCGCGGTGGTACACGGTCGCCCCGGCATAGGCGGCCACCTTGGCCGTGTCGTCCGTCGAGCCGGAGTCGACGACCACGACCTCGTCGACGAGCCCGGTACGGTCGGCCAGCGCGACGATCCCCGCCACGATGTCGCCGACCGTCGGCTCCTCGTCCAGCGCGGGCAGCACGACGCTCACCCGGTGGGACCCGCGGGCCTTGGCGGACACGAGCCGGTCTACCGCCCAGTCCCCCGCCGTCGAGGTACGCCGTTCGAACCACGCACGCGCCACCGGGTGCATTAGCCGAAACTACGCCGTACCGCCCACCCCCACCCCGTTGATCATGAAGTTGGTGTGACGACACGCCGCCCACACCGAAACTAAGTTCATGATCAACCCCAGAAAAGCAGGGGTCGGGTATGATGCGCAGCACAACTTCATACCTCATCCAGAGGGGCTGAGGGATACGGCCCGATGACGCCCCGGCAACCACCGCTTCCGATGTTTCGGCGCGGCAGGTGCCAACTCCGTCCCCGCTTGCCGGGGGAAGATGAGAGGAAGGACCATGACGACGATCGTCGATACCCCTACCGCAACGCCCGCCCGGGAACTGGTCTGTCGTGGCTGCGCGGCCACCTACCCGCTCGCCGCGCAGCACGCCTGTTACGAGTGCTTCGGCCCGCTGGAGGTCGGCTACGACCTCGACGCGTTGCGCCGGGTGACCCGCGAGCAGATCGCCGCCGGCCCGGCGAACATCTGGCGGTACTCCGGACTGCTGCCCGCCGGCCAGAACCCCGCGACGCGGGTCACGCTGAACCCCGGCCTCACCCCGCTGATAACAGCGCCTGCGCTGGGGGCCGAGCTCGGCATCCGCGCGCCGGTATGGGTGAAGGACGACTCGGCCAACCCGACGCACTCGTTCAAGGACCGGGTCGTGTCGATCGCGCTGACCGCCGCCCGCGGGCTCGGCTTCACCCGGGTCGCCTGTGCGTCGACCGGCAATCTCGCGAACTCGGTCGCGGCGCACGCGGCCCGGGCCGGGCTGCCGTCCATGGTGTTCATCCCGTCCGATCTGGAGTCCGGCAAGGTAGTGACGACCGCGGTGTACGGCGGAGACCTGGTGGCGATCGACGGCTCGTACGACGACGTGAACCGGCTCTGTGGAGAGCTCGTGGAGACCGACGAGTTCGAGGACACAGCGTTCGTCAACGTGAATGTGCGTCCGTACTACGCCGAGGGTTCGAAGACGCTCGGCTACGAGGTGGTGGAGCAGCTCGGCTGGCGGATACCGGCGCAGGTGGTCATTCCGATGGCTTCGGGTGAGCTGCTGACCAAGGTGGACAAGGCATTCGCCGAGCTGGTCGAGATCGGGCTGGTCGAGCCGCCGGCGCAGGGGTGGCGGGTCTTCGGTGCGCAGTCCGCCGGCTGCAATCCGATCGCCGTGGCGCTGCACGCGGGTACCGACACCATCACGCCGGTGCGGCCCACCGGGATCGCGAAGTCGCTGAACATCGGTGACCCGGCGGCGGGACTCTACGCCCTGGAGGCGGTACGCCGGTCCGGCGGCTGGATGGACTACGCCGACGACGGCGAGATCCTCGACGGGATCCGGCTGCTGGCGCGAACCACGGGGGTCTTCGCGGAGACCGCCGGCGGTGTCACCGTGGCCGTGCTGCGCAAGTTGGTCGACGGCGGTCGGCTCGATCCGGACGCCGAGACGGTTGTCCTCAACACCGGCGACGGACTGAAGACCATCGATGCCGTCGCGGAGATCGTCGGTCCCACATACCGGGTCAGGCCCTCGCTGCGGGCCGCTCGCGAGGCGGGAATTCTTAGCTGAGTTTCCCGCTACACCACTACCGAACGTATGCGATTCCGGACCTTTCTGGGAGCGCGACCATATACCACATCGTGCCTTTTGACTCAGTTGATCGGCGGCTCGAAGTCACCCGTTCGGGCCATCGGATATTGCTGTGTGTAGCCACCGCTATGCCGTCCGTCGAAAAACGCCCACCGGAGGACTTGACGGCGAGGAGCGGACCCCTGCAGGATGCTCGGTGCGGGAGGACGTATCGCCGCAGGGTCCAGATGGTTTGGGTACCAGCTTGAGCTTGGCAACTTTCATCAGGACCCCGCGACCCGGCGCCGGAGGCGTCGTGCGAGCGTCCTCCCGACCAACGTATATAGGTCGCGCGATCGACCGTCCACGGGGGACCCTGCGAGATATGGAACTCGCCATCACCGCTCTGGATCCGGCCGACGACGCCGCTATCGACGAGGCGGTCCGTCTCCTCGATGCGGCACGGCGGGCGGACGTGCCAGACATGCCGGAACCGTGTCGACACTGGTTGGCCGGAGCTCTGCGCTTCCCGCGCAAGTCGACTCGTGTGACCGCGTTCGTCGCGCACGCGGGCGACACGATGGTCGGCTACATGCTGACGTGGCTGCCCATCCTCGACAATCTCGAGAACTCCGATCTCGAGATCACGGTCCATCCCGCCTATCGCCGTCGTGGTGTCGGGCGCGCGATGTACGCGTACGCGATCGATTTTCTGAAGGCGGATGGCCGCAAGCGGACGGTCGGAATGACCGTCGAGACGATGCCGGGAGGGCCTGAGCGCGACGGCGCCGGCGGCGCGTTCGCGGCGGCGATGGGTGCGAGCAACGCACTGGGTGAAGTACGGCGGCGGCTCGATCTGTCCACATTGGATAATGCGCTGCTGGACAAGCTGCTCGCCGAGGGCTTGGAGCGGGCGGACGGCTACCGGCTCGTGCAGTGGCGCGACCGGGTGCCGGACGAGTACGCGGCCGACGTCGCCTACCTCGACTCCCGGATGATCACCGATGCGCCGCTGGGCGACATCAAGTGGGAGCCGGAGAAGGTGGACGTCGAGCGCATTCGCGAGGGCGAAGCGCAGCGCCAGGCGCAGGGGGTCCGTTCGTATTCGACCGGGATCGTGCACGAGGAGAGCGGACGCCTGGTCTCGCTGACCGCCATCGGCTCGGAGAAGTCGGTCCTCGACCACGGCTGGCAGTGGATCACGATCGTCGAGCCCAATCACCGCGGCCACCGGCTAGGCATGATCGCGAAGATCGAGAATCTTCGGTACGCGCTGGCGCACGAGCCCGAGTTCCGGGTGATCGACACGTGGAACGCGGCGGTGAACAAGCACATGATCTCGATCAACGAGGCCATGGGCTTCCGCCCGATCGACTCGTGGGTCAACTGGCAGCTGGAGTTCTAGTCGCGGGTGACGTCCGGGTGCACGGACAGGAAGACGGAGTACGCGGTGCCGCCGGGCGTCAGCGGGCGGTTCTTGTACTCCTCGAGCAGTTCGGCCAGGCGGCGGCGCAGCTCGGTGAACTCGTCGTCGGACAGCCGCAACA
>Ga0209382_10002974_pt1 | contig 23994 bp, 33 predicted proteins | sample SoiMetdeltSBSDD5_FD_187599 | JGI IMG/M metagenome (GOLD analysis project Ga0209382, IMG submission 187599) | Bulk soil microbial communities from a Populus tree surrounding site in Tennessee, USA - Soil MetaG P. deltoides SBSDD5 (SPAdes) (version 2) | ecosystem: Environmental > Terrestrial >...
ACGTCGGCGCGCTGCAAAAACGTTTCTGGAATTGTGAGGCCAATTGCCTTGGCCGTTCTGAGATTAACGACAAGCTCGAATTTGGTGGGCTGCTCTATGGGTAGGTCCTTCGGCTGCTTGCCCTGTAGTATTCTCTGCACAAACTTGGCGCCGTGCCGAAAAGCGGTCGGCCCATCCGCCCCAAATGACATTAGTCCGCCAATTTCCGCAAACGCGCGGGCGGTCGAGGCTGCCGGCAGACGGTACTTTATCGCCATATCAGTCACGGTTTTGACCGCCAGGCTGCCTTGGACGACGACGGCATCTGCTCGCTCACTCACCATGGTTGCAAAGGCATTCTCGGCCTCATCGGGTCCGCTGACCATTACGACAGGCTTTATCTCTGCGCCTGTAGTCCGACCGCCAAGCAAGACTTGATCAAGCATGGATTTCGCGAATACAGGATTTGTCGAGTGGCCCAGTACACCCACACGCCGCGTGGCGGGCAGCATATCGCGGAACAGCTCGACACTTTTTCCATTCAACGCGGAAGCCATCAAGGATACGCCGGTAATGTTTCCGCCAGGCTGCGCCAAACTGGGAACGATGCCAGTTTCTACTGGGTCACCCACGATCACAACGATTGGGATATCACGCGTCGCCTGTTTCGCCGCCAGCGACGGTGGAACGTAGAGCGCCACCATCACATCGACCTTGAGCCTGACTAGCTCGTTTGCGAGTTCAGGTAGTCGATCAAGCTTTCCTTCCGCAGAGCGAAACTCAAATGCAATGTTTTGACCTTCCACATAGCCAAGCTCGTGCAGTCCTTCCCGAAGTTCCTTCTCAAAAGTCTTCGCATCTGCGGTTCCTATATAGAGCGCGCCCACTCGTGTTACTTTTGATTGCTGCGCGTCCGCTGCGAGTGGCCAACCAATCGCCGCACCGCCGAGAAGTGTAACGAATTCGCGTCGCCTCATTGTCACCCCAGACGCTGGCAGGCTCACATCGTAGCAACTGTTCCGGGTACTATGAAAGATGTTGGGAAGAGGACAATAAGCAGACATTCAACCGTGCAAATGGGATGTCGGCTAAGATCTATAATGCCGATCATACGCCTTCGGTCGTCCGGAGTTTGCGAAGGCGCATCGGCCAGCCGACACGGACAAGCGTTTGGTCCGGATCGGACACCGCAAACTCATACGTACCCCATGGTTTTTCCTCTGGTCCTGTTCCAAGGATTTCATCCCGGAATTCCTTTGCCCAGGTGTCCACATCTTCCATGTAGAAATAAAGTCCGAACGGATTTCTGCCCGGGACAAGCCAACCCTCGACTGTTGCTGTCAAATGAAGCTGACCGTTGCCGTTGGACAGCATTCGGTAGGTCGGAGACTCTTTTGGAACTGAACTTTCAATGCGCGTGAACCCGAGGCGTCCGTAAAAGCGCTCGGATAGATCGAGATCGTTGCAGGGTAAGATGGCGACAACGGTACCGGACATCATTTCTAACCCCTTCATCGCTGTCGCCCTTCGCGCATGGTCCCAGCAAAATCGGACCTGCATATGGCGCGTTGCCTTTGAGCAACGAACACTTCGTCAGCAAGGGCGAGCAGTGGATGACCTGATGTCCGCTTTGGGTCATAAGCAGACATTTCTGCGCTGCGAAACGATATCAGCTTTACCTCCGAAAGCGGACATTGACAGGCCGCCCCTAACAGTTGTTGGCAACCGTGTTCGGGGTGACGTGTTATCCTAAATTGGGGGCACGAGATGCGGACATGTTCAGTTTTAAGACACTGATGGATAATGCCAGTTCGGCTTCTCGCTGGATGAGTGGTGGGAGAAAGGCCGAACCAAAAGCGCCGCAGGAAGTGCGCCGCATCCCACGCAAGCAATTCGATGCCGTAACGGGTGGAGCCAAGGCCGCAATGCGCGACTTAACGGAATTCGCCGAACAAGCTAAGTCGCGGCTACGCGAAGATCGCCCAATTAAGCAGGATGATCTCCTAGAGCTTCTACGCAAGCTCATTGCTGCGCAGAAGCGGATCGATTCCGAAATTGAGTCCAACGTCGCCAAATCCGCCGACACCGGCGACACCGAATGGGACAGACGAAGCTATAACTTGTTCGCCTTTCCCACTAGTCGGATGGCCAACTCGCTGCAAGCGATCGTCGATGGCACGCTCGCGGCTTCAAACAACGGAGCCAAGGACGTGAAATTGCTCTACGAACTAACAGTGGCCGAAATGGATGTCGCGGTTGCCCGCTTTAACGTGACGTTGAGCTTCTTTCCGGAGCCGCCTAGCGCGCCAGGCGATCAGACACCGAAAGTGGCTTAGCCCTAAGGCCTATGTCCGCTTTGGGTCAGAAGCAGACATTTCGCAGTGCAATCGCCATGTCCGCTTTACCCCCGAAAGCGGACATTCTGCGTGATTGAGAACATTACCTGCTGAGCCGGCGCAGCAGGTCCGGCAGCGCTCGCCGTGTGCGCCGCGCTAGGACTGTTTGCGGCGTGTGTCCAACGCCTCTAACAGGTCGGCGTAAGCCTTGTACCCGGTGATCTCAGCGGCAGCAGCTTCGGCAGCGTTACCCGCTTGGTCCAAGACTGCAAAATAGTTCTCATCTGCTTCGTCGGTCGCTTCCGCTGCGTTAGTCGCAGCGTTGAAGATGCGGTAGCGGGCAGCCTCTTGCCGCGCCTCCCAGGCTTTATCGGCCTTCGTCCTGTCGTCGTTCATACCCTCCTCCTTCGTAAGAACCCAAGGCGGGCATCGTGCCACTGTTGATGTCTGCTTTGACCCCGAAAGCGGACATTTGCGTTGCAGCTAGGGATGTCCGCTATGGGCCAATAGCGGACTCATGCAGCGCAGCAATTGGGATCGCTACTCGATCACTTCATCGGCGAGCGCCAAAAAATTCATCGGCAGCTCGATGCCCGTGGCCTTTGCGGTCTTGAGGTTGATGACGAGCTTGTAATGCGTCGGCTCCTCGAACGGCAGATCAGCCGGCCGCGCGCCGCCCAAGATGCGTGCGGTGAGGCCGGCCGCGCGCTCCATGCTTTCTTTCAGGTCGGGTCCATAAGACATCAAGCCGCCGTCACGCACATTGGGGACATCGTATTCGTAGAGGGCTGGAATACGGCGCGCGCCGGCGTAGTCGAATACGCGCTTGCGATTGAGAGTTGTGAGCGAGTCCGCGACCATGAAGATGGCATCCGGTGGGTCGCGATCCATGGCCTCGAATACTCCGGCAAAATCGTCGGGCTCGCGCATGCCGAGCGGCTGCACCGTGACTCCAAGCGACCGCGCGGCATCGGCTGAGGCATCATAACGCATGCTCATACCGAGATCGTTCCGGTTCCACAACATCGCTACACGTCGCACCTTCGGCACCGCTTGCTTGATCACCTCGAGACGTTTGGTGGCGAGAGTCGCCGCGTTGTCAGAAATGCCTGTGATGTTGCCACCCGGGCGCGCAAGGCTGTCGATGAGGCGCGTCGCGACCGGATCACCGGCTCCAAAGAAGACCACCGTCGGCACATTCGCCACCTTGCAGGCGAGCGTGGTTGGAAAGCCTGCTGCGACGATCACATCCACTCCGTTAGCCTTCATGCTGTTGACAATCTCGCCAAGTTTGCTGACTTGGCCACCTGCGCCGCGCGCCTCGAACGCGAGGTTTTTGCCGACTGTGTAGCCGTGCTGCTCCAGCTTTTTCAGCAGGATCGCCCCAAGCGGCGATTTCTCGTCTAACGGCGCACTCGGGAAGAGCGTGCCGACACGGTAGATCTTAGATGTGGTCTGGGCGATGGCAACGCGTGGGGCGGCAATTAGCGCGCCGGCGAGAAAAGAAATGAAGTCGCGACGGAGCATGGCACCCTCTCGAATACGCATCGTTTAACGGCGCAAATTTTATCGCTTATTCCGATCAGGCGGAAGGATTGAAAACCCCTCGCCGCCAGCGAATTGTGCGTCACTATAAATTTGGCGGCAAATGTCCGCCATGGGTCATAAGCCGACATATGCGCCGCAAACGCCATGTCCGCTTTACCCCCAATAGCGACGGCAAAAGCGGACTCCCGCAAAAGGCTATGTCCGCTTTACCCTCAAGAGCGGACATGTGCGGTGCAACTAGCGATGTCCGCTTTGGGCCACAAGCGGACATCGCGGTTTGAAAATAAAAAGGCCGCCGACTCAATAGCGAACGTCAAAGCCGTTGAGCTCCGTCGGTGCCGTCACCTGCATGAGGTCTCGCCGACGACCGAAAATCAAATTTCATACCAAGCATCGTGCCTAGTTGTTCAACCGTATAAGGCTTTGGCAAGTAGGCAGAATTTTTTACGAAGAGCGCCATCATTCCGTCAGTCACAGCCTGTCCAGATGTGTAGAGCACTTTCAGTTCGGGCCGCATTTTGACGGCTTGAACGGCTAGTGACAAACCAGCTTCGCTCTCGCCCTTTAAATTTAAGTCAATGAATAGGAGGTCAATCGGCTCTGGAGACGAGAGGAGAGCGAGTGCTTGTTCGATAGACCCGGCAGATAGGGTGGTGTGCCCTGCCGTTTGCAGGAACGACTCGGAGAGAATGCGTACTTGGTCCTCGTCCTCGACCAAAAGGATAATAGCCACGACGCGCCCCTTTTGCGCCGAAAGTACCGACGCCAAGTTCCCAACCATTGTAACTCATTGGAATAGGGAATGGTGACTTTCGTAAGGATGAGACAAGCCTGTCAATGTCCGCTTTGGGTCATTAGCGGACATTTATTGATGTCCGCTTTTCCCCGAATGATGTCCGCTTTACCCCCGAAAGCGGACATTCGGCAGTACAAAACAAATGTCAGCTAAGTGCCAAAAGCGGACGTCAGTAATTCTCGGACACCGCATCAGTTTAACCGTTAGGTGAGATAGGCCAATGGTCGAGAGCACCGACCCAGCCAAACGTGGCAGCGGTGGTCTCAATTTGGGAAGCGCCTAAAGGGCGAAATAGCACCAAGCGATTTATGGTCGCTGCGGTGATGTACGAACCTTACAAAAATGCTGAGAGAGCCACAGCGCCATTATAAATGCGCCTCCGCCGACGAGGCTGCGCAAGTGCACCGGCACCCGCTGCAATGCCTTATGGAGAGGCAAAACCCGTACGTGGGAACTGACCTAAGTTCCCTGTCCGAACTGCGGTGGCTCCTTTTGAAAGTGATCCATTTTGACCAGACTTTCGAAGGATAAATGCTGAATATGCCCCTGCCTTTGTACGGCGCGGCCCGAATCTCGATTATCAACTAACCGCGAAGAAGCGACTTAAAAAGCGCCATCTCTAGGGAGGATAATCATGCATCATTTCGCTACAGCTTTATATGCTGGCGTTACCGCCACTGTACTCATTGGTGGTGCCGTACTCACATCTACCCCTGTGGAGGCCGCGAGAACGTCCAACGTTGAGAAGGTTGCCCTAAAAGAGACGACCGCTGCGTGCAAGGCGGAGGCGAAGGGCAAAAAGATCAGGTGGCCAGCAAGCCGGAAGTACGTCAAAAATTGCATCACAACGGCTCTCAAAGAGCATCCCACCATGAACATCAGCGAAGTGCGCAGAGGGGTGAATGTAAAGACTTTGCGGGTACAGCAACGCCCGGAATGGGGATGTGAGGGGATGACATCTGGCAGAGCCACAGGTTGCTGAGCGACCGGCCGATGTCCGCTTTTCCTTGAATGATGTCCGCTTTACCCCAAAAGCGGACATCGCCGCTCTAGCGATTCTTTGATCTGGATCAACGCGAGCTGCTGCCGTCAGGTCCAAGCTGCAAAACGCGGGGGCCCGGCAAAGCCAGGGAGCCCTCATGATACGGTCATTCACGGTCGTCGCACTGATGTGCATGACGAGTGGTGAGACAGCCACCGCGTTCGATCTGAACAAAACTCTAAAAGACCTGATGCCGTGCAAGTACGCGGCTATTCGACTGTGCGAACGGCCCCAACAAGTAAGCGCTGCGGCTTTATGGAAGTGTGGGGCGACCTTGGCCGCTGCACCGCAGGATGAAATCGGCAAGCGGTGTGTGGCCGTCCTTAAACGGTATGGCGCAGCCCTAAATTGAATAGCCCAAAGAGTTCCCCATGCGATGCGCCCTGATGATGTCCGCTTTGGGTCATAAGCGGACATTTCGCAGTGCAATCGGCATGTCCACTTTACCCCGAAAGCGGACATTGAAAGGCTTAGTCAAAATGTCTGCTAAGTCGGCATGCCTCAGTTCAGTGTCCGCATTGAACGGCTCGCCCGACGGTACGGCGATCGATGCACTCGATTGGCTCAAGCAAAGCCTGTGGACAATCAGGTTATGTGAGCAATTTTGCACAGATTTCTCATTCGAATTTAAGGAAACAGGATGGTTCGAAACATCAAAGCCAAGCGCTCAGTGTTTCAACTTTATAAATATTTGCTGATCGAGCGTCCTCAAGCCGCTCCGAACAAGCGTCGGGCGAAAGGGTACGTACATGCGTATTCAATATGCGTCGCTCAAATCGAAGCCGCCGATTCTCCGGCCGCAAAACCCGTGTCCGGTATGCGGCGCCGAGACCACTCTTGCAGAGATTGAGCCCCACCCTCTGCACGCCAATTTCGAAATTCACGGCTACCTTTGTGACCGATGCGGGCCCACCAAATCCGTGGTGGCGCTTCGCAGACCGCCGCTTCAGTCGACGATGTAGTCCGATTAGGGGCCAAGGAGCGGCCGAGACGTCCCCCCGTCCCCAAACGCTCGGCTGTTCTCTGGAGGGGCCGCTGCTTTTGCCACACGCAGCGGCCCCTCTTCTTTTGGCTGAGGTGCCGAGACGCCAAAGCAAAAACCCAGGATGTCTGCTTTACCCCCGAAAGCGGACATTAGCCCGCCTCACCGCCATGTCCGCTTTGTGCAGCGGACATTCCGCAGTTCATTCGATCACGGGGTGGAGCGAATCCCTCATGGTTGATAGTTCGCCGTCGATTGCTCCGATTTGAATTTCTCCATCGCGGCGTAGAGATTGGGCGGTCGGTTATGCAGACCACGGACGGCTTCGACATGACCGCAGTCGCGGAACGTGCATCCGCTGTACAGGCCAGCTTGTTTGATGATGTCGTCCATGTGGTAGACGAACGCGGGCCCGCGATTCCAACCCGTCTGAATATCGCAGGCTGCACCGATGTAGTGGTTCGAGCCCGCGACATGCGTGCCGCGCGGTGCCCAGCACCTAGTGATGTTGGCCGGCACTTTATAGCCACGCTCTTTCAGCAGCGCGAAGAATTTCAAAAACTTGCTGGCGTAAGCCGGATGCACAGTGATGTTGAAGCCATAGACGGTTTGCACCGTCGCCAGCATCCTGTTGCCATTGGCATCGATGACGCGCTGGGGTTTACGCTCTGACGTGCCTGTGTGCCGACCACGCAAGGTTGTGGGCGCGGTTACGCTAAGGGTCGTACAGCGGCCATCATTGTCGCAAATTAGAGAAACATTATTTTGCCGATGACGCTCTCCAGCTTGAGCCGGAAGCGCGATGAGCACACTGAGGGCGGCAAGTGCGGCGACCTTCATGCTCTCCTCCTAGGTCACCCCGTTCCGAAGCGTCCTTCTACATTTTCTGATAAGTCGCCCGTCGACCCACGGTATTCAGGTCGCATATTCAAATTTACCGTAAGGAAGAAACCTTAATGCCGAGCGGCGCATGTCCGCTTTGGGTCACAAGCGGACATGGCGCGCTTAAATCATAATGTCCGCTTTACCCCTGAAAGCGGACATGTGCAGTGCACTAGGCGATGTCTGCTTTGGGCCAATAGCGGACATAGCGCCACGGTTCCTTGAGAAAAATCAAAGCACTTTCTTGGGCGAGTACTATATCGGCCGACATGTTTGGCCGAAAACCGATACTCGCGTTTGTAGCAGTGTTTTGCAGCGCTGTTTTCTTAGCCGGACATACGCTGGCGCAAGAAAAATCGATTGTCGTTGCTTCAACTACGTCGACGAAAGATTCGGGCCTGTTCGAGCATTTGTTGCCGCTCTTTACACTGAAGACCGGCATCGCCGTGAAAGTGCAGGCGCTAGGAACCGGTCAGGCGCTCGACATGGCTCGGCGCGGCGACGCTGATGTCGTCTTTACACATGCCAAATCGGCAGAACAGACGGTCGTTGCCGAAGGACACGGCGTGAAACGGTATCCGGTCATGTACAACGACTTTGTGCTGATCGGGCCAGAGAGCGATCCAGCCGGTATCAGAGGCGAGAAGGATGTTGCGAAGGCGCTTAGGGCCATCAAGGACAAGCAAGCAACCTTCATATCGCGCGGGGATAACTCGGGAACCCACATGCGTGAACTCATGCTTTGGAACAAGAACGTTGGCATCAACATCCAGGAACTCGACGGCGATTGGTACAAACCGGTTGGGCGGGGGATGAAGGCCGCGCTCCATATGGCGCGCGCCACCGACAGCTATGTACTCTCCGATCGTGGCACTTGGAATTCTTTCAAGAACAAGGGTGACCTAAAAATCTTGGTTGAAGGCGACCGACGCATGTTCAATCAGTATGCCGTCATTCTGGTGAACCCAGACAAACATCCGAAGGTGCAAAAAGAGCTGGGCCAGACGTTCATCGATTGGCTGATTTCGGCTGACGGTCAACAGGCCATCGCTGACTACAAGATTGATGGCAAGCAGTTGTTTTTTCCGAACGCCACTGATCCCAACGGTTGAGCAGGCTGTCAAAGCGCGGTGTCACCGTCGGCGCGCAACAGGCGTTCTGCTCGTGCCTCCTGAACTGGGGGACACGGCACGTCGCCGTATGAGCAGAACACACAACAGTCGCCTGCCTTTGGTTTGAGCCGCACTCCGCATCTGGCGCAGTTGTAGAAGAATTGACACGCGTCAGTCGGCATCGTTTCGGTTTTGATGCTGCCGCAGCTCGGGCAAGTAATTGTGGATTGCAAAATCAATCTCGGCATCCGCGTCGGTCTGCACTTGGTTCGGAAGATAAAACCAATACGGGCTACAGCATCAAGCATGCGCGTAATCGCGATTTCAACGATTATTTCGTACCGTGTCGATATAGCCTGAGGTCTATGTCCGCTTTGGGCCCAAAGCGGACATGTGCGGTGCAGCTAGAGATGTCCGCTTTGGGCCAAAAGCGGACTCGTGCATTGCAACAGAAAGAAAGACCCGTGCGGGATGCCAGCAAACTAATTCGCACTTATGACCGGAACACCTATGCAGCCGAGAAAAAGGCCGCATTGGATTCATATTGGCCTTCAGTGCAACAACGGCCCCTCGGGCGACGCGCCATTATGGCTGTCACATGACCACCCGGTCTCAGATCAACGTAATGTCCGCCTTTGCCCCCGAAAGCGGACATTTGCGGTGCATCAGCGCAGGTCCCCTATGGGCCAAAAGCGGACATCGTGAGACTTCTCAATTCAACATCACACGCCGAAGGCGAAAGTGGTTTTGCAGTAACAGTCGTCGTTGAGACGCTACGCGGGCTATCAGTCCCGAGCGCTCCATATCGGTAATACTCCGACTGAGAGTTTCGGTTGTGAGACCGAGATAATCAGCAATGTCCTGATGTGACATCGGAACATCGAGATACTGTGCTTTTCCCAGTCGCACCCACAGGTCGGTCAAGAACGTTGCGGCACGGCACTTCGCGCTCTTGCTCATCAACAGTACGTGTTCTTGTGCACGGGCAAGTTCATTGGTTGTCGCTCTCAGTAAAACGTTTGCAACCCGAGCGTCCCGAGATGCGAGAGAAAGCAAGCCACTGCGTTTGATAAACAACACCTCCGTATCTGTGGCTGCTTCAATTGAGAGCGAGAGCTGCGGATCGATCCAACCAAAAAGATCGCCTGGAAGATAAAAGGCCACGACACTGCGAGTGCCACTTTTACAAATCTTGCAACTGCGAACCACCCCGCTGACGACAAACAGGAGATAGGCGGCAACGTCTTCGTCAAGGGCGATGACGTTACCGCGATAAAAGCGGACGGGACCGCGCTGAAGCGCTGACAAGCTCCTTTGCAGGGATGCGTCGTCATCGAACACTTTGGCAAAGTGCGCCGATGTATCTGCGGTACCAAAAATCTTGGTGTCATTAAACTCGACAAAAGGCGTCGCGTAATCAATGGTGGACATAACGGCATTTTCTCCGAAAGCGGACGTTCAGGAGCACGGTTGGATTGATACTGTGGCGAGTGCGCCGGCGCGCAGCCGATCCGGATCTCGCTCACCCTGCTTGGCGAGCGAGAGTATTCGCAAAGCGATGATCTCGTTTACTGGGTCGGGCTTGCCAATGTCACAGACGGGCCTGCGAGCCTTGACGTAGGCCTCGTATATGATCTCGATCGCCTCAGGATCGAAGCCGGCCACTCGAAGCAACTCTAACACCCCACCTGCGGGGCATCGTGGCAGGCCGATAGGCAGCCTCGTCCGCTCGAAGTTGTGCGTTCGCGGCAATGGCGTGGGTAAATTCCTCCCCAAAAAGCCACGGGAGGATGCTCTCACTCAAAAATAGAGTCTGTTCAAAATTGAACACCTCGCAAATCTGTGAGGCGAGTTCCCCTTCGGACCAATGTCCGCTTTGGGTCAAAAGCAGACATGTGCAGTGCACTAGCGCATGTCCGCTTTGCCCCCAATAGCGACCGCAAAAGCGGATTTGCGCACGAGGTCATGTCCGCTTTACCCCCGAAAGCGGACATTATTGTTTTGACTGCGATCCAACGCCATCAGCACATCACGATTGTGGCAAATTAATCCCGAACAAAACCGCTTTCGGCATCAATAACCCGTCGAAAACAGACGCCCTGATATCTTGACGGACAAAACGAGACTAGGTATCGGTCGCATAGATGCCGCCACGGGCAATTGCCGCCCGCATCTCAAATAGCGCCGTTGGCGGGGCCGTTTTCAAAACATTTTAATTTTTCGCTCGCGGTTTTCGCGACCGTATTCGTTTTGGAGTCGGCCATGGCCAAACACTTTTCATTAGACAATTTAGAGCAACCAAAGCCCGCCCTCACCTTCCGCCTTGAGGACCATTGGTTTCCAATTCCGGAAGCTGCGCAACACCTGCGAATCTCGCGAGCCTTTTTGTACCGCTTAATCGAGGCGGGCCGGATAAAGCCGGTCAAGCTCGACAAGCGGACCTTTGTAACAGGCTCTGAGCTTCGCCGTTTTATGGGCGAAGCCGCCGCAACCGCAAAATGAGCGGTGGTGCGCCTGTGAGTCGCAAGAATAATAGCACGCTTTACGCGCACGCCTTCGCCGCACGCCTTGAACGCGGCGAGAAGGCGACGCGCCAAGACATTGATTGGCTATGGGCGTTCCGACAAGGCCGGAGCAAGGAGCGACAGGCCAACGGGTACACCGCCTACATTGAAGGCAGGGCGAGGCGTTGGGCCGCTTGCGCTGAACGACTCGTCGCCGCGCCAAAGGGCAAATTTTGGGAAACCCACGACGCCATATGGCACGAAGAGGGCAAGGACGAAGACGACTTCGACGACTTTATAAACCTCACACCGCCGCGCAACTGGCAGGACGTGCGCAAATGCCTGAACGACCCGGCGGTACAAATATGTACCGCCTCAAGCTTTGCCGATTTGATGCACCAATTGCAAACCCGATTTGATTCAGAGGAGTGAATGAAATGTCCAACCCGATGAACCCCGACACTGGTACGCTTTCGCTTAACCGAGGCACGGACAACTCGCGCGCCGAAGCGCTGGAGTCCCAACTGATTGATTTTCCGCTCGCGTCGGAACGACTGCGCAAGTACGACAAGAAGCGCTTTGAAAAGAACGCCAGATATAACGGGCTTTATCAGCAACACTTGGCGCTCGCGGAAAGCCGCGACGACCACATACGCGATATCGCCCGCGACGAGCGCATTAAAAACGAACCGGGCATCAAGTGGGGCGAGGAGGATGAAAAGAGGCTTGAGTATAAGCGGAAACAGCTTGCGCGCGTCAGGCAACGGATTCGCGACTTGAACGCGGTACGCCATCCGAAGGCCCCGAAGCTCACACGCGAAGAGAGCCGCTGCAAAGAGATTACCGATTCCCTCACGCCGCGTTACGAAGAATGGCGCAAACAACCGAGCATCCTTGCACAATGGGAGCAGTTCGTCCCGGCGATTCCGGACACCAAGCCGAAACAGCGCGCTATGCTGGAGAGCGTGCGCGACGAGAAAACCAAAACCGTTGATGCAATCATTGCGACGCGGGCCGCGCCGATTGATGTAGGAGGTTTGACTTGTCGGACGAAAAGGATGCCATCCATCAAGTTGTCAGTGGCTACTATGACGCCTTTGCGCGTGATCCTGCAGCGGCAGCGGCGTTCTATGGCGAACCAACCTTAATCGTGCTCCCGAATGAAGTACTTGCATTGGCTACTCGTAGCGACGTTGAAGGCTTTCTGGCGAGACTATTAGAGAGTTTGAAACCTCTTGGATATTCGCGCACGAAATTGGATGCCCCAAGGGTCAAGATCCTAAATGCGACAACCGCGCTGTACAGCACGGTCGCAATTCGAATGAAAGCAGATGGGACGGAATTGCAACGGGCCGGTTTCACCTACCTGCTTCACAAGGGCGGTGGCGGGTGGAAGATCAACGAAGTGATCGCAACTGATGTCGACAAGCTGATCAGTGCTGATTGAAGTAGTATGTCCGCTTTTGGCCCAAAGCAGACATCGCTAAGTTGCAGCGCACATGTCCGCTTTCGGCGGCAAAGCGGACATCATGATGAAGCGCCTTTATGTCCGCTATGACCAAAGCGGACATTCCAAATTATTGGAAGGCGCCACCACGTCGAGCTGGTTGAGCATTGGAGCTCATCGCGGCAGACCCATTCTTCAGCGTTTTTTTCCGTCGCGAACGACGGTCCCTCAAGGACGCGCCATGAGCAACGGCAGCACGTTTGAGCCGCCTGCCATGAGGGGATTCGACGGCTCGATGTGCTCTTGTAGTTCTCGCTTCTGGACAAGCTCACGCGCAACAAAAAAGGCGTCCTTCAGGCTTTTAGCTTGCCGGAGTGCGACGTTGAAAAAAGCATCGCCGAAATAGGTCCACCTGGCCTTGTCCTGGCAGCCGAACGACTGATGGTCGGCATCGGCCGCGGTGATTACCAGCATGTTGGGGTTCGCAAGACGAGGGATAAAGACTCCGGAATAACAGGCGGAGATGACCACCACCTTGTGTCGCACACCTGTCCACGCCAGCATGTCGGCGAGTTTAGACGGCGTGAGCGTTTGCGTGAGCCGCCCCGCTTTGACTCCAAGGCCGGCGGGAGAGCCATGCGAGGTAAGAATCAAAAACAAAATGTCGTTCTCGGCGTCCAGCTCATTGGCCGCCGCTTGCAGTGACATGGCAAGGGTTTCGATCGTTGCGCTTCCGCCTTTTTTCGAATTGTATTGCACGTTGATCGGGCCGCTCCCGAACCGGCCCGCTACGATCTGAGCTGCACCGGTGGCCTCCCTTCTAAACACGCCTTGATCGCCGAATAGGCCAAAGGACACTACGCTGACCTTGCGAGTACCCTCAACGGCGTGCACCGGCGAACCCGACGGCGCGACAATCAAAACCAAAGCGATGAGCGGTGCAGCGAGCCGGCTGATCCAAGGCTTGGCCGTCATAGCGAATCTCGTTTTGTGATCGCCGCCAGTTTTCGTCAATGCTTTTAAGTTCCGCGGAGAGCCGGCCGACTTGCCGGTCAGGCAATCCACTAAATTCGAACTAGTCATCAACCTCAAGATCGCCAATGCGCTCAGGTTTGCTTTGATGTCCGCTTGCCTCCGGCACCGATAGATGTTCGCTTTCGGGGGGATGAGCGGACATCGTGCTGAATGCCGGATTCAGTACTCCCTGGACTAAGCATCGGCGGTGCTGAAGCCCGAGGCAACGTCACGGCGCTCGCTGCTCCGAGCCAGGGAAACCACACCAGCTTCGCAGCCTGAGCCCAAAATGCAAACGGGTTGGCTGCCTGAAGGAACTGGCCGAACGCCTCGAATGAGGGCACCGCTTGCAGATTAATTGAAAGTTGTTCAGCGTCAGCTCCCGGTAACCTGCGGTGTATGATCTCGACCTCCAGCCCAGGCAGACGCGCCGTTGCCCGTGTTGTGCTGTTATCGATTTTCTGGTTGGGCAAAGCATCTTCTCCTTCTGGATTGCGACGCCCGGGCTCAAATCCTAAGATGAGGGTTAGTTTAGCGGGCTAGCAAGGGGGGTCTGGTCTGTATTAGCCCCGTTCCATCATGGATGGAGGATCTAATGTGCTGGGAAATAGACTACAAGCTCTTCGCCGAACAGACGAAAGCGCAGGAAACTCGGATCAAGAAGGAGCAACGCGCTGACGTCATCCACAGACTCCTGAATGAGGCCAATAAGCAAAACGAAAACGCCAACGTCGAAGAAATGCCCGTTAAAGAGGCCGCGCCTGCGAAGTAGACCGCCGACGAAGACCTATAACGCTGATATGACCGCTGACCGGTCGAGATTCGCCACCCTGGCGGAACACCCGTCGATTTGAATAACCCACCCGTGAGCACCAGTCTCAGCGCTGTGGACCGTACAGGCTAAGGTCGCGCTCGGCGCTTAAAACATTGCTGTAGAGGTTGGCGATCCATTGTCGTCCACGCGATGTAACGTTGAGATAACGGATCGCGCCTTGGATAAACGGCGATATGCTACTCCAAAAGAACTTCGGATACTGATCGGTGAGGTCGGCTGGAGAATCATAGCCCAGTTGCTTGTTCATTCCGACTTCTTCAAATTCGTAATAAAGCGCATTGGCCTTGCGCAGATAATGTGGATCGCCGAGTTGGCCAATGAGATCGGCGGCACGTACCAGCATGCCTTCTTCATTGCCACTGTCGTGAGCGCTGGGAGGAAAGCGCGTGGACTCGATGGCATTGGCGACACGGGTGGCGTCGAGCAATTTGTGGTTGGCAAAGCGATGCATTACGTACAGCTTTGACCGATCGACGTGATACGGCAAAAGCGCGGCATCGGACGAGCCGCGCCCTAGCTCGATCTTGTTGCCTTTGGTGTCGATAACGTAGCCGTCGTTACCATCGCCGTCTAGAATGCCACGAACATAACCGATGTCGTGAAACAGACAGGCGACCAAGACGTGCGCGTAATCGTCGGCGTTTGTTTCTTTTAAAAGCCTTCGTCCCTTCAAAATATCGTAGCCGGCGAGCGTTACCAGCATCGTATGCTCGACGTTGTGATAGAGCGCGTCACTGTTGCCGATACAGTCGAGAGAAAGTCTTGCAGCGGACTGAACGAGTTCTACTAAGCCTGCGTCCGTCGAACCAAACCGGCGACCCATGTGCGCAGCAACGTGAGACCCCAAAGCTTCCGACGCCAGTTCGGGAATGGTAATCATTGGACCCCTCCCGTTATGCTGTAAGTACAATCGTGACGCTAAGTTTCACAATTTACAATATGGCGTAAGATTTTTTCTGCTGATCGAATTACAGTCTTGTTTCCGCTCGCGCCGATCAACTGATTGAATGACAAACCCGATGTCCGCTTCTGGCCCAAAGCGGACATCCGTAGTTGCAGCGCACATGTCCGCTTTTGGGTGTAAAGCGGACATCGGATTAGGTCCGATAAATAGGATTATCGGAGGCTTCTAAGGCCAACACCGGCGGCTAGTCTTTCCAGAAACCTTTGAAGCGATCAGGCGCCAGAGCCGTGTAACGGACCGTCGAATTGATCGACTTGTGCCCGAGATAATGCTGGATCGCCCGCGTGTCCTGGCCGTCATTGGCAAGCTTGTACCCGCAGGAATGACGCAGCATGTGGCTGTGAACGAGGAAGGGGAAGCCCGCGGCCTCGCCAGCCCGCGCGACCATGCGCTGATAGCCGGCAACGCTAAGGGGTGCCAGGCGTTCGGAAACAAAGACACAGATGCTTGCGGGCGTCTCACGCTTTAGCCGTCGCAAAGCGCGCAGCTCTCGGCCCCCGATCGGGTGAACGCTGGCCGTACCGCCCTTGGCGCGCCGAACGTGCAGTTTCCCGGTTTGGAAGTCGATATCATCCCAACGCAGGGCCACGAGTTCGCTGGCTCGCAAGCCGTGGCGATAGGCGATCAGGATGGCCGTAGCGTCCCGATGGCCCCAGCGGTTTTCCCCCGCAGCCTTAATCAGCCTCTCGATTTCGCGTTCGGTAAGGTATTCGCGAGGCCGAGCGGATCGGCCAACTGTTACATTTACTGCCATTGGGGCGCGTATTCCGGGCGCTGTATTTTCCATTGTTTCCCGCAATGGTGGCTTGAAACTGTTACGGTTCAGTTCAGAAGTGTAACAGTACTGATATAGGCTTGCAACTGTAACCGAGGGTTAAGAGCGGACGCGCCTGCGGGCCGTTATAGGCCCCCCTGTGGCATGGCCTAACAAAAGGTTGGCCGTCCCGGACCTGTCCCGAGCCAGTGGAGCAAGTAGGTTAGGCGCGGCCTTGATGAACAAGGCTGCCCGCCCGCATTCGAGCAAACCGGGACTCGCCTTTCAAAGGCAAAATGGTACCGTGCCTGCGGGGCGACGGATGCTGGGGGAAGGGTGCTTTTCGCGGCCGCTTTCGCGGCTCACCCTGTTACGGCGACGCCTGAACACGGTCAGTTTCAATGAGTGCAATCTCGGCTTGGCTCGACGGCATAGGGCTCGGCCAATATACGAATACTTTCACGGAAAACGGAGTCGACTTGGATTTATTGTCGGATCTGAGTGAATCCGACCTTGAGAAATTAGGCGTCGCGCTTGGCCATCGTAAGCGTATTCTTAGAGCAATATCAGATTCGTTCGTAAGCTCACAGGCAGAGACGTCCAATCAGGTTTTATTGCCGCCTTCCCAACCCGAAAAACGCAATCTGACTGTGTTGTTTTGCGACTTGGTGGGCTCGACGGCACTCGCAGATCAACTTGATCCAGAGGATCTGAGCGCTGTCATCCGTCGGTTTCAGGCCATCTGCACTGAAGTAATCAGACACAATGGGGGCTACGTTGCGAGGTTTATGGGCGACGGGCTTCTCGTCTATTTCGGGTATCCGCAGGCCCATGAGGACGAGGCGGAAAACGCCGTGCATGCTGGGCTCGATCTGGTCGCCAGGATGAGTCAACTGTTACTGCCTTCGGGTGAGCCCCTTGCGGCGCGGGTCGGCATTGCCACCGGGGTGGTTATTGTCGGGGAGACGATTGGCGGAGGATCCACACAAGAGCAGTCAGCCGTCGGCAAAACCCTAAATTTGGCCGCTCGTCTACAGGCCTTGGCACAACCAAACTCGGTTGTCATCGCGGACGCGACGCGAAGACTGCTAGGTGGGGGATTTGTCTGCGAGCAACTCGGGGTCCACGAGCTCAAGGGATTTTCGGAGCCGGTATCAGCCTTCAAGGTCACGGGCGAGCGCGTCGTGGAAAGCCGCTTTGACGCTAGACGCGCCACAAAGCTTACACACTTCGTCGGTCGTCAGCGTGAATTGCGTCAGTTGTCGCACCTTTGGGCGATTGCCAAAGAAGGCAAGGGCCAAATTGCTTTTTTGTGCGGCGAGCCCGGCATCGGAAAGTCGCGCACGACCATCGCTTTGCTCGACGAAATTGCTGGAGATCGACACCTCACAATCCGTTGGCAGTGCTCTTCGCATCACACTCATAGCCCATTTTTTCCGGCGATCAGACATCTCGAGCGCGCAGCGCGTTTCGAGCCGGACGATACTTCAGAGCTCAAACTTGAGAAGTTGGAACGGGCGCTGTCACGTGCTGGGCAAGCCATCCTGGCAGACGCACCGCTTTATGCCGCGCTACTGTCCATCCCGAGTAGTGGCCGCTACCCGACGCTAGAGCTGACGCCGCAACGGCAAAAGGAACTCACAATTTCTGCGCTGATCCGTCAGCTTCTTAGTTTTGCAGCTTCGCAGCCGGTGCTGTTCATCCTCGAGGACGTGCACTGGATCGATGCGACGACGATGGAACTGATCGGTCGAACGATAGAGTCAATCACCACGGCCCCGGTGCTCGTGGTGATCACCTTCAGGCCAGATTTCTTACCGCCATGTCTCGACCAGCCACACGTAACGACGTTGCGACTGGAGCGACTAGGGCGCGACCAGGTTGGAAAGATGATCGCCGAGATCAGCGGCTTTAAGAAACTTCCTGCCGAAGTCTCCGAGTTGATAGTTAGCAAGACGGACGGTGTCCCGTTGTTCGTCGAAGAGATGACCAAGGCAATCCTGGAGAGCGGTTTGCTCAAAGATACTGGTGATCGGTACGTCATGCCCGCCCCGTTGTCGGCTCCCGCCATTCCTGCGACGTTGCATGATTCGTTAATGGCGCGTCTCGATCGACTGGCCCCAATCAAGGAGATTGCGCAGATCGGGGCTGCCATTGGTCGCGAATTTTCTTATCGGCTGCTTGCCGCAGTTTCGGGTATGTCAATTACTGCACTGAACGCCGCTCTTGCGCAGCTCGCGGCGGCAGAGTTGATTTTTGGTCGCGGTGAGCCGCCCGATTCCAATTACACGTTCAAGCACGCGCTCGTGCAGGACGTCGCCTATGCGAGCTTGCTTCGAGATAAACGCCAACAACTTCACCGCGCTATCGCCGAAGCACTCAAGGCCCATTTCTCCGATACGGTAGAGACGCAGCCAGAGCTAATGGCGCATCACCTCGAACAAGCGGGGCTGACCGAGCAGGCGGTCGATTACCTTCGCAGGGCCGGCCAGCGCGCAATCGAACGGTCAGCAATTATGGAAGCTATCAGACATCTAAGGCGAGCGCTTGAATTGCTGGAATCGATTGGCGGCGGCGCACGACCCAAGCTTGCGCTTGAATTGGAAGTCATGCTCGCCCAAGCTATGATAGCAGGCCGCGGATATGCGGCGAACGAGACCAGGGAAGCACTGCTGCGGGCCAAGACACTTATTGGTGCGTCGACTACTCCCTCCCAAAAATTCGCAGTTCTGTACGGAATATGGGCGTCTTATTACGTCGGCGGTAATGTCGCCATGCAGCGACACGCGGCGGCTGAATTCCTAGCCGAAGCTGAACGGCATGGCGCTTCTTCCACGCTCTCCCTCGCTCATCGTGTACTGGGTACGACCCACGTGTCGATGGGTGAATTCGAAGCCGCACGGCAACACCTTGAGCAGGCGCGAGTCCTGTACGATCCCGAAGACCATCCTGATTTCCTTTACGAATACGGCCAGGACATCGGAGTGGCCGCGCTCTGCTACTTATGCTGGGCACTATGGCACCTTGGTTACGTCGATCAGGCCTCGAAGGTTGCCATCGAGGCGGTGGCGCGCGCTAAAACGCTGTCCCATCCGCACACGCTGGCGTACACCATTTGTCATGCCCAAGGCATGATGGATATCTTCCGGCGCTCCCCCGCCGACGCGCGGACCTATGCCGGCCAGGTCGTCTCGCTCTGCACAGAGCACGCCTTTCCATTCTGGGCGGCCGGCGGAAAGATCCTGGATGGCTGGGCTGCCACGTGCCTAGGGGAGAGCGACAAGGGCATCGAACTGCTTCGTTCAGGTCTTGACGCTTGGCGGGAGACAGGGGCGTTACTATGGCTCCCGATCTTCCTCGCCCTCGAGGCCGAGGCACACGCCAAGGCAGGCCGGAGTGATGCCGCTGTGCACGTCATCGAACAGGCCATCACAACCTCGAAGGAAACCGGTGAGTGCTGGGCCATCGCTGAGATACTGCGTGTGAAGGCTTCAATCCTGTTGACGTTGGGTCGCTCGGCAGCCAATGAAATGGAATCTGCGCTTAGGGAGAGTGTGGAGATCGCCCGGCGCCAGCACGCGCGTTGCTTTGAGCTGCGCTCGGTGTGCGATCTTGCGCGCCTGTGGAAGAGGCAGGGCCGCGAAGAGGAGGCGTTGAAGCTGTTGCAATCAATCTACAATCAATTCACGGAAGGCTTCGATACTGCCGATTTGCTGGAAGCCAAGGCTCTCCTGGAGAGCCTGAGCCCGGACTCGATCCTGAAGCGCAGCGCGCGAGTGCAAAAACCGCGGACCTCCAACCGCCGCCGGCGGCCACCCTCGGGTCGAAAGAAAGCCAAATAGGCCGCAACGATGGCCCTCGCTCGCAGATGGCCACCGTGCCGTCATGGACAACAATTAAAGTGGTGAAGTATTCGGTAGTTAAAGTTGAAGGCGGACGACAGTCCGGGTCAAAAGCAGACACCAGTCGCCTCTCCATAAGGGTTTTCAGTTAAAACCCTCGATGTAGGTGCGCGCCCCAGCGACATCGCCAGCCGTGGAGGCATAGATGCCGATCGCGTGGATTTCGTGAGGTACTTCGCAGTTCGGGTATTTCCGCATGTCCATCATCATCGAGGCGACCGCCTCGCGTATCCGGCCGACATTGATGAGTGTGCGCGCGCGCTCCTTGCTTCGTTCAACGTGTTGTTCTCGGGTTACGTCCATACCATCAAGGACACGGCAGTGCGCGTTCCAGGTTGCCATTGGCCGTCCCCTGGCCGTCGCCCAAGCAGGTAAATTTGAATGAATTCGTTTGACGGGTGTGTGAGCTATTTCACACTCGTCCGGGAATTTCGCAAAGAGGGCCGCCACTCCACAAGGCGATGTCCGCTTTGGGTCAAAAGCAGACATTTGCAGTGCCAAACGGCATGTCCGCTTTTACCCCTGATAGCGACATCGATTGCGTTCTTCGGCATGTCTGCTTTGGGCCATAAGCGGACATTCTGTTTTTACTGACCAAGGCGTGCAGTCGAAAATCGAACCGCCTGCAATCCTGGCAAATGTCACTGCTGCGTGAGGCTAGGTTGATCTAAGTCAAGTGGAGGTAGCTTCTTAAGGGATAGATCAGTCGTGCTCCCGCCCTGCCAAGAGGGGAGAGCCCAATGCCTTCACATTTGAGCCATTCGGATTACTGGCGCCTGCAAGCGCAGGAAGCGCGCCTGACGGCGCAACGGCTTGAGGACCCAGAAGCTAAGGCAGCCATGCTCAAGAAGGCCGATGAATATGACCGCCTCGCCGCCTGTAACAGCGCGTGGGAAGCTGAACTGCGATCCGCTGCAAAAAATCGCGCATCTCGGCGAAGACGCCAAAAGCGCTCAGAAACGTAACCCTCAAACCTATCTGCGCCGACCTTAAACCTGTCGGCTTGGGTGCTTCGATACCTGCCGTTGCGGTGATCGCCATGCGAAGCACCTCGACGTACTGAATCGAAAATTCCATGTAAGCAGGTCGTCTTTCGGAACCATGTTCAGCGCTATTCGTTTTCGGCTTTGGTGCGCTCTCACGCACCGAGGGGGATACACTATGTGGATCAATTTCGAGGGCCAATTCCAGAAAAGCCTTGCCGCCCTACCGGTTAGAACCTACGAGGCTAGCGAGACGGTGCTTGCCAACGGTTCGAGGACGAACGAGCTGCTGATTCTCAGGAATGGCAACGTCGCAGTGGTCAAGGAGGGCATCGAGATTGCAAAGGTAACGGAGCCAGGCGCGGTGTTCGGCGAAATCTCCGCGCTGCTTGACTGCCCGCACACTGCAGACGTGCGTGCCTTGACAACCTCACAGTTTCACGTTGCGCAGCCGGCCGCTTTGCAAGACCCCGCTGCGCTCTTTTATGTAGCAGCAATTCTGGCTCGGCGTCTTGACAGGACCAATCAAGCCCTTGTCGAGTTAACAAATCAGGTTCAGATCGGCGAGCCGCGCAGCGCGATCGAAAGAACGATTGAGAATATCAAGAGGCTGCTATTTGCGAGCGGTGCCAATCTCGGCCAATTCGGGTATTCGTACAACCGGTTCGTAGACCCGCGATCGCATGATAAGGACCGCTCTAGTCCCGAAAAAGACTCTTGAATCGCGTCGGCGCCAGTTCCGTGTAGCGCACCGTATGCTGAATTGATTTGTGCTCGAGTAATGCCGATGTCCGCTTTGGGTCAAAAGCCGACATATGCGCTGCAACGAGCCATGTCCGCTTTACACCCAATAGCGACCGCGAAAGCGGACATTCAACGCGCTAAGCTGCGCGCGGATCATGTTCTTGTGCTTTTCAGAAAGTGCCATCGTGTGTCTCCTTGTCAGTGTGTCAGGTCACGCAGTCAATGAATTTTGCAGCCGCTCGGCGATGTCGGCAAAGATGTCATTGGCGCTGCGGTGTAGGGCCGGGCTAAAGCTGCGTTCTTCAGCGCGCGCGGGCGTCGCTCATGCGGCGGCCCGCAAGGCGCGTTTGCCGATGCGGCTGACGTAACTGACGACGCCGTCCGGACTAACGACCTCCTCCCAATCGCGGGCATTTATGACCTCAGCCTGGATGGCACACCTCGGACCGACAATTCCGCGCCCCGAAATGCTGACCGATGCCCTGTTTGTGGGGGTCGCCAAGTCATTGATTTTGCTTGTAACGTAAATGCCCGTTTTTGCAGGGGAGGCGTCTGGAGCGTTTAATTCTGCCGGATGGGTGATTAGGGCCCCCGGGGTTTCGTTACATCGGTGGACCCGTATCCGGCACGCAGCGGAGCAGAATTTGCGAGAACGGCCACGCGCTGATTGCGTGACCGTCTTGTCGCATTCGGCATTGCCGCAAAGCGGTTCACTCATAGGCGTTTCTCTCTGGAATCAAAAAGCCCGCGCGAGGCGGGCTGGTTACGGTGTCAGATTGTGTGAGGGCTTACCCTTCGCCGCCCTGCCACGGCAGCCGCGGATCATTCCACGGCTGTGTCAAAGGATCGCCATCACGTCTCATCCAGCAGACCAGCCGCGCACAGTGATGCGGCGACACTCTGTCTGATGATGACGCTGACGGCGGCGCGCTGGCGCTTTGAAGCTTGCTTCAGCGCGACAGCGAGCGGCTCGGTGACGCGGAACGTAACTAATCGGTCGTAGTTGTCGGCGTCTTGAAAGTTCGACACGCTATTTTTTCTCCTTGGGTTGCGCGTGAGGTTTGCGTTCGTTGAAATACCGGTGCCAGTTTTTGTCTTACTGATCGGCACGGCAAAAAAGCGCTTTTAAAACTTATATATGACAGGAAACTTTTAGGCCGCGACAATCCGTGGAAGGCCGTGGCTTTTGTGTAACAGCTTATACCGAACCTTTGACGCATAGCCTTTTGAGACTCCAATCCACGCGGCCACTTCAGACAGCGAGCGGTCATTCGGCCCAAGCATCCAGTCGAGCACCGCCTTCTCAGTATGTAGCAGCGACTGCCCTTGATGTTGCTCTAGGTCCATGAGCGCCGGTCGATGTTCGTCCCAATTGATACGCCCGTGTTCGTCACCGTATTCGAGCCGCGCCCGGTACCTGTCGGTTGGTTTCTTCTCGGTTCGGTCCTGAGACCACCAAAGATTGTTTTGGCGATATTCTTTTTGGCAAAACCGGTGCAGGCCCAGCAGATGCCAGCGCAGAAGGGTCGAAAAGTCGTATCCAAGGCCAGGGTTAAACCTTTTCGCGGCGATGGCGGCTAGATGCACAGCTTCGTCGAGCACAACATCAAACGGCAACCGGTACTGGTCGCTGTATTTCTTCGTTTCCTTCAGAATGAACGGCTTGTACTGCGCCAGCAGTCCGCTCCGGGGAAACCGGTTGTCGTCAATTTTTCGCACGTTCCTAAATGCTCCTCTCGGGGGAATCGGGAGTATCGAGACTCCTCATAGGCCGGGTACGCCTGCCCGATTGACCGGGGCGGGGTCCTGCATGGCTCGGCAGGTCATAGGAAACACCGCGAGAGCCACAGAAACGTGTGCTACAGCGCGTGGCTGGCCTGGGATGACCGCATGCATGATCGGGCCGATTGGGTCCAAGATTGGGTCCAAATCGTCGTCCGCAGTCATTAAGCCTTTGGTTTGGCTCGCAATTCAAGCGACATAGCGCCGATGTTGCAGTTCGCTCCGCAACGCAGGACCGTGAAGGGAAGCGCCAGCCCGTCCGACCAAAGCTAAGTCCACGACCAGTAAATTCAGTGCTCCTGCGTAGTGCTGATCGCGCGAGCCGGATGCGTAGGACCATATTCCCGTATCTTCAATAACTTAGCAGGAATTCATTCCTGCAGCATCA
>Ga0209382_10002975_pt1 | contig 23990 bp, 25 predicted proteins | sample SoiMetdeltSBSDD5_FD_187599 | JGI IMG/M metagenome (GOLD analysis project Ga0209382, IMG submission 187599) | Bulk soil microbial communities from a Populus tree surrounding site in Tennessee, USA - Soil MetaG P. deltoides SBSDD5 (SPAdes) (version 2) | ecosystem: Environmental > Terrestrial >...
CAGGCGATGGGTGAAGTACTGGCCGTAGCCGCCGTCCGCGATGATCCCGCGCGCCGTGCGGTCTGCGTCCTGGCAGGTCGCCTCGCCGCTCTTCATCATCGCCATCGCGGCGGCCTGGGCGTCCATGATGAGCCGGTGGCACGTCAACAGCTCGGGGTCCGGGTCACCGATGAAGACGGTCCGGCCGAAGTCGGAGGCGTACCCCTGATACGTCGCCCCGAAGTCGAACGAGACCGTGCCGCCCTTGTGAAGCTGTGAGCCTGTCGTCCGGCGCCCTGCCACCTCGGCGGGGCGGGGGACACCCTGCTTGAGCGCCCGGATGTTCGACTCGAAGGAGGTCCCCTCGCCGCCGTGCTTCAAGATCAGACGGGAGACCTCGCTGGTCATGTCGTGCTCGGTCATGCCGACCCGCAGCCAGGGGACGATCTCGGCGAGGACGTCGTCGACGATGCGGTTCGTGACGAGCATCACTTCGAGCTCGGCCTCGCTCTTGACCGCGCGCATCGGCCCGAGCATGTCGAGCGCCTTCGAGAAGCGAGCGTTCGGTAGCACGCCCTGGAGGCCGATCAGGGTCTCGGCCCAGGCCCGGTCGTCGATCGCGATGCGGGCGTTCTCCGGCAGCCCCAGCCGCTCGACGACGTCCTTGCAGACCGGGGCCGGGTCCTCCTGGTCCCCGAAGATCCGCAGCTCCTGGACCCACGGCACTGCTTCGACGGCCGGCTCAACCCAGCGCTGGTCCATCCGTGGCGAGAGCACCACGAGCTCATCCTTCTGGGTGTAGAAGGCGCCGGTCAGCCAGTCGCCAGGGTGGCGGGTCTCGGTGGCGCCGCGCCGGCGCGTGGGCAACGCGGCGACGTAGTCCAGGTTCGGAGTGAACGAGAGGTAGACCGCGTCGATGCCACGCTCCGCCATCGCGGCACGGAGCCGCTGCTGTCGATCGCGGTACTCGGCGAGAGGAAGCACATGCACCTCCGAGTCGGCCGCCAGGATCGCTCGTTCTGTTTCAGGTCGGCATTCTAGCCGGGAGAACGAGTCGGTGTCATATGGCTCGGGACGCAGGACACCGACTCATTCAAGACGGCACGAGCAGCCACTCCTCCTGGCGGGGAACCAGGAACTTCGGGCCGTCCTCCGTCAGCAGGGCCGTCTCCTCGATGGTGCACTTGACGGTCTTGTTCTGCCACTCTGCGACCGGAGTGCTGATGTGCAGCTCGACGGAGTACCAGTTGTCGACGGCCAGCGGGTAGCCGACCCGGTTGCCGAAGGCGTGCGGGTTGTTCTCCGAGGTCCGAGCGCCGATGTCGTGGACGTCCGTGCCGACCGAATGGCAGTAGATGCCGACCTCCGGATCGGTGTCCTTCGCCGTCCCGCCGATCCCCATCGCGTAGCCGACCTTGTAGCCGGCCTCGGCGGCCCAATTGGTCGTCATCTCCCAGACTTCGTGGCCGAGGCGCCCGGGTCGCATGTTCGAGCAGAGGACGTCGGTGACCTGCTTCGCGTTGTCGTAGGCGTTTTTCAGACTGGCCGGGACCTCGGTCTCGCCGGGCCGCAGGACGTACGCCATCCGTTTGAGGTCCGTGTGGTAGCCGGCGAAGCTCAGGCCGGCGTCGATGCTCAGCGTGTCGCCCGGCAGGATCGGCTCGTTCGGGTCGTTGGTCTCCAGGTGGCGGCCGTCGCGGATGACGCGCAGGCCCGGCAGGAACGACGCGATCTCAAGTCCCAGCTCATGAGCACGCTCGCGCCACCACCAGTGGAGGTCGTCAGGTGTGGTGACACCGGGGGTGATCGCCACCCGGCTCAGCCCCTCCTCTTCCCAGGCGACGGTCCAGCTGACCAGCTTGCGGTACAGCTCGGTCTCCTCGGGCAACCTGGTCGCGCGGAAGTCGCGCTGCAACAGCTCGGCCGAGACCTCGCGCGCTGCAAGCTCCGGTCCGATCGCCTCGTCGAGGTATTTCTTCATCTCGACGGTCAGCCCGTCCGCCATCGGCAGGGTGCGAGACATGTTCAGGCCGATCCGCTTCGGGTTGCGCTTCTTGACAGCCGCGGCGAGGTGTGGCCGCAGTCCCTCCGGCGTGTAGCCATAGTGGATCAGCTCGTCGTAGAGCCTGGGGACCAGGTCTTCGCGGTGGCCGTGCGAGAAGATGAAGATCTTCTCCAGGCGCTCGCCGTTGTCGTAGAAGATGTGTGCGTTGCGGACGCCGCCGTGCCCGCCGATCTCGCCGGCGAACGGATCGGGGTTGTACTCGCGGTCGAGCACGATCCACATGTCGATGTCGTGCGCCCGCATCGTCGGCAGGAGCAGCGTGTTCACCTTCTTGATGGTGATGTCCCGCTTCATCTCGTAGCGCTCACGCAGGCTGGGGACGCCCAGGCTCTCCCGGCTGATGCGCGGCAACGTGTCCCTGGAAAGCTCGGCGGTCATGTGCGTCCCTCCCGGCGTCAGGCATCACGGCAGGGTAGCCTGGTGCGCGCACCCGGCGCACACGCAGGATCACGACCGATCGAAGCATTCGCTACCAGCAACACCTGACGAATCGGTCAGCTGCTGTTGGAACCAGGCCGTGGCGAGACGCGCGACTTCCTCCAGGGTGCCGGGCTCCTCGAACAGGTGGGTCGCGCCAGGCACGATCTCCAGGCGAGTCTCGCAGCGCAGTGCGGCCAGCGCCGTCCGGTTCATCTCGATCACGGGGATGTCGTTGCCGCCACCGATCACCGTCTAGACTGCCACCGGATACGTCTCCGGGGCGTCGCCTGTCTCCCAGCCGGCCGTGCGCTCCAGCGGCTCGACGGCGCGCGTGTCGTCGACGTGGATCACCGCATCGAACTGATCCGACAGCCGGGCGCGGAAGTAGTGGCTGACGCGCTCGGTCTCCGGGCGGTAGATCACGCCGATCGCCCGCTCCAGTCGCGGCTAGCGCAGGCCGATGGTGAGGCGTTCGGGGCCGCCGCGCAGGGTGAGGGAGAACCGCGGGATCTCGACCGCGTGAAACAGCGACTCGTAGCTCTCCGGCAGGCCCGGGTGGACGGGCTTGCGCTGGGGCGGCTCGTCCCAGTTCGAGGCCGCCGTGACGGTGCCGCTGTAGGTGGTAAAGCCGACGTTGACGACCTCGACGCCGTGACGCTCGCGGGCGAGCTGCCCGACGTTCCACTCGCCGCGCGCGCCCATGTCCGTGGCCCGCGCGTCACCCAGGTGCGAGTTGTGCTCCCAGACGACGATCCTGGCCGGCCGGCCGTGACGGCTGAGGTGGTCCGCCAGCACATCGAGCGTGTCGGCCATGTGGCGGTCCCGCAGGTTCCACGACGAGACCCGCCCACGGAACATCGTGCGGTAATACTCCTCGGCGTTCTTCACCAGCCGAGCATTCTGCTCGGCAAAGAACGCCTCGTCTTCGGCGATCTGGCCGTCGCGCCGGGCGTACGACACTGCCTGCCGTTGCAGGTCGATCAACGGCTCGATCACCTCACGTTCGCAGGACGTGCTCAGGTCGAAGCTGGCCGCGTAGCCGTATGCCTGGCTATCCTCGCCGAAGTGCTCAAAGCAGCCGTACCGATACCGCGCCCGGCTGGCGGCCTCGGGGTCGATCCGATCCAGGTAGGCCAGGACTGCCCGGATCGAGCCGTAGAGGCTGTACAGGTCCAGGCCGTAGAAGCCGACCTTCGCGTCTGGTGGGGCGTTTTCGTTGTGCTCGCGCAGCCAGCCGACGAAGTCGAGGACGTCGGCGTTGCGCCACATCCAGGTCGGGAACCGTTTGAAGTCGCCCAGCGCCTCGTTTGCTGAGCCGTCCCGGCCGGCCCCGCGCACGTAGCAGTTGACGCGGTAAGCATCTGGCCAGTCGGCCTCGACGGCGACGGCGGTGAAGCCTTTCTCGCGGATCAGGCGCTTCGTGATCTCTGCGCGGGCCCGGTAGAACTCGTGGGTGCCGTGCGAGGCCTCTCCCAGGAGCACGAACCGGGCGTCGCCGATCAGGTCCAGCACTGGATCGTAATCGGCGGCGACGCCGGTCAGCGGATGCGCCGCCCGCCGCACCGTGTCGAGCAGCCCGGGAGCGATGGCCGTTGCGTCCGGCATCGGCATGATCCTCCTCCCTGATCGTCATCCTGCGCGGCTGCCGGGCCGCTACGCCGCGCGATGGGGCCGGCGACGTGCCGCCTGCGCCAGCAGGTCGCGCACCTCGTCGTCGGTCGTCTGCTCGAAATCCCGGTACCAGAGCCCGACGGCGTAGAGCTCCGCGGGCGTGATCGCGCAGACGATCTCGTCCACCTCGGTGCGAAACGCATCGCAGGTCTCGGGTGCGGCGACCGGGACGGCGACGACGATCCGCGCCGGCCGCTGCTGACGCAGCGCCAGCACGGCGGCCCGCATGGTCGAGCCCGTCGCGAGCCCGTCATCGACGAGGATGACGACGTTGCCTTCGATCGCGGGCAGCGGGCGGTCGCCGCGATACACGCGCTCTCGCCGGTCGAGCTCGCGGCTTTCGTGGGTTGCGACCTGGTCGATGATCGTCTCGGGGATGCCCAGGACATTGACGACGTCACGGTTGAGGACCCGGACGTTGCCGGTCGCGATGGCGCCCATCGCGAGCTCCTCCTGGCCGGGCAGGCCCAGTTTCCGGACGAGGAACAGATCAAGCGGGGCCTGGAGCGCCTGGGCCACCTCGAAGGCGACGGGGATACCGCCGCGCGGCAGCCCCAGCACGAGCAGATCGGAGCGACCGGCGTAGCGGTCCAGCCGCTGGGCCAGCTTTCGGCCGGCGTCGCGCCGGTCGAGGAACGGCGGCTGCCGTTGCATGGTGCTCATCTCAGCTCATCCGCGCGGGCGTCCCTGGCAGGTGGAGCAGGTTCTCGACGTCACGCACGCCGACGATCCGTCGGACTCTCGTCTCGGCGGCGGTGATGTCGTCCGGATGCTCCAGCTCGCCTCGCAGGACGACCCGGCCATCCTCGACATTCACGTTGACGCGTCCCTTCGGGAAGCTCTGATCGGCGAACAGCACGGTCTCGACCTTCGACTTCAGCGCGGCGTCGCTGGCCGGCGCCGCTTCGGTGTCCGCGGCGTGCATGATCTGCTGCGTCGCACCGTACGCCTGCGCCGATGCTGCGCGTCCCGCACGCTCACCCTGGCGCACACCCGAGCGGACCGACCCGGCGAATCGGTCGCTCGCGATGGCGCGTCGGCGACGGCCCCGGTCCGGATCCAGGAAGTACATCAGACCGGCGCCGGCCGCTGCGCTCACGATCAGTTTCAGCGCCTCTTTGAAGACCATCTCATTCACCTCCACCGCGCACTGCTTCCTTCAGAACGGACCGCAGCCTGTGTGCCCACGATGGCCTGTCTGCGAAACCTGGCGGGCGTATGGACCGAGATCGTCGTGTCGTGCCGCGGCCCCAGGACAGCACTACGTGATGACGCTGTTCAGGTGACGTGCGCACGTCTGCGCCTGGAGCGTTACAGCATCTTGTCCCCGCGATGCTCCGTGAGAGAGGACGTCTCCTGCTCGGTGACCTCCTTCATGTCCATGTCAACACCACTGCTTGGCTGGCGTTCCAGGCCATAGACCCTCCGCGGGAACTGCATCCCGCCGAGGACCTTGTCGATCTCCTCGTGCTGGTCAGGCGAGATGAGCTGCGCGGGATCGCCAACCGCGATCCACTTGATCGGCACGAGCGAGCTCGGCGGCAGTACGCTGCCGACGTGGACGATGCCGTCGATGCGCACCTCCGTACGCCGTCCGACGCGTGCGCCCTGGAAGAGATTGACCCCCGGGTCGACACGGGCTGGCATGCGCGTTAGCCATCCTCCATGAACGACTGTTTGACACGCCAGATGCTGTCCGGGAAGCGAGCTTGCAGCACCTTCCAGCCTCCGAGCAGGTCGTGGCTTTCGTGGCTCGCCTTGTACTTCGAGACGGCCAGGAAATACTGCGCTTCGGGCGCGACGGCGCTGGACGGGAACCGCTGCAGCACCTCCGCATACACCGCTGCTGCACGGGCGAGGTCATCGAGGCGTAGCAGCCCATGTGCCTGAGCCGCCAGCAGTTGCGGCAGGAGCTCGAACGGCGGTAGGTAGCCGTTCCATCGATACAACTCGAAGCCATCGGGAGCGAGCAGGCGCAGATCGGGCGTCCAGGCCTGGCGATACCGCTGGACGAGCGGCTTCGCCACATCGGTCTGCACGTTCACCTGGACCGGTACGAAGCGCTGGTTGATCTCGTCGGCGACAGCCGGTTCGGAGTACGACACGGTACTCAGCTTCTTGCAGCCCCCTCAAACTGGCGAGAAGAAATCGAGCAACACGAGCTTGCCGTGCTCCCGAGCCTGCTGGCAGGCCGGTTCAAGGTCGGAGAGCCAGGCGATGGTGGTCATTGGCACACCTCCGTGTGCGTAATCATTGAGCGGCCCGGCCGGCGACATGTGCCTGCTAATTCAGGCCGCCCTGAGCGACAGCTCACGAGATCGCGGCCGGCGTCAGGCTGGCGACTGGTTCGGTGCGGCGTGATCGTGGATGTGTGCTTCCTTGCCGTGCGCGCGCTCCTCGTCCGCCTGGTCGAAATCGTGGCTGTGGGTGAGCTCGTTGTGGTTGTGCTCGTGGGTGTGCCAGTACGTCCGATGCTCCCATTCGCCGACCGGCAGATCGCCGCGGTGATGGTGCGAGACGTGGTAGTGATCGTGGGTGTGGGTCTGCGTCGGATGGGTGTGGGTCGGCTGACTGCCCTCTCCCTGGGTGCGCTGAGTGACCGTGCCTGGTGAACGGGTTGCCATCAGAAGCCTCCTTGTCTGCGCTGTTCGCGATCCGCGATACGTCCTGGCAGCAGTCGCGCAGGGCACATGCCAATCGATGAGGCCGACCACCGCTGGTCAGGCCAGCCGACAGTAGACCGGCATCGAGCCGGCGTGATTCTCCTCGAGGTTCGCCGCTACATAGCTCCAGAATCTCCGCTTCGATAGCTGATGCCAGAAGTGCAGTAGCGGGTTCTCGTCCCAGCGTGCCCAGTTCACGATCGTGTAATCGGACTTCGACCTCTCGATCGGCATGAGCGCGACGGAGTTGTCACGTCCTCGGCCGTCCCGCTGACGTTGCGGATGTCATCCTGATTAGTGTGGTGGTTCGTCCGCGAACCAGGCCGGCCGAAACCAGGAGCCACGGCGCGTGGCAGATCATCGCCACCGGGATGGGGCTGGCATGGCCGATGCGACGGTGGATGGATGTCCACGCTCAGCAAGCAGGAAAGGATCGAGCCATGCCGGACAAGGCCAGCTACAAGTCGCGCGGAGGGGACAAGGACGCGGCGACGAAGCACACCATGAATCCGCCATCCACTGGCGGGCAGGCTCCGGACGCCGATGTGCAGGCCCCTGAGGAGCAGGATCCGAAGCGACGGATCGGCCAGTTTAGCGGGGCCGGCCAGCCGCCAAACATGAAGAGGTAACAGGAGATGGGGGCGGCTGACTCCTGGTCCCCGCGCTCAGGAGTGGGAGGCGAATGTGGGCGTCAGTTGGCGACGTCGGGTGGCGGTGTCTCGCGGAAGGCGCCGGCGCCAGACCGGGGGCCGGTCCGACGCGGTCCGGCGCCGCTGGCGTACGGTGTGCCGCTCAGGTGGGTGAGCGGCCGGGACCCGTCGTCCGGCCGCTGGAACGGTATCCCCTTCAGGTACAGATCGAAGAAGTCCTGCATGTCGCGAAGCTGCTGCTTCACGTTGGCCGGATTGGCGACGTAGTACGTCTCGTGGGGATAGGCCTTGTACCAGAACGGCTTGTAGTGCGCTTCGAGCACCAGCGCGAAGTCGATCGATGAGGTCGATCCCGGGTAGCGGCCCTCACCCTGGATCAGGAAGCACGGCGTCGTGGAGCCTGCCAGGTGGTAGATCGGCGAGACGTGCAGGTAGACGTCGCGGTCGCGCTCCGGGTCGCCAAGCTCGTATTCGAGCAGCTTGACGTGCCGCAGCTCCTGCTCGCCGACCATGTGCAGGAAGTCGCCGTACCCCGAGCACGGGATCGCCGCCTTGAAGACGCCCGGCGGCGCGAACGCGACGGCCGCCATGCTCATGATGCCGCCGTAGCTGGTGCCGGTGATGCCGAAGTTGTCCGAATCGACGTCAGGCAGGCTTTTCAGGTACTCCACGCCCTGGATTACGTCCTGGAGATCGCCGTGGCCCCAGTCGCGGTCGTTCAGGGCCTCGAAGCGCCGGCCGTAGCCTGAGCTGCCGCGAATATTCGGCAGCAGCACGACGTACCCGGCCTGCACGAAATACTGGACCATCGGCTGGAACGTGTCCATAAACTGGCTGGTCGGGCCGCCGTGGATCCAGAGTAAGCCGGGGAAGCGCTGGCCGGGCTGACGCCGCTTCGGGCGGTACAGGTAGGCGTTGATCGGCTCGCCGCCGAAGCTCTCGTAGACGACCTTCTCCGGCCTGACCAGCCGCTCAGAAACACCGCCGCCAAGCATCGAGCGGGTCAGCGACCGGCGCTCGCGCGTCTCGACGTCGACCACCCAGACGTCGTTGGGGCAGTGGACGTCGCCCTGGAGGTAGGCCAGCCGCCGTCCGTCGGGCGACCAGGCTGGCGCCTGACAGACGCCGATCTCCGGCGCGACCACGACGCGCGGCTCGCCGAATGTCGCCTCGTCAGCATCCACGGCGACGACACGGAGGTCCAGCGTGCCGTTGTGGTTCTCGACGTAGGCGATGCTGCCACCGTCCGGTGACCAGACCGCGTCGCTCTGGTCGGCTTCGGCGGGGGCGATCTGCCGCGGATCGCCCCCGCCCTCCACCGGCGCGATCCAGACGTTGAACCAGCCCGACCGATCCGACCTGAACAGAAACCAGCGCCCGTCCGGCGACACCAGCGGATGGCCGAACGTGCGGCCGTAGTGGTAGTCGAAGCAGTCCCGATCCTGGAGTACCACCCTCGGCTCCGAGCCGTCGCCGTTCATCAGGATGACGTCGTGATCGGTCCAGGTCTCGTTCAGGCGGACGTAGATGATCCGGCCGTCAGGCGTGAACTGGGGATAGACCTCGTATCGAGGATCATTCGTCAGACGGCGGGTGGCCCCGGTCGCCACCTCGACGCGGTGGACGTCGAAGGTGCCGCGCGCGCTGCTCGCGACGGCCAGGGCATCGCCGTCCGGCGCCCAGCCGATTGCCTCGATTCGCGCCCCGAGCCGTGTCAACTGGCGATCCGGCGGCCCGTCCGGCGACCAGAGCCAGACCTCGTCCGCTCCCGTCTTCGCCGAGACGTACGCCACGTGATCGCTCACTGGCGAGCGCGTCGGCATAAACGTCGCGAGGTGGCCGACACCGCCCATGCCGACGCTCAGACGCGACAGCGGGCCGCCGTCAGCGGGGAAGCTCCAGAGCTCCGGGCCGCCCCCGATGGTTGACACGAAGACGACGCGGCTGCCGTTCTTCGACCAGTGCGGAGTTTCCGAGCCGCCGATTGAGCGGATTGCCAGGAGTTGATCGACGGTCAGGCCGTCCGTCGCGCCATCCGCGGTTGTCATCGGACGTGACTAACGCGCGCCGGCGATCGCGGGCGCGGCCACCTCGCTGCCCTGATCGCCCGGCAGCAGGCTGGCCTGGGCCAGCACCACGCGGACGCGCTCCCGATCGGCCGGGCCAAGCGGCAGGATCGGGGCACGCGGGTATCCTCCCCGCTTGCCGACGAGATCGAGCGCCGCCTTGAGGCTGGCCGGCCAGGTACCGATGCCGTTCAAGGCTGCGTAGACCCGCTGGAGCTTGAAGTGGATCGGGGCCGCCTTCTCGACCCGTCCCGCCACGAGATCGTCGTAGTATTCGACGCCGGCTCGCCCCAGAATGTCTGGTCCGGTCGAGATGTAGCCGGCCCCGCCCAGAAGGACCGCCGGGAAGATCTGGGTGCACGGCCCGAGCATCACGTTGATCCGGTCGCGGGCACGGTCGATGGTGGCGCTGTGTTGGGCGAAGTCGCGCACGCTGTCTTTGATGCTGACGATGCCGTCGATGTCGGCGAGGCGATCCACGATCTCCGGTGTGAGGTTGATCTGGGTCCGACGCGGGTTGTTGTAGAGGACCAGCGGCAGTCCACCCCTCCGGGCGATCGTCTCGAAGCGCGTCACCAGCTCGGCCAGGCTGGCCGTGACCAGGTGCGTCGGCGGCCCGACCATCGCGCCGTCCGCGCCGGCATCGGCGATGTGCTTGATCGCGTCTACGGCCTTCGCGGTTGGGATGGCGGAGGTGCCGACGACCAGCTTCGCCGAAGATCCCGCCTCGTCAATGATGCGGCGAGCCAGGTGCGTCAGCACGATCTTCTCGTGCTCGGAGAGCGCCCACTCCTCGCCGTTGTCGCCTGCCACGACGACACCGTGGACGCCTTCGCTCAGGAACGTCTCAATGTTCTCGCGGAACGCCTGCTCGTCGATCGCTCCGTCGGCATCGAACGGCGTGACGACGGCGTGCATTACGCCCTTCCACGCCTCATGAGCCACTGCGTACATCGTCACTGCCTCCGCCTGTCGCGCGGTGATCCCGCGGCCTTCTTCCCGTCCGGTCGTCGCTCCTGAGCATGGTCTTCTGACACTTCGGGCCAGTATGGAACGGTCATGGAGAGCGCGACAAGTTATCCGAGAATCGACGTTGTGGTCGCTCGATCGTCTGAGAGGTGCGGACCTGCGTAAGGAGCAGCGTTACCGCACGAGGTGCAGCACGTACAGACCACTCTGCATCTCGCTGGCGACCACCAGGTCGCCCTCAACGGCGATTCCCCAGGTCAGTGGCCCCTCCACGAAGGAGCTCCGTACGGCGTTGGGCATCGCGCGGGCAGGCGGCAGCCAGGCGGCCAGCTCGCGCGGCGCGGCGGGATCCTGAATATCCACCACGCGCACGCCGTCGGAGTACCAGGACACGAAGAGCAGGTCGCCATGGACGATCGGGTTGTGTGCCGTAAACAGCCCCGCCGCGGCCGGACCCGCCGCGCGATCCACCCGTGACCGGGCCGTGCGGTAGGTGCCGATCTGGAGCGGCCGAGTCGGGTCGGCGATGTCCCAGAAACGCAGACCCCCGAAGTCCTGGTACTCGACGAGATCGCCGGCCAGCGTGACTCGCACCGACCGGCCGTCTGCCAGTTCTGCCTTCAGGCGCTCGCCGTCGGTACGCGAGATCCCCCTGGCGCCGAGCGGACGCGAACCCGAGAACGGGGCGAACGGACGGTTGCTGGTGTTGATGACGACCGCGCCGCCGGCGCCCTCCGCGCGCGCACGTTCGAGCTTCGCGGCAATCGGGCAGAGGCCTCGATCGAACAGGGCGATCCGACCGCGCGGATCCCCGGTGTACTGATCCGCCACCTCCAGCCGGGCGGCCGGGCCGAGCTCCGAGGTCCAGTCGCCGGCCGGGCAGCCGCGCCCGAGGTAGACGAGGTCGGCGGTGACAGTGGTCGTGTCTTCCCATGGGGGCGCCGGCAAGGCACCCCCGGCGAGGACGGTCCCGGCCAGATTCGACGGGACGTCGATCTGCATCAGCCGCCGGTCCACGACCAGCACTTCGTCCGCCTCGACCATCACGCGCCCGTCCTGGGCGAGGTTAACCGAGTGGGCGTTGCCCTCCTCATCGGAAAGGAAACCTGTTCGGCCGACCAGTCGCGGGGCGGCCGGGTCGGCGAGATCAAGGATCACCACGCCGGCGTCCCAGTACGAGGCGTAGGCACGCAGTCCGTCGACGCTTGCATGGACGCCGTGGCCACGAACCAGCAAGTCGATGCCCTGGCCCTGGTCGTTCTCCAGGCCGAGCTCCGCTCTCGCCCCCCAGGTAGCCAGCGGCCGGGGGGCGCGCGGGTCGGTCACCTCGACGATGCGGAGATCGCCCAGGTGCGCCGGATGTCTGGCCTCGGAGAGAGGCACCGTCAGCAGCGCCAGGATTCGTCCGTCGGTCCGTTGGACGAGATCCAGCTCATGCACGCCACCCGTCAGGTCCGCCTCGGCGGGGATCACCTCGAAGAAGCTGAGTTGCTGAGGCGTGCGCGGGTCGGTGACGTCCCACACCTCCAGGCCACGCATGCCGTCCGGACGGCACGCCTGGAGGCCCACGGCGAGCAGATCGCCCCGGAACGTCGGCGTCTCGACGGCACGGACGCGGAAGACCTCGGCGCTCGTGCCCGGATGCTGGGCAAGGTGGCCGATCGGCGCCGGCTTCGTCGGATCGTTCAGGTCGACGATCTTGACGCCGGTGCCTGGGCAGCCCCGCAACCGATCACTGTCCTCCGCACTCGTGCCGACGTAGGCGACGCCGTGATGCAGCCAGACGTCGCCGTTCAGTCCGTTCCCGCCGAGGTCGTGAAAGCCCAGCATCTCGAGGCGTGCGCCGCCCTGTTCGACGGGGAACGCCCCGGCTGCGCCGGGCAGGGTCACCAGGGTAACTACCAGCGCAAGCGCGATCGTGGCTGGCCGACCGAGTCGCCCAGCGCGCTTCATCGCTGCCCCCAGTGCCTGCCACGACTCACACGTCCCCGCGACATCTGGCTCTCCCCACTTGCAACCCATTGACTCGATTAGACCCGATTTTTGGGTGCTGAGACTGTTCCCTGAGCAACAGGCTCGAGGTTACCGGGGTGACACGAAGTCGGCTCTGGGGTGGCCTACGATGGATCAGCCCCACCACGACAGACAGGTATCGGCGGCACTGCTTGTTCGCTTGCAGGTGTCAGGCTCCACGACCAAGGAGGGCCAGATGTCAGCGTCAACCCTGATTCGCTGGAGCGGCCTGGCGGGCATCGCGTCGAGCGTGCTGGTCATCGTGGCCGAGGTCATCGCCCGATCGCTCGGTCTGATGAGCATGGAAGCGATGGCGGTCACGCCGCTCGCGCCGAGCTGGGTGCCGCTCAACCTGATGGAGCTCCTCGGCCTGGCGGTCATGCTCCTGGCGCTCGTCGGCCTGTACGCACACCAGGCGCAAGTGATCGGCCGTTTCGGGCTGATCGCCTTCCTGGTAGCGTTCCTCGGCACCAGCTTGCTGATGGGTGCCTCGTGGACGAACACGTTCACGCCGCCGGCCATCGCCAGGGGGGCGCCAGCGCTGCTCACGATGCACCCGCCGCCGGCGCCGTTAGGCACGGCCTTCGTCACCACCGCCGAAATCTTCGGCCTGGGTCAGATCCTGTTCGGCCTCGCCCTGCTGTTCGGTCGCCAGCTCCCGCGTGGCGGCGCGATCCTCCTGATCGTCGCCGGCGTGCTGGTCCGGGTGACGCCGATGCTGCCGATTTACCTCCCCCTCGAAGTGCTGGCGGCCGGCGCGGCGTTCGCATGGCTGGGCTACACGCTCTGGTCGGGCGACGGCGAGCCGGCTCGAGCACCGGACGGGACGACGCCGCTGCTGTCGGCTTCGACCTTGCTTCGCTGGAGCGGCATGGCGGGCATCGTGTCCGCCGTACTGGTCATCATCGCCGAGGTCGTCGCGCGGTCTTTCGGCCTGATGAGCATGGAGGAGATGGCCATCACGCCGCTCGCGCCGAGCTGGGTGCCGCTCAACCTGATGGAGCTCCTCGGCCTGGCGGCCATGCTCCTGGCACTCGTCGGCCTGTACGCGAGCCAGGCAGCGGCGATCGGGAAGTTTGGCTTCGTCGGTTTCCTGGTGGCGTTCCTCGGCACCTGTCTGCTGACGGGCGCTTCGTGGACCAACACGTTCACGCCGCCGGTCATCGCCCGAGAAGCGCCGGCGATGCTCACCATGCATCCCCCACCGGCGCCGTTGGGCACGGCCTTCGTCGCCACGGCCGAGGTCTTTGGACTGGGCCAGATCCTGTTCGGCATCGCCGTCCTGCTGGCGGGCCAGCTCCCGCGTGGCGGCGCGGTCCTCCTGATCGTCGCCGGCGTGCTGGTCCGCGTGACGCCGATGTTGCCGATCTACCTCCCCCTCGAAGTGCTGGCGGCCGCCGCCGCGTTCACCTGGCTGGGGTACGCGCTCTGGTCCGGTAACGGCGAGCCAGCTCGAGGCGGCTCGGACAAGGAGCCTCTCAACACGGCGCTCCTCAAGCGACTGGTCGCGCTGCGGAGTGTGCCGCCGCAGATCATCGTGCTCACGGCCGTGGCGTCGTACGTGGGCCAGGTCATCGCCTCCCTTCAGGGGTGGCCGCTCTGGGCGATCGTGACGGCAACGCTGCTGCCCTGGATTCCGATCCTGACGCGCGAGCTGGTCTGGACGTACCGGCACTATCACTGGCTGGCGCTCCTGTACGTCCTGGTGATCACCCAGGGCGGCCACTTCCTGGAGCACGTCGCCCAGATCTATCAGATTCACGTGCTCGGCCTGAAGGGCCCGGCAGCCCCAGGGATCTTCGGGGCCCTCGACATCGAGTGGGTCCACTTCCTCTGGAACTCGTGGGTGCTCATCACCGTCGCCCTCCTGGTCTCGCGCTTCCCCAGAAACCCCTGGCTCTGGTCCCTGGTGCCCATGACGATCTGGCACGAAGTCGAGCACAGCTGGATCATGGTGGAGTTCATCCGCAGCGGCATCGCTGGTACGCCGGGACTCCTCGCCTCGGGAGGCGTGATCGGCGGCGGGTTGCCGCTCGTCCGGCCCGACCTGCACTTCCTCTACAACCTGGCCGAAACGGTGCCGCTGGTCATGGCGTTCATCTGGCAGTTGCGGCATGCCTACGACGACTGGCTGGCCCGGGCGTTCCCGCGACTCTCGAAGCCGCTGCTGACCGCGACGTCGAACCGGGCCGAGAGCCTGCAGTTCGCGGCGGGCGACGCGATCGTGCGACAGGGCGATCCAGCCGATCGCTTCTACATCATCACCCAGGGCGAGGTCACCGTTACGCGGCAGGACCGATCCGGCAAAGAGGTCCAGATCGCGACGCTGGGACCGGGCCAGTTCTTCGGCGAGATCGGTCTGCTGGCGGACTCGCCTCGCATCGCCACGGTTGCCGCGAAGACACCGCTCGAAGTGTTAGCCCTGGACCGCGAAACGTTCCGCGGCGTTGCGGAGAGCTCAGAAGGCACGGCCGAGGATCTGGCCGAGGTCGTCCGCGAACGCATGGCTGCCGCGTCGGCGTGATCGCCAGCCAGGCGGGCTCGACGTCGAGCAATCTCGATCGACACGTTCGGAAGGATACCGCCGCTTCGCGGCGCCGCATGGAGGGAAGAGATGACCGTCAGTGAGCTGGTCAAGGAGCTGGCCTGGAGCGATCTTGCGGATCACGACCTGTCGGCTCGTGCAGTCGGCGAGGCGTTCCGAGCCTCGGGCGTCATCCTGTTGCGCGACTGCCCGGTCCAGAAGGCGACCCCACCGGCCGTCCTCTTCAAGGCGATGACCGAGCTGTTCGCGCTTCCTGAGGCGGCCAAGCTCACCTATCAGGTCTCCGACCTGAAGAACGAGGGCGGCTACATCGTCTCAGGTGCCTGGCGGTCGCTGATGCTGCCCGAAGTCTGGCACCTCGTGAGCGAGTCGAAGGCGCCGTCCGTGCAGGGGCGGCCGGCCAACATCTGGCCGAGCGAGCTGCCGCACCTCCGGAGCATCCTGGTCCCGTACTACGAGCAGCTCACGGAGACGGCCACGATCGTCCTGGCGGCCGTCGCGCGCTACTACGGGCTGCCCGGCGACTACTTTGAGGAGATGCGCCCCGGCGGCGACGACGTCCTGCGGCTGTGCCACTACCAGGCCGTGCCCGGGGCGACGCCGTCAGGCTTCGCTCCACACCGGGATCTGAGCCTGATCACGCTGTTCCCACAGGCCACCGACCCGGGGTTGGAGTTCGAGGTACGGCCAGACGTCTGGGAGGCGGTCAAGGTCCCGGCCGACGGCCTGATGGTGGGCGTCATGGGTGCGCTGGACTGGCTGACGGATGGCGAGATGCCCGCGCTGCAGCACTCCGTGCGCAGCCTGACGGAATCCGGCGTCGATCAGCGGTACTCCGCGTCGTTCTTCGTCAATCCGCGCCCCGATGCGCAGTTCACGCCACTCAAAGCGCCCTCGCGCGGGGCGATGGGGTCGGGCGTGACCTTCGAGACGTGGTTCCAGGACTTCGTTCGCAAGGCGCAGCAGGAGGGCGACTACGACGATTGACGCGTCCTGGCGCGTCGAGCAGACGGGAGGTGATCGCCGACGATACCTCAGCAGAGCTTCAGCGCACCTTCGGCCGGGCCCGGGGCCGGGCCAACCATCGAAGTGGAGAGAGAGATGAGCAAAGACGGCGTTGAGGCGGTCCTCACGCGGGCCGCGCAAGACGAGGCGTTCAAGCGCCAGGTCATGGATGATCCGAGCGTGCTTGACCAGTACGATCTGACCGACGCGGAGAAGTCCGCGTTGGTGAGCAAGGATCACGCCAGCCTGGAGGCGGTGGGCGTCGATCAGCGGAAGACCAGCTGGATGGCCCGCAAGGACACTGGTCCCCAGTAAGCGCGGAGATCCGCGCCGTGTTTCACGAGACGACCGGTCCGAGCCCCGGGCCGGTCGTCTCGTTCGCTGGTGGCGACCCCATGACGAGCATCGAGACAACCGTCTGGCAGGCAGCACACGAACGGCTCGACCCGATGCTGCACGCACCCCAGGTCCGCCCGGACGTGGTCGTGCAAGCGCTCGAATCGTCGAGGCATGGCCCCTACTACATGATCAAGAGCCCACGGGCCGGCACGTACCTCAAGCTCAGCCCGCGCGAGCAGTACATCCTCAGCCTGATGGACGGGACGCGAACGGTCAAGGAGATCACCCTGGAGTACTTCTACGAGCACGGCAGCCTGGCGTTCAACCGGGTGACCCAGCTCGTGAACCTGCTCCACCATCACGCCTTCCTGGTCAGCCCGCCGATACCAACGTACGCCCTGGTCCGGGAACGCTTGCGCGCCCGGCGCGGCTTCCGGGCCGGACTGCACCGCGTGGTGGACTTCCTGCTCCGGGCCGAGCTCGTGCTTGGCGGCATCGACGCGTTCGTGACCGCCCTCTACCGGGCCGGAGGCTGGCTGCTGCTGACGCGGCCGGTCCTGATCGTGCTCGGCGTCATCGCTCTGTTCGGCTTCGCAGCGTTTCACCTCGCCGAGCGGACGAGCCAGCTGACGCTGGCGGGCCTGTTTGCCGGAGGCGCGGGCGGGCTGATGATCGTGGCCGCCGTGCTCTTCTTCGTCGTCCAGATCTTCAGCCACGAGATGGCGCACGCCCTGGTCTGTAAAGCGTTCGGGCGGGAGGTCGTGCGCGGCGGCTTCGCGCTCTACTTTGGCTTCCCCGCCTTCTTCGTCGACACGACCGACGTCTGGCTCGAGAGTCGGCCGCGACGGATCGCGGTCTCCGCCGCCGGATCGATCTCGGACATGGTCGTGGCCGGAGCGTGTTCGCTCCTCGCACTAGCCCTGCCGCCGGATCTGGCTACGGTCTGTCTGCTGCTGGCAGGGTTCGCCTACTTCCTCGTCGCCTGGAACCTCTTTCCGCTGCTCGCCCTGGACGGGTACTACATCCTCGTCGACCTGCTGGAGATGCCCTTGCTGCGGGCCCGCGCCTTCGCGTTCGTCCGCGCCAGCCTCCTCGGGAAGCTCTGGCGACGCGAGCGCTTCAGCGGCGACGAGGTGATCCTCAGTGCGTACGGCGTCCTCGCGAGCGGCTTCTCGCTCCTCTTCCTCGTTGGAGCGTTCCGCTACTTCGAGTGGCAGCTCCTGGCGCTCCTGACCGAGGTCGCCCGCACCGGGAACTGGGTCCCGATCGTCTTCGCGATCGTGCTGGTGACCACGATGGGGATCCCGCTGCTGCTGCGGGCGTTTGGGCTGACCTCGCACGCCCTGGAGCGGGCCGGTCACGGCGTGCGGGCGCTGACCGTCGCGGTCGAGTACGCGCAACTGCGGAGCCGGACGGCGCTCGTGGCCGGTATTCCGGTCCTGGCCGACCTGCCCTCGGCCCAGCTCCACGCCATCGCCTCCGCGATGCGCGAGCGGCGCTACGGGGCGGGGAACACCATCGTCACGCAGGGCGAGCAGGCCGACCGCTTCTTCTTGATCGTGCGGGGGACCGCCGAGGTTGTGCGGACCTGGGAGTCTCACTCGTCCGTGCGGGTCAGCAAGACGGTTCAGAAGCGCGTCGCCACCCTCACCTCTGGCGACTATTTCGGTGAGCGCGCGCTCCTCCATCAAGCTCGGCGAGCCGCGTCGGTCCGGGCGCTCGCGCAGCTCGACGTGCTCGAGCTCTCCGCCGACGACTTTGCGCGACTCGTCTCGCCGACGTGGCAGCTCCGTGAGCGGATGGCCCGAGCCGTCGAGCTGCGGGGGGAGCTCGAGCAGATGGATCTCTTCAGGGAGCTCGGCCCAGCCGACCGCGACCTGCTGCTGACTCGGCTCGAGGACGAATCGTTCAAGCCCGGCGCGACGATGATCCGACAGGGGGAGCCAGGGGATCGTTTCTACGTGATCCGTAAAGGCCGGGTGGAGGTTCTCCGAACCGAGCCTGGCCAGACCGTACAGCGGGTGGCGGAGCTGGGCCCAGGCGACTTCTTCGGCGAGATCGCCCTCCTCATCTCCTGCCCGCGCACGGCGACCGTGCGTGCACTGACGACGGTCCGGGCATGGAGCCTCGGGCGGCGGGAGTTCGACGACCTGCTCGGACAGTACCTTCGCATGAGCGACGTGTTCGAGGAGACCGGTCAGGGGCGACTCGCGGCGCTCCGCGTCACGGATCCGGCCATCGCCGTGCAGGTTGGGAGCGCTTGACTTGTGAGAGGATACGGGGCCACCATGGGCCGAGATCGGTGGGCATAGAGACGCATGCGATGCTGGGTGTGTGGCGGGCCAGCGGACGGGATCTGCCGCTTCTGCGGGCGCGGCACCTGTAAGGAACACGCGCGGACGATGGCGTACGTTCTCGCGATCTTTCAGGGGACCGAGGAGCTCAAGGCGCTGGCGGTGGACGATGCGCTGCACTGCGGCGTCTGCCGGCCCCGGCCCGAGCCGATCTCGATGGAGTTCCTGAAATGAAGCGCCTGGCCGTACGTCGAGGCGGGTGGGCGCCGTGCTGACGACGGTGAACGGCATCCCCTACTTCTGGCAGGAGCAGGGCGATGGGCCGCTCCTCGTGCTGGTCCACGGCGGCGCAGCGCATTCAGGCTGGTTCCAGTGGATGATGCCGCGCCTGGCGCAGCGCTACCGCGTCGTCATGCCTGACCTGCGTGGCCACGGCTGGAGCGGTCACGCCGACCGCTACTCCTGGGACGCCCACGCCGAGGATATCGAGGCGCTGGTCGGGCTGCTGGTCGGCGACGAGCCGTACTACCTGGCGGGGCACTGCTCGGGTGGGTACATCGGGATGGTGATATCGGCGCGCGGCATGCGACCGCCGGCCGCCCTGGTCGGGATGGAGGTCCGGCCGACGCTGCCGCCCGACGAGGACGCGGACATGTGGGCGCGCGCGAGCAAGCCGCCCGGCCGGTACCGGAACCTCGAGGCGCTGGAGCGCAGCTGGCGGATCTACGCGCAACGCCACGGCCTGCCGGTCGAGCGGGCCCTGCTGCTCGCACGCGAAGCGTGTCGGCCAGAGCCGGACGGTTCGTGGATCGCGCTCTCGGATCCGCGCACCCTCGCCCAGGAGCCGTTCGACACCTACGAGCTGGCCGCGAAGGTGACCTGCCCGACGCTGCTCATTCATGGCGAGCAGAGCCACATGCTCTCGCGGATTCAGTTCCTGCTCGTCGCGATGGAGCTCCGGTTCGGGGCGTTCGAGGAGATCCCAGGGGGCAGCCACAACTTCATGGTTGAGCAGCCGGAGGCGACGTGTGCGTTGATCGAGCGCTTCCTGGAGCAGACCGCCGTCCGAGGTACGCTTCCCGCAGCCTCGGGTTCTCCAGCAGGTTCGCCGCCGAGTCGGCCGTCGTGATGCGGCCGATCTCCATCACGTAGCCTCGGTCGGCGAGGCGCAAGGCGAGATTCGCGTTCTGCTCGACCAGCAGGATGGTCAACCCCTGACTGCGAAACTGGCCGATCGAGTGCGCCACCTCCTGCACCAGCGCCGGCGCCAGCCCAAGCGACGGCTCGTCCAGGAGCAGGATCCGGGGCTCCCCGATCAGTGCCCGCGCGAACGCCAGCATCTGCTGCTCGCCGCCGGAGAGCGAGGCGCCGGGCGACTGCTTGCGCTCGGCGAGACGCGGAAACAGGTCGTACATCGCCGCGACTCGTTCATCCACGCGTCGCCGATCGGCAATCAGGAAGCCGCCGATCCGGAGGTTTTCATCGACCGTCAGCTCCGGAAAGATGCGCCGGCCCTCGGGCACGTGCTGCAGGCCGAGCCGCGCGATCGCCTCGGGCGGCAGGGTGTGGATCGGCTGGCCGTCGAGGCGAATGGCGCCGGAGGTCGGGCGGTGGAGCCCCGAGATGGTCCGGAGCAGGGTCGTCTTGCCGGCCCCGTTTGCCCCGATGAGCGTGACCAGCTCCCCACAACCGACCTCCAGCGAGACGCCCTTCAGTGCCGCGACGCTGCCGTAGTGGACGACGAGATTCTCGATTTCAAGCATCTGCCACTGCCCAGGCGCCGAGGTACGCTTGGAGGACGCACGGATCCTCCTGAACGTCGGCCGGCGAGCCGGTCGCGATCACGTGCCCATGGTCGAGGACGGTGATGACCTCGCACGCCGACAGGACGACGTCCATGTCGTGCTCGATGATCACTACGGTCGTGCCCCGCGCATTGATCCGCCCGACCAGGTCGATCAACCGCTCCGATTCGCCCGGGTTCATGCCGGCGGCCGGTTCGTCCAGCAGCAGCACCCTCGGCTCGCCGACGATGGCGCGCGCGATCTCGACCAGCCGTTGGAGGCCGTACGGCAGCTCGCCCGCCCGAATATCCTGGGTCAGCGCGATGCCGGCGAACGCGAGCGCCTCGATCGCCCGCTCCGTCACCATCGCCTCCTCACGGCGCGCCCGCGCGGTCGGGAAGATCGCATCGACGATCCCAGACCGCATCTTCGCGTGCAGCCCCATCCGGACGTTCTCCAGCGCGGTCATCTCGGGGAAGAGCTGGACGGTCTGGAACGTGCGTGCCAGCCCGCGACCGACCATCCGCTCGGGCGGCTGGCCGGTGACGTCTGTGCCGTCCAGGATGACCCGGCCGGCGTCCGGCCGGAGGTGGCCGGTCAGCACGTTGAAGAGGGTCGTCTTGCCGGCCCCGTTCGGTCCGATCAGCCCGTGAACCGTCCCGGTCCGCACGCGCACGTCGACGCCGTCCAGTGCGCCGAGACCGCCGAATCGCTTCCGGAGCCCACACGCCTCGAGAATCACGGGCGACGCGGACATCCTAGATGCCCGCCTTTCCTCGGGGGTAGACGGCCGCTCCCGGTCGATACCGCTCGATCCAGCTTCGGACGGCCCGGCCCGCCTCGGCCAGCGCCGTGACCGCCTGCGACAGGCCGCCGGGCAGGAACATCATGCAGGCGATCAGCCCGAGCCCGTAGACGAGCATCCGGTACTCTTTGAGGAAGCGCAGGTACTCGCTCGCGAACACGAGCAGGAGCGCGCCCAGTACGGCTCCTCCTGTCCGGCCCAGGCCACCCACGACGATCATCAGCAGCACCAGGATCGAGGTGTCCAGCCGGAACTCGGTCGGGTTGATATAGCCGACGAAGTGCGCGAAGAGGCTGCCGGCCAGTCCGGCCAGGGCGGCGCTGAGGACGAACGCCTGCACCTTGTACCGTAGCGGCGAGACGCCGACCGCGACGGCGGCCAGCTCGTTCTGTCGGATCGCCCGCAGTCCGCGCCCGAAGCGGCTACCGTCGTCGGAGAGCCGCGCCACCAGGACGTACGACGCGACCGCGACGGCGAGCGCCAGGTAGTAGTACTGATGTGGCGTCCCCAAGACGACCCCGCCCACGGCCGGCGGCGGGATGTTGAGCACGCCGAACGGCCCGCGCGTGATGTCCGCCCAGTTCACCAGCACCAGGTAGACGATCTCGCCGAAGCCGAGTGTTGCCACGGCGAGATAGTGGCCGCGCAGGCGGGTCAGCGGCGCCAGACAGGCGCCCAGCAGGGCGGCGATGGCGGCTGCAACGGGGGCGGACACCCAGAAGGGCAGGTGGAGATCGATCGCCAGGAGCGCCGACACGTACGCACCGACGCCGAAGAAGGCCGCCTGGCCAAGCGAGAGCTGGCCGGCGTACCCCGTCAGCACCTGGAGCCCGAGCGCGAACACGCAGTAGATCAGGGCCAGGGTCGCGACGTGGACGAAGTAGACCTGGCCGAAGCTCGGCACAAGCGCGAGCCCCAACAGGATGATCCAGCGGCTGATCGGCATCGTCTACGACCTGCGCTGCGCACGGACGAACAGGCCGGACGGGACGAACAGCAGGAGCGCGATCATGATCCCGTAGCCGAGCGCATCCTTGTACGCCGACGAGATGAATGCCGCTCCGAGCGTCTCGACCACGCCCAGCACGATGCCGCCGACCATCGCCCCCGGCACGTTCCCGAGCCCGCCGATCGTGGCCGCGGCGAACGACTTGACGCCGATATAGCCCATGTCAAAGCTGGCGAAGAAGATCGGCGCCAGCAGGACGCCGCCTGCCGCCCCGAGCGCCGCGCTGATCGCGTAGGTGTAGGTGACCATGCGGTCGACGCCGACACCCATCATGCGTGCCATGTCGGGGTCTTGCGCGGCGGCCCGCATCGCCAGGCCGGTTCGGGTCCGCTGGAAGAAGAGCTGGAGGAGGCCCATGAACGCGAGCCCCACCAGCAAGATGCTGACGTTCTGCGGCGCGACGGTCAGCCCGCCGATGGCGATCGGCTCGGTGGCGAAGACGGTCGGGTAGCGCAGCGGCTCGCTGCCCCAGATGAGCTGTGCCGCGTTGCGCAGGGCGATCGACACGCCGATCGTCGTGATGATGACGTTCATGGTCGGCGCGCCGCGTCGCTGGACCGGCCGGTAGACCAGCCGGTCGATCAGCACGCCGAGGAGCGCGGTCAGCGCCATCGCTAGCACGAGGACGAGGGGGTACGGCAGCGGAAAGGAGGTGAGGAGCGTCCAGCCGATCAACGCGCCCACCATCATCACCTCGCCCTGGGCGAAGTTGACCAGCCCGATCGCGCGGATCAGCATGGTATAGCCGAGCGCGATCAAGCTGTAGACGCAGCCGATGGCGAATCCGCCCAGGAGCTGCTCGGCCAGCATGCCGTTCCCCTCTCCCCCGGCCCTACGCCTTCCTGGCCGGCGTGTCCTTGCCGCTCACGATCTTCACCATGAAGGTCGGGTAGACCAGGTCCCCCTGGCCGTTGAACTCCATGGTTCCCATCGGCGTCTTCAACCCCCTGGTGGCTGCGATCGCGTCCCGCAGCTTCGCCCGATCGCCGCTCTGCGCCCGCTTGAGCGCGTCGACCAGGATCTCGGCGGCGGTGTAGCCCTGGGCGGAGTACTGGTCAGGGTCGCGGCTGTACCTGGCGCGATACCGCTCTACGAACGCGGTCGATTCCGACCAGTCAGCCGAGATGCTCCAATGGCCGACGTAGTAGCTGCCCTCGGCAGACTGGCCCGCCAGCTCCAGGAACTTCGGTGCGGCGTGGGCGTCCGATCCGAGCATCGGCACCGTGTAGCCAAGCTGCTTCGCCTGCTGGCTGATGAGCGCCGCCTCGGCGTAGCGCGACCACTGGACGAACACGTCGGGGTTCGCCGCCTTGATCCGCGAGAGCTGGGCGGTGAAGTCCTTGTCCCCGCGCCCGTACGCTTCCGCTGCCACGATCTCGACGTTGAGCCGCTTCGCTTCGGCCGCGAACGCGTCGTAGCCGCCCTTCCCGAAGTCGTCGTTGACGTACGTGAACCCGACACGCTTGAGTCGCAAGTCGTTGGCAACGAATCTGGCGAGGTCGGTCCCGAGGACGGTGTCCGGCAACGCCACACGGAAGATCCAGTTGTTGCCCTGCTGGGTGATCGCGGCGGCAGTCGACGAGGGGGTGATCTGAGGGACGCGCGCCTTGTTCGTGACGGCTTGCGTGGCCATCGTGGTCGGGCTGAAGACGCTGCCGACCAGGACCGCGACGTTGTCCTGATTCACCAGCTTCGTCGCGGCGCTCACCGCCT
>Ga0209382_10002976_pt1 | contig 23990 bp, 25 predicted proteins | sample SoiMetdeltSBSDD5_FD_187599 | JGI IMG/M metagenome (GOLD analysis project Ga0209382, IMG submission 187599) | Bulk soil microbial communities from a Populus tree surrounding site in Tennessee, USA - Soil MetaG P. deltoides SBSDD5 (SPAdes) (version 2) | ecosystem: Environmental > Terrestrial >...
ACGAGGCACGCGACGCGGATTCCATCCGCACCGGTGCAAACGGATCGCCGATCCCCGCAGATGGCGATGGCGTGGTGACGCACCGCCTCCGTATCGATCCGTCGCGCACCATGAAGGCTGTCACCGCTGAGGTGGAGAGCATGCTCGACGGCGTGGATCAGGGTTCGCGTCACAGTGGTGCGCTTCTGGCAAGCGAGCTGATCGCGCAGGTGGTTGCCCGAACGCCGGAATGGAACACGCAGCACGTCGAGCTCACGATTCAGCTGCGGCCGGATGCCGTCCGGCTCGAGGCGACGGGACCCGCCGCGCCGGCGAGCGAGGCGACCAGGGGTCTTCACCTGGTCTCGGATCCGATCGCCGATTGGGGCGCATTCCTCATCGAGCGGCTGGCTGACAGCTGGGGCATTGAAGGGGGCTCGGATTCGAGCATCTGGGCCGAGATCGAGACCCCGGTCTCAGCGACGGTTTAGCCTGCTCACAGATGCGCGGGTCACGGGGATGGCAATACCTGGCTGCCGCATTCTGGATCGCGAATGGGCTGAACCACTTCCGCGCTCCGAGGTTCTATGAGGCGATCGTCCCGCCTCCGTTCCAGCAGATGCGGCGCAAGGTCAACTTGGGCTCGGGTGCGGCCGAGCTGATCGGCGGGTTGGCCGTGCTGCCCGACCGCACGCGCCCAGCTGCCCGCTGGTGGCTGCTGACGACTCTGCTGGCGATCTACTGGGCCAACGTTCACATGGCGTTACGGCCCGACCGGTTCCCGCGCTTCCCACCAGCCCTCTTGTACGCGCGACTCCCCCTGCAGGGCCTGTTCGCCTGGCTCACCTGGCGCGGGACGCAATAGCGCGTCGGGCCGGGCGATATCCACCGAAAGGGTTCGGCGGAACCGTCTACTCCCGGAGCCCGGCGGCTTCGAGGGCCTCCGCCGGGTTCACGAAGATCTCGATGCACACGACCCGCCGGGATTCGAGCCTGAAGATCGTGGCCGTGTGCATCTCCACTGGGGCGCCGCTTGCCCTGCCGGTCGCGGCCTGACGTTGGGTCGCCAGCACCCCGTTCTCGCCCGCGTCGATGACCTCCTCGACCTCAAAGGCAAAGTCGGAGAAATCCTCAGCCCACGTGCGCATGAAGTCCACCATGCCCTCCCGTCCGACCTCGTCGCCGAGTCCGACGACGGAAGCGCCTCCGCGTCGGCCCCCGCGCACCTCGCATTCCGGAGAGATGAGTCCGGCGGCGATTCCCTCGTCGATTGCGGTGCGGACGTCATGACTCCGCACGCCCTCTTCCATGAGATCCAAGACCCGACGGACGATCTCGACGTTCTCGGGCGACATCCCGCTCAGTATCCCGCTATGCCCGCTAACTCTTCACTCGCCCCGTGCGGCGCAAGCGATTGAAGAGTTGACCCCTCTGAGAGAGGCTAAGTCTTCAATCGCTGCCGGGAGCAGCGGCCATTGAAGGGTTAGCGGTCCTCCTCGACGTCGCCTACTCGCGCAAGCCGGCGGCTTCGAGTGCGGCGCGCTCGTCGTAGAACTCCTCGTAGCGGGCGATCTTGCCGTCGCGGAAGCTGAACACCGTGTAGATCAGTTGGCTGATGGTCGCCCCGCTCGCCCTTCCGCGGCCTGCCTCGCGGGCGACCACGAGCACCTTGTCCCCGCAGTCGACCATCCGCTCGACCTCGCCGCCGTACTCGTCGAAGTTCTCGAGCCAGCGCTCCCAGGATTCGCGCACGCCTTCGTGGCCGTGGTAGATGCGCCGGTCCGCACGCTGCGGGTCCTCCACCCACTCGATCTCGGGGTCGCAGGTCTGCGCGATCAGCTCGGGCAAGGCGGCGAGCAGCTCCTGCTTGTCCAGGTCGGCGGCGCCCGCGAAGAGACCCTGCAAGAACTCGACGTTCTCCTGCGACATCGCCTACTCCCGAAGCCCGGCCGCCGCGAGGGCCTGGTCTCGTTCCAGAATGGACTCGATTCGCACGATCTTTGGTCCCCGGAAGGTGAACAGCATGTAGAACCGCTGTTCCATGTCGATCCGGCTCGCCTTGCCCCTGCCGTGCTGGACCGCATCGACCACCACGGTGTCACCGGCCGGCCGGAAGTCGCTGGCTTTGACCGCGTAGGTCTCCCAGTTGTCCAGGAAGCGGCGCAGGTAGCGGCCGATCCCGTCCGGACCGACGGTCCTGACCGCCTCGGGGAACGGATGGCGAACGACGAAGACCACGTCGGGATCCAGATCGGTGAGGCCCGCGCCGAAATCGCCTCTGGCCCAGCTGTCGAAAAACTGCTGGACGATCTCGACCTTGTCCTGCGACATCGCCTACGCAGTATCCGTCCATCCGACCCCGCAGGGCAAGCCCAGCAAACGGGTCAGTCGTGGACGACGACGCACTCCTCACCGAAATTGCGGCTGAACGTCGCGCCCGCATGGTTATTGGCCGTGTTGATGCCGTGATCAGCGGCGTCGGCGGCGGACACGAAGTCCACGGTGACCGTCGTCCCGTCCTCAGGGACCTGGCATCTCCAGATCGTTCTCGCTCCGGCTCCGGCGGGCAGCGCGAGCGTCAACGCGATGGCAACCGCCGCAACGACCGCAGAGGCGAATCGCTTCATTCGGGAACCTCCTTCCCTCGACACCGAAACGATACCCCGGGGTCAGCCCTCCGCGTCTCCTTCGCGGAAGACGCCCCAGGGTCCGTTAGGTGATATTCTGATCTAATCGGTCAACAAACTGAGGAAGGAGGATCGAGATCAGTGACTCCGGTCTGGATGTTCGAGGGAACGCGCAAGCTTGATCCGGTCGCCGAGCGGAGGCTCGTGGAGCGGCGCTTCTCCGCGCTCGCGGCTGCGGTGCGTGACCACGAGGCCCGCGTCCGTCGGCATGACTCCGGAAGGGCACGGCCGTCGGATCTCGCCCTCTACCGGCGGCTACGGCAGATCCTGGGGGACCACGAGGTCGCCGGAAATGCCCGATCCTGAGGGCGCGCGCGATTGGCTCCGGTCGCTCCCCGCGGTCGCTTTGCCTTCCCCCGAATAGCGCCTCTCCACACCCCAAACCACGGGGCGTCCGGCGATAAACGCCCCGACGCAACGCGTGAGGCCCGAATCGGCGTTTCGATCGGGCCTCGCGCGTCTTTAATCGCCTCCAGCACACCGGCCTCCGCGCGTCCGTCCTCCGGCGGTACTCACCATTACCGGTCTCGTGTGGGTTAGCTACGGCCGCGCCAGAGTCACCGCGTCGAGCCTCGGCCAGCGCCGATCCGGCATTCTGTCCCAGTGGATGCGGCAACCCTCAGGGCGATGCTCGAACAGCACTTCGAATACGCGCGCAGTGATCCCGACCGCGCTCACGCCATGTATCACGACGACGCGGTGCTCGAGTTCCCTCAATCCGGGGAGCGCTTCGTCGGCGTCGAGAATTTCCGTGAGTGGAGAAGCGGGTATCCGGCCTCCACGAGCTTCGGGTTCCGTGAGATCAGGGGCCGAGACGATCTCTGGGTCGCGGAGGTCACCGTCCGATACGACGGGGGCACGCAGAACTTCGGCGTGAGCATCATCGAGCTCCGGGGGGAGCGGATAGCCCGTGAATCAATCTACGTCGCGGAGGGTTTCGAGCCACCGGAGTGGCGGGCCCGGTGGAGGGCGGGACCCTAGGGGCCGGTGAAATCGCCGCTCGATCGGCGACCGACCAGTGACTACGATGGCGCCGTGATCTACGCGGTTCGACTCGAGCGAGGCGGGCCATGGGACTGGTCGCGCGACATGCGCGAGCAGGACGGCTGGGACGAGCACGCGCGGTTCATGGACTCGCTGGTCGAGGATGGATTCCTCCTGCTCGGCGGGCCGCTCGAGGGGGATGGCGCGGTGCTGCACGTCATTGAGGCGCCCTCGGAGGACGCCGTCCGTGAGCGGCTGGCTCAGGACAGCTGGCACCGAAACCGCATGCTGCGCGTAAAGAGCGTCGAGGGCTGGACGGTGGTCCTCGACGGCCTGCGGCGATAGTCGCACGTCATGCGCCACCAGGCTCGCCGCTCTGATCGGCCAAGACGTCACCCGTTCTCCTCCACCTTCGACGAGCTTCAGTTCAACGCGACGCTGAAGCGCTGACGCCCACCTGACGAGCAGACGAAGCTCGTTACCGCTTCACGCGGAAGCTGCCGCGCATGAACGGGTGGACGCGGCAGAAGTACGTGTAGGTCCCCGGGGAGAGGTTCTTCGGCGTCTGCCAGGTGATCGAGCCGATCGCCGGCGCGCCGAACGGCGGGTTGGTGCCGAGCTGACCGGAGTCGAACGACCGCGGGCCGTTGGCGATCGGGTAGGCGATCCCGGTGCCCCGATTACACGGCTCCTTGCAGCCGGTGATCGTGTGCCAGGTGTTGCTCTGGGCGTCGTCGAGGTTCTTGAACGCGAGGGACTGCCCGGGCTGGATCGTCGGTGGCCTACTCGCAGAAGCAGAGAAGCCGGAGCTCAGGTCGCCCTGCGAGTAGGCGTAGCCCTGAATGTCGACCGGCCCCGTCATGAACGGGCCGTTCGGCAGCTTGAGCGGATCGCGGTACGCGCTCGTCGCTCCCCCGCCGTGGTGGCGGTTCTCGGCCAGGTGGCCGTGCGTGAGCACCCCGTTCTTCGGGATCTGCGGGCTGAACGCGCCCACCCCGCCCATGTCGGTCCCGTTGTAGACGGCAACCGGCATGATGCCCATCACCTCGTACCAGTCGGCGCGCGAGGTGTCGTAGGTCGCGTGGACACTGAGCTGGTCTCCGGGCTGGAGCTTCACCCGCCAGTCACGGGGCGTGGCGCCCATCGCGACGTCCCAGGACACCTCGCCGGCCGGCTCGAAGTAGTGGGCCCTCGAGGTGAAGAGCGTGTTCTTCGCGTTCCCGCGCCGGACCCTGAGCTGCGTGTTCAACCCGCCCGGGTGGAGGTGACCCGCGGTGCTGATGAGCGTGACCGGGTGGTTCGGAGTCCACGTCTGGTCGGACGAGATCAGGTCGCGCTGGGCGCCCTGGGCCTGGTCCGGGAACGTGTACCTGCCGTTCGTGCCGTACTTCCGCAGGGCATTGAAGACGGGGTAGATCGGTCGCGAGATCCCCACGTGAGGCTGGGGCCCCGCCACGTTCATCCACCTGGTCTCGACCGTGTGCATGTTGGCGGCCGCCGGTGCCGTGTCGGGCACGAAGTCGATGCGCCAGACGATGTCGACGTTGGCGGGGCGCCCGACGAGGTCGTGGAGCATGTCGTTCAGGAGCCAGTGGTCGCTTGGTTCGGTCCGCCAGCCGAATCCGCGAGGGGCCTGGATGATCGTCTTCTCCTCCCCAACCGCGAACTGCGGGTTGCCGTTGACGATCCAGACCGCGTGGTGCAGATGCAGCACGTCCACCCTGGGGACGGTCCCGTTCGTGTAGACGAGCTCGGGATCGAAGCGGGTGATGTATCCGGGCTGCTTGGGAAAGAGGTCCGTGCCGTGGAGCCGGATGATGTTCTGTCCCGGGTTGACGCGGACCGGCACGCAGTAGGTGATGTGCCGGACCCCGTTGTAGTCGACGTGGGGGGTCGCGTTCGGCTTATTCTGGATCGGCGGACACTGGGAGCCGGTCTCCGCCCCGGCGCCCGCGCTCAGCACAACCATCGCCGCGAGCGCCGCGACGAGCGCAAGGCCTACGCGTCTCATGACGAGGCCTCCTCCCCGCCCCGGCTTCCGTGCGACCACGGGCACGGCCGAGAAAGCTAACAGGCGCCATGCCGCACGGGCCGGGACAGTGCCCGGAGCAGTAATTACGATCCGGCTCGATGGGACTCCCGAGCACGACGCTGACGAGGGTCAGCGCGATCCTCTCGTTGATCGCATTGGTGTTGGTCTCGGTATCCGACGTCGTCTTCACCGGGTTCTGGGACCGCAACGCGATGGCCACTTCGGTGATCGCCGACATCGCGGTCCTGATCGTGGGCGTCGCGGTGGTGAACGAATTCCTGGCCGCCCGGGCGAGACGCGAATGGCGGCTCCTCTCCGACTACGGGCTGGTCGAACTGGGTGAGGTGGCGCGACAAACCTGGGTGATGCTCGCCCAGCAAATCGGCGCGGGCCAACGCGAATCGTTGACGCTCAACGAGCTCCGCAACCGCGTTCAGCCGGAGGACACGATCCGCAAGCTGGCCCTCGCGGTGGCCATTGACGACGTGCGGCGTCGGTCCCTCCACGACCTCGTCGCCGAGCTCGCCGAGAACGCTGGGGCGCGACTCGGAAGATGGGCGCCGGTCCTGGTCGGGACTCCGTTTCCGGAGACGATCACCCGATTCGTTCGGCTGCAGGCCCGGCTCACACGCCTGCAGACCGTGCTCTGGGAGGACTCGCTCAACTGGCGACCCAGCTACGAGGGATCCGGCGATGCCGACTGGATCGCCGAGCGGATCACCGACGTCATCCACCTCGGATCTCGCCTCGAGGTGGAGCTCATGAGCGTCGTGAAGCACCCGGATCGCTGGGGCTGGGGAGCGGGCGCGCGCGGCGAGCTCCGGGCCAGCGCATAGGAAGGGCTACGCGGCGGCGTAGCGATCGGCGGCGCGGGCGCGGCGCTTTGCGGCCTCGACCTCGCGGTCCTTTCGCGGCGCCGAGGTGACGAGCCGGTCCAGCAATTTCGCCGATGCCCGCGCGACGTCGTCGATGGCCTCCTCGAACGCGGACGCGTTCGCCTGCGAGGGCTTGTTGAACCCGCTGATCTTGCGCACGTACTGGAGCGAGGCGGCGCGAACCTCCTCCTCGGTCGCCGGCGGGTCGAAGTTGTAGAGGGTCCGGATGTTGCGGCACATGGTGGGCTCCTAACCGTCGTTGTCTTCGATTCGATCGGGCAGGCCGAAGGCGCGGAAGGCGGTCTCGAGCCGTTCCGGGTCCGTCGGCTGCTCGGGCATCCGCGCAATGACCTCGCGGTCGGATGACTCCGGATTGCGGATGATGAAGGCGGTGACGTCGCTGATCCTCTGACCGCGGAGCGTGAGCACGTTGAGCGCGAACGGCATGTAGGCCTCCTCGTCCGGATCCCAGCTGTAGAAGGCAAGCGCAGGCTGCCCGTTGGCCCGCACGTACACCGGGTGCCACCGCCACCGCCCGGAGAGCGGCCACCCGGCCAGGAAGGTGGCGATCTCCCCGCGCCCGCTGAACCAGGTCCGAAGCGGGGGCATCGAGAACGCGGCGTCCTCCGTCAGCATCTCCACGACCGCCTCGACGTCGGAGCGTTGCCATGCCTCGACGTAGTCGTCGACGATCTCCCGGAGCGCGTCGTCGCCCAGCGCGCGGGCCGTCTCCTGCTGGCTCTGATCGGGCAGGCGCTCCTCGACGGCCGCTCGCGCGCGCTGCAGGGCGCTGTTCACCGACGCGGTCGTGGTGTCGAGCGTCTCGGCCGCCTCCTTGGCCGAGAACCCCAGAACCTCGCGCAGGATGAGAACCGCTCGCTGGTTCGCCGGGAGGTTCTGTAGAGCGGCGACGAACGCGAGCTCCACGCCCTCGCGCTGCTCATAGCGGGCCTCGGGCCCGGCGAGGCCATCCTCGACTCCGAACCGGTCATCGGCGTACGGCTCGACCCACACGGACTCGACGAGGGGCTCGCCGGGTCCCTCATGAGGGTCCGCGGCCGGTCCGTAGTCGATCGGTAGCACCCGCTTGGGGCGCTTCTCGATCATCGTGAGCGACGCGTTGGTGGCGATCCGATAGAGCCAGGATCGAAGCGAGCTTCGCCCCTCGAAGCCGGGGAGGCCGCGCCAGGCGCGAAGCATGCTTTCCTGGAGCGCGTCCTCCGCATCGTGAACTGATCCGAGCATGCGGTAGCAGTGGGCGTGGAGCTCGCCGCGATACGGATCGACGAGCCGCTCGAAGGCGCCCTCGTCGCCGCCTCGCGCCGCCGCCAGCAGCTCCCGCTCGCGGGGAGTCGAGCCTGTGGCCTGGGAGGTCATCCTCCTCAGACTAGACCGCGATCCCTGGAGAGGTTCATCGGTCGCGATGAATTCCCGCCGCTCGACGGGTCGTAGGTGGCAGGGCATGAGCCGCGAAGCCTCGAACCCGGTCGTCCACCTGGAGCTCCACACGCAGGATCTCAACGGCGCGCGCGAGTTCTACGCGGACGCCTGCGGCTGGCGTGCCGAGCGCATCGCCGCGGCGGGCAGGACCTATCTCGCGCTCGAGATGGGCAACGGCCTCGGCGGGGGCGTCGTAGAGTGTGAGACGCCTCGGCCGCTCTGGCTCCCCTATGTTGGGGTGGCGGATATCTCCGGCGCGACCCAGCGGGCGCGCGAGCTGGGCGCCGCGATCCTGCTCGAGCCGCGCGAGGGCCCGGCGGGATGGCGAAGCGTGGTCGCCGCGCCGGCCGGTGGCGAGATTGCCTTCTGGCAGTCGAAGTGCTACAAAAAGTAAAGTTGCTATACAAGGCGAAGTGGCGATTAGTCGGCGGCGCCCGGCGGGTCTTTGGAACAGATGACGACGACGAAGGAGGACATCGGGATGGAACAGCACGTTGCGAACGCCGAACGTGGCACCGCGAAGCCCGTGAGCGACCAGCGTCGCTGGATGGCGCTGTACGTGCTGTGCGTCGGAATGCTGATGATCGTTCTCGACGTCACCGTCGTGAACGTGGCGCTGCCAACGATCCAGGATGACCTGGGCTTTACGCAGTCGAGCCTGGCGTGGGTGGTCAACGCCTATCTGATCGCGTTCGGCGGGTTGCTCCTGCTGGCCGGGCGCTTCGGCGACATCCTCGGCCGGAAGAACGTGTTCATGGCGGGCCTCACGCTGTTTACGCTCGCATCGCTCGTCTGCGGCGCGTCCCAGACGCAGGAGATGCTGGTCGTTGCCCGGTTCGTGCAGGGGATCGGCGGCGCGATGACCTCGGCGGTCATCCTGGGGATGATCGTCGTGATGTTCCCCGAGCCCCGCGAGCAGGCGAAGGCGATCGGCGTTTACGGGTTCGTGGCCTCCGCCGGTGGATCCGTCGGTCTGCTGGCAGGCGGCATCTTGACGCAGGCCATCAATTGGCACTGGATCTTCTTCATCAACGTCCCGATCGCGATCCTCACCGCCTTCGGCGCGATGCGGCTGATCGAGCGGGACAAGGGGATCGGCTTCGGCGACGGCACGGATGCGCCCGGCGCGGTGCTGATCACCAGCTCGCTGATGCTCGGCGTGTACACGATCGTGAAGCCGGCGGCCGAACAGGGCTGGGGCGCGACCCAGACCCTTCTCCTCGGCGCCGCGTCGCTGGCGCTGCTGGCTGCCTTCATCGCGCGGGAGGCGACTGCGCGCAACCCGCTCATCCCGCTGCGGATCTTCCGGTCGCGGAACGTCTCCGGCGCGAACGTCATCCAGGCGCTGACGGTGGCCGGCATGTTCGGGCTGTTCTTCCTCGGGTCGCTGTACCTGGAGCAGGTCCTCGGCTACGACCCGCTGGAGATCGGTCTCGCCTTCCTGCCGGCGACCCTGATCATGGGGGTGCTGTCCTTCCGGTATACGGAGCCGCTGATCACCCGATTCGGCGCTCGCCGGGCGCTGCTCGCGGGGCTGGTATTCGTCGCGGTCGGGCTGGCCCTGTTCACGCGTGCTCCTGTCGACGGCAGCTACGTCTCCGATGTGCTCCCGGCGATGATCGTGCTCGGCTTCGGGATCGGCGTCTCGTTCCCGTCGCTCATGTCGCTCGCGATGTCCGGAGCCACCCGCGAGGACGCCGGGCTCGCGTCCGGTCTCGTCAACACGACGGCGCAGGTCGGCGGCGCGCTGGGGCTGGCGGTGCTGGCGACGTTGTCGACGTCCCGGAGCAACGACCTGATCGCGAGCGGACAGTCGACGGCCAACGCACTCGTGAGTGGATTCCACCTGGCGTTCCTGGTCGGAGCGATCCTGGTCGTCGCGGCGCTCGTCGTCGGGCTCACGGTCCTCCAGGGCGACGGAAAGCCGCAGCCGGTCGAGGGCGAGGAGGCGGCTCGCTCCGACGGCGAGCCCGCGTACTCGGAGAGCGCCTAACCAGCCAAACCTGTCGAGTGAGTGATTGGGGTCCATATAGGCCCAAATCGCTCACTCGATGCATATGTCCTGCCCCGGCCGGCGCAGAAGCGATCCCGAGCGTTCTGCTAGGTTTTCGCCGCCACCGATTAGGGCGCCCTAACCCGTCTGGGAGCCGCTGATCCGAAACCGCACAGGAGGCGCACGAACCCACATGGTCCCGACGCTCGTCATCGCCCTCAGAGAGGGACTCGAGGCGTCGTTGATAGTGGGGATCGTCGCGGCCTTCTGCGTCAAGGAGGGGCGCCGCGATGCGCTGCGCCCGATGTGGCTCGGCATCGCGCTTGCCATTGCTCTGTGCGTATCGGTTGCGGTCGCGCTGCGAATCATCGGCGAGGAGCTGCCCGAGCGCGAGCAGGAGATGCTCGAGACGGTCATCGGCCTGATCGCGGTCGGCGCGATCACCTACATGATCGTCTGGATGCGGCGCAACGCGCGCGGCCTGAAGGCGGCCCTCGAGGGCCACGCCCGCACCGCTCTCGCGGTGGGCTCGACCGCCGCGCTCGTCGGTATGGCGTTCCTCGCGGTTCTGCGGGAGGGCTTCGAGACGGCCGTCTTCATGCTCGCCGCCTTCCAGGACTCCTCGGACCCGGTCGCTGCGGGGGCCGGGGCCGTCATCGGCCTGGCGGCGGCCGTCCTGCTCGGCATCGCGATCTACCGGGGCGGCACCAGGATCAACCTCGCCCGCTTCTTCCGCGTGACCGGTTTTATCCTCGTGCTCGTCGCCGCCGGGCTGTTGGCGACCTCGCTCCATACCGCTCACGAGGCCGGCTGGATCACGGGGCTGCAGGCGCAGGCCGTCGACCTCTCCTGGCTGGTGAAGCCGGACGCGGTCAGCGGCTCGCTGCTGACCGGGATGCTGGGACTGCAGCCCGAGCCCACCGTGCTCGAGGTGGCCGCGTACCTGCTCTACGCCGTGCCGATGGCCATCTACGTGCTGTGGCCGGACCGAAGCCGGGAGCGCAGGGAGCGGTCGGACGTCGGGGCCGCCAGCCCCGCCGAATCGACGGCGTGATCTGACACCCCCGGATCGGGGATAGGATCGGCCTCCGATACCCGCAATCGATCGGGGGGTTCATGAAGAGCTACAGGTGGCTGGCCGCGTGCCTCGCGATGCTGGCGGCGGCGGTCGTCGCGGGCTGCGGCGGCGGAGGCAGCACCACGGTCACGGCCGGCGAGGACACGACGAGCTCCACGACGACCACCGCGGCGTCAGGGCAGGCGACCCCGGAGGACGTCTATCAGTCCTGCCTCGATGCGGTCCAGGGCACCGTGGCCGAGCAGGCCGGCCAGAGCGCCTGCGCGAAGGCGCGCGACGCATTCGAGCAGTGCACCACGCAGGCGTCGAACGCACCCGAGGGCAGCGCGCGCGACGCGGCCCTGAAGGCTTGTCAAAAGGCCGCGAACAAGGCGACCGCCGCGCTGAAGTCGGCGCCCTAGTCAGTCCGGGTCACGGAGCTGCCCCTCGTAGGGGCCGCGCCCGGTCACGCAGGCGGCGCCGCAACGGGCGCCCAGCGCGAGTGCGTCCGCGGGCGATCGGCCGTCCGCGAGGCCGTAGGTGAGTCCGGCGGCGAAGCAGTCGCCGGCGCCGTAGGCGTCGACGGCTGGGCCGGGGAGCGGTGCCGCCTCCCAGCGGAGCACCTCCCCGTCAACTGTTTCCAACGATCCGCCGGCAGCGCCACCGGTTCGCGCCACCAGGCGCGGCGGAGGATCGAGGTCGCCCGGAGCGTAGGGCTCGCCCGCGTCCTTGGCTGACGCGACGAGCAGGTCGACGGCGACGTGGGCGCCGGCCAGGGCCGCCATCGCCCTGGGCGTCGCGACGAGCTTTCCGGCAGCCCGTGCGCGGCGAACCGCCGCCGGGTCGCCCGCGGTGAAGTAGGCGCCGTCGGCATCCTCGAGCTCCGCCCAGGGCAGGTCGTCCGCGCCATGCGGCCCCATCCGGTCGCCGAGGACCGTGATGGTCCGCTCGGCCCGCGAGTCCACGTGAACGAACGCGCGGCGCTGAGGTTCGTGGCGCCATGCCGCCTCCACCCGCACGCCGAGACGCTCGAGCTCGCGCTTTGCCCGCCGTCCGAGCTCGTCGTCGCCCAACGCCGTGATGAACAGGCACTCGCCCGCCAGGCGCGCAAGCTGAACCGCCGCGACCGCCCCGCCGCCGGCCGGCTCCTGCCACGAATCGCTCGCGTGGACGATCTCGCCCGCCTGGGGCACCCGATCGACCACCGCGAGCTCGACCCACTCGACGTGTCCCACGACGGCGACGCGCATCGCAAGGTCACCCGTTGCGGTCGGCGACGGCCACGGAGAAAGCCGCGCTGAACGGCGTGCCCGGCTCCGCGCTGGGCAACCCCTCACCGCCCACGACCAGCGCATTGGTCGGCGCTGTCATCGGCTCGATCGCGATCACGTCGTCGTCGGCCGGCGCATAGACCTGGGCGAAGGGAAAGCCGGGCCCGAACGCCACCTCGATCCTCCGCCCCCCGCCCGCGACCGAGAAGCCATGCCCGGCGGGCGGCGAGACGTAGGCATCGTCGAAGGTGCGCGAGTCCAGCCGGCCGCTCTCGACCTGGACCGCCTCACGGCCGCCGGTGGGCAGCATCCGATCATCGAGGAGCAGCCGCTCGCGAACGGGAGCCTCCACCTCCCAGTCGGCGCGGGCGGCGGCCGGGAGCTGGAAGTAGGGGTGGAAGCCGAACGAGACGGGCACCGGGACGTCACCCGTTGCGACGACGGACGTGGAGATGGTGAGCGTGGCCCCGGCGAGCGTCACATCGATGCGGAGCTCGTGCGGGAAGGGAAATGCGCCCAGGAGCCCCTCCCGGGCGAAGTCGAACCGGGCCGCGATCGCGCCGCCCTCGTCGCTCGACTCGCGCTCCACCACCTGCCAGCCCGGTGCGGCCGCCAGGAGCCCGTGGATCGGCAGTCCGTTCGGATCCGTGCTCGGCGGAGGGTCGGCGGCCTCGAGGTCGGCCTCGCGGCCCGACAATTCGAACCGCCATGCACCGAGCCGGTTCGCCCACGGGTGTAGCAGCGGGATCCCCATCGTCGAGCGCTCGGCGACGTAGCTGGCGAGGCCCCCACGCTGGCCCAGGAGCTCCTCCCCCCGATGAAGGAGAGAGCAGCCGACCATCCCGGCCTCGGGAACGAAGACCGCCTCGAGCTCCGCGTCGGGCGACGCGAGCGCCATCGCGTCCAGCCCATCGATGGTCCGCTCCCGGATCACGCCCGCGTGTCGCCGGCGCCGGCGGCGGGGTCGGGGGGCGTTGGTTCCTCCTCGACGACGCCCCGCTGAGCGAGCGTGTACAGGAAGCCGAGCGACGGGAGAACGACCAGCACCGCGACCGCGAACACGATCAGGACGGCCTCCAGCGTCGTCTGCGCACCGGCGCCCTCGGAGATGGTGAGCGATTTCGGGAGCAGATACGGATGCTGGGCCACCCCCCAACCCCACACGACCGCGACCACCGCCCCGATCGCGAGCGGTCGCGTCCCGCGTCGCCCCCCGCGCCACAGGATCGCCAGGACCGCGGCGCCGCACACCGCCGACAGGATCACGAGCGGGAGCGCGTCGCCCACCAGGCCGTCGTATATGTACTTGGCGTCGGCGTGATAGACGATCAGTCCGGCGACCGCGAGACCACCGGCCACGACAGCCGCGACCTGCGCCCGATCCGCGAAGTACCGCTCGAGGTCCGCATCCCCTGCCCGCCGCGCGTCGCTGACGAGGAACACCGCCGAGAGATAGGCGCCGGTCGCGACGAACAGGGCGCCCGTGAGGATTGGCGCCGGTCCCGTCCAGCTGGACACGGGATCGCCCGCGGCGTTTCCGACCGGAACCTGGCCCGATGCGATCGCCCCCACCACCGTGCCCATGAAGAACGGCGTCAAGAGGGATGAGACGTCGAAGAGGCGCTGGGCGAAGCGGCGGTATCGCAGCCTGCGAGCCTGCTTGTGGAAGGCAAAGCCGGAACCGCGCAGCACGATCCCCAGGGCGGCGATGCTGAGCGGGATGAAGAGCGTCGACATCACCGACTCGAAGGCCACCGAGAAGGCCGTCCACAGGACCACGAGCACGAAGATCAACCACACGTGGTTGGCTTCCCAGACTGGCCCGATCGCCCAGTCCACGAGGGCGCGTGCGCGCCGGCCCCGCTCCGAGGTTCCCGCCAGCAGCGTCCAGAGCCCGGCGCCGAAATCGGCGCCGGCGAAGACGGCGTAGAGCGTCGCGCCGATCCACAGCACGCCCGCGACCGCGTCGGCCGTGCTCATCCGCCCGCCTCCGCCGGCGGCGGCGCCGGCTCGCTGGGGCCGTACGGCACCTCGACCTCGCCCGCCTCGCGCCAGCGCCGGCTCATGGTGCGCAGGATCAGCACAGTCGCGGTTCCCAGCACGGCGTAGATCGCGAGCACGGCGCCGAAGGTCACCCAGACACCGCTGGCGCCGGTGACTGCGTCCTCGGTGCGCATCACGTTGTAGACGACCCAGGGCTGGCGCCCGACCTCGGTCACGATCCAGCCGCACTCCAGCGCGACGATCGCAGCGATCCCCGAGATCGCCACCGCGCGCAGGAACCACGGCGTGCGGGGGATGTCGCGCCGGCGCCACCACGCCCAGGCGAACCACAGGCCGAGCGCGATCATCATTGTGCAGATGCCGACCATGGTGTCGAAGCACCAGTGCAGCAGCGTGTTGAACGGCGGTCGGTCGTTCGCAGCCACCGAGTCGAGCCCCGTGACCTTGGTGTCGGTGTTGAATCCGACCAGAAACGAGTCGAAGCCCGGGATCCCGATGCCGCCCTTCACCCCGTCGTCCGTGCAGACGCCGTAGATGTACTCGGTGACGTGGGTGTGGGTGTGCTGAACGCACTCCATCCCCGCGAACTTGATGGGCTGGTCGTCGGCGATCGCACGGGCGGCCGTGTCGCCCACGGCGAACTGGATCGGCGCGGCTATGCATGCCACGGTCAGCGGGATCAGTAGGCCGAGGCGGTGGTGGCGGTCGCGGCGGCCGCGGAGCATCCCGACCGCGTAGACCGAGGCGATTAGAAAACCAGTGACCAGGTAGGCGGCAAGGATCATGTGCGGCACCTCGTATGGGACGGCGCCGTTGAAGATCACCTTCACGAGGTCGATCGACTTGGCGGACCCGTCCGCCGCCAGCTCAAAGCCCCCCGGGCGGTTCATCCACGAGTTCACGGCGACGACCGAGTACGCGCCGCCGATGCCCGCGATCACTACCGGCACCCCGGTCCAGAAGTGAGCCCAGCCGGACAGGCGCTTCCACCCGTAGATGTAGATCGCAATGAAGATCGCCTCCGTGAAGAAGAAGATCCCCTCGATCGCGAACAGGATCCCGAACACGCCGCCGAAGCGGGCCGTGAACTCCGGCCACAGCAGGCCGAACTCGAACGAGAGGACGGTCCCGGTGACGGCGCCGACGGCGAACGTCACCGCCGCGACCTTGGACCACCGCTCGGCGAGCCGCAGCGCGTCGGGGTCGTTGCGGCGCAGGCCGATGTAGTTGGCGATGAGCATCATCGCCGGGAAGGCGACGCCCAGCGACGCCAGGATGATGTGGAATCCGAGCGTAAACGCCATCTGGCTCCGAGCGGGCGCGAGCTCGGATGAGGCGGCGAGCGTTGTCAGGGCTTGCGTCAGCGAGGTGGCAGCTCCGCGGCCTCGGCCGGCTTGTCGGTTCGCGGCTGATTCTGTTTGGGAAGAGCACCCTCGAGGACCCAGTTCTCCCTGGTGCCGAAGCGGGCCGCCGTCCATGCGTTCAGCACCCGAAGCCGTCGCCCGCGAACGCCGCTGAGGTAGGTGAGGTGCACCCCCAGGTACATCCAGAAGGCCGGCCGGCCCGAGAGCTCTACTCCGCGGACCTGGCAGACGGCCTTCCCGCGCCCGATCACGGCAAGCGCTCCCTTATCGAGGTACCTGAACGGGGTTGATGGCCCAGGCTCGCCTCGGCGGATCGCGTGCGCGACGTGATGGGCCTGTTGGATCGCCGTGGTCGCGAGGCCCGGCAGGATCTTGCCGTCGCCATCCGGGTGGGCCGCCATGTCGCCGATCGCCGAGATCTCTGGATGCCCTGGAACCGTACAGTCTGGATTCACCTGGATCCGCCCCGCACGGTCGCTCTCGCCGCCGGTGGCGCGCCCGAGCGCCGCCGTCAACCCTGCGGCACGCACGCCCGCCGCCCAGATCACGGTCCGGGCGGCGATCCGCTCCTCGCCGTCGCCGACCTTTATCGTCAACCCGCGTTTGTCGATCCCGGTCGCCAGCGCCCCCTCGCGCACGGTGACGCCGAGCTCCGCGAGAGCTTTTGCGGCCTTGGACGACAGCCTCTTGGTGAACGTTGGCACGACGCGATCTCCGGCGTCGACCAGGATCACGCGGGCGTCGGCTGTGTCGATCCGGGAGAACTCGCGCCCCAGGGTGTAGCGCGAGAGGATCGCCAGCTGGCCGGCGATCTCAACGCCGGTGGGCCCGCCGCCTACGACGACGAAGGTCATCAGCTCCTCGCGGGCGGCCTCGTCCGTGGTCCGCTCCGCCTCCTCGAAGATGGAGACGATCTGGTCCCGTAGGGCGACCGCATCGTCGAGGCTCTTCAGGCCGAAGGAGACATCCGCCCATTCGTCGTGGCCGAAGTAAGACGTCTCCGCGCCGCAGGCTGCGACGAGGCTGTCGTACTCGAGCGGCTCGCCCGCATCGAGGATCACCCGGCGCCCGTCGACGTCGATGTCGGTCACCTCCGCCATCAGCACGCTGGCGTTCGCGTGGTCCCTCAAGTGCCCGCGGATAGCCGAGGCGCACTCGCCCTCGGATAGAGCGCCCGCGGCCACCTGGTACAGCAGTGGCTGGAACAGGTGGTGGTTGGTGCGGTCGACGAGCGTGACGTCGGCGTCCGCGCGGCGCAGCTCGCGCGCGACGGTCAGTCCGCCGAAGCCACCGCCGATGACGACGACGCGGCGGCGTCGGTCCCGGGGATCAGGCGGCACCGGCTCTCTCCGGCTGAGCGGCCGGAGCACCGAGTCGCCCCAGGAGGTGGTCGCCGACCCGCAGCGCATTCGCCATCACAGTTAGCGCTGGGTTCACTGCGCCGATGGCGGGAAAGATGCTGGCGTCGACGACGTACAGGTTGTCGAGTTCGTGGGCCTTGCAGCTGGTGTCGAGCACTGAGTCGCCGGGGTCGGTGCCGAATCGGCAAGTGCCGGCCTGGTGGGCGCAGCCGGCCACGGGGATATCGGTCTTCATGTAGGCGTGCTTTGTGAACAGATGGTCCGAGTGCATGCCCAGGCTTCCGAGCATCGACCTGAGCTTGTCGTAGAGCTGCTTCCTCGCGGTGGGATTGCTCGCCGTATAGCTCACAGTGAGCTTTCCCTCTCGGTCCACGACCGCCCGGTTGTCGGGGCTGGGCAGGTCCTCGGTCGAAAGCCAGAAATCGACGGCGTGGCGGGCGATCCGCTCGAGCGTCCACTGGGGCGCCAGCTTCGTCTCAATGGGCTTCTCGCCTCGGAACATGGGCGCCTGGGACTTCCCAACCATCTGGATGTTGCCCAGCGGGTAGTCGAACTCGTCGCTTCGAAAGTAGAAGTCGTTCAGGCCGAGGGTCTTCTGGAAGATCGTCGGGTTCTCCTCCTCGGAGAGCGCCAGCACCGCGGTGCTCTCGTGGAACATGAAGTTGCGGCCCACCTGATCGGAGCCGTTGGCGAGGCCGCTGGGATGCTTCTCGCTCGCCGAAAGCTGGAGCAGCTTCGCCGAGTTGGCGGCCCCGCAGGAGACGACCACGATGTCGCCGCGGAACCGCTCGGTCTCCCCACCGCGCTCGACCACGACCTCGGTGACCGCGGTGCCCGACTCGTTCGTGTCGAGCCTGACCGCCTTTGCGTTCCTGAGCAAGGTCACGTTCGAGTGCTCGAGCGCCGGCCGCACGGCCAGCACTTCGGCGTCCGCCTTGGCGTGGACCAGGCATGGGAAGCCGTCGCAATCCGGGCAGCGGACGCACCGGCTGTAGGGCATGTTGCCCTCGTCGAGCATGATCCCGCAGGGGGCGTGGAAGGGGTGATGGCCGGCGGCGGCGAGGTCATCGGAGAGCTGCTGGATCCGGGGTTCGTGCGAGACGGCCGGGAATGGATACGGGGCGCTGGCCGGAGGCTCGGTGGGATCCTCACCCCGGTCGCCGTGCACCTGGTAGAGCTGCTCGGCCTGCGTGTAATAGGGCTCGAGCTCGTCGTAAGAAATGGGCCAGGCCGGTGAGACGCCGTCATGGTGTCGAAGCTCGCCGAAGTCCTCGGCTCGCAGGCGGTAGAGCGCGGCGCCGTAGAGCTTCGTCGCGCCGCCGACGAAGTAGTGGACCTGCGGCTGGAACGCCTTGCCCCTCTCGTCGTACCAGGTTTCGGGCGAGACGTAGCGTCCATCGACGAAGACGTCCTGGGCGAGCCAGTTCTGGGGCTCTCGAGGCAGCCAGTCGCCTCGCTCGAGCAGGAGGATCCGCTTGCCGGAGGGTGCGAGCCGGTGCGCGAGGGTGCCGCCGCCGGCGCCGCTCCCGATCACGATCACGTCGTGGTGCTCGGCCATCATGAAATCTCCTCGAGTCGCTCGGCGATGATGATCCGCCCCGCCGCCTCGATCAACGCCAGGTGAGAGAACGCCTGCGGGAAGTTGCCGAGGTGACGGCCGGTATCCGGGTCGAACTCCTCCGCGTAGAGGCCGAGCGGCGACGCGACCCTCAGGAGGCGCTCCATCAGATCGCGAGCCCGTTGGTGCTCGCCGACTATCGCCAGCGCCGAGACGAGCCAGAAGGAACAGATCAGGAAGCTTCCTTCCTTGCCCGACAAGCCGTCATCGGTCTCGCCCGTGCGGTAGCGCAGGACGAAGCCGTCCTCGGTCAGGTCGTCGGCGATCGCCTCGACCGAGTTGCGAAGGCGCTCATCATTCGGCGGCAGGAAGCCGAAGATGGCCGCCAGGAGCGTGGACGCGTCGAGGGCATCGGTGTCGTAGTGCTGACGCAGGACGCCATCCCGAACACCGTGCGCCAGGATGTCCTCCTTGATCTCGCCCGCGGTCGCCTGCCAGGTGGGCTCGAGCTTCGCGTCGCCACGGATTCCCGCCAGCTTCGCCGCCCGGTCGAGGGCGACCCAGCACATCAGCTTCGAGGACACGTAGTGCTGGGGTTTGCCCCGGGCCTCCCAGATGCCCTGGTCCGGCTTCTTCCAGACCGCGGTCGCGCACTTGGTCTGGGCCTGCACGATCGGCCACAGGCGCCTCGGCAGGCGCTTGGACCGGCGGGTGTGGAGCAGGATCGAGTCCAGCGCCCCGCCGAAGACGTCGTTCTGGCGCTGGTCGAAGGCGCCATTGCCCACCCGCACCGGGCTCGCCCCCCCGTAGCCGGAGAGGTCATCGCGGGTCGACTCGGTGAGGTCGCGCCGGCCGTCGATCCCATACATGATCTGAAGCGCCCCGTCCTCGTTGGGCTCCAGGTCGGCGACGAACTGCATGAACTCCTCGGCCTCCCAATCGAGGTCGAGGTAGTGAAGGGCCTGCAGCGTGAAGGTGGAGTCGCGAATCCAGGTGAACCTGTAGTCCCAGTTTCGTTCGCCGCCGGGTGTCTCGGGCAACGACGTCGTGCCTGCCGCGACCGTCGCCCCGGTCGGCATGTAGGTGAGGCCCTTGATCGCCAGCGCCGAGCGCTGGATCGGATCGCGGAAGCGATGGTCGGGGATCGTGGCGCGCCCCAGCCAGTCCCGCCAAAAGCGCCGCGTGGCGGCGATCCGCGCGTTGGCGTCGTCGGCGTCCCTGGGCGAGGCCAGCCCCTCGGCCCACGAGAGCGAGCAGTAGAGCTGCTCCCCCTGCGTGAGCTCGTGGCGCGCCCGGACCCAGTCGCCCTCGATGCCGAGGGCCATGTCGGTTCGCAGGCGGATCGTCGTTCCGGCGCCGCTCGCATCGGCCGTGTGGCGATCGCCGTCGAGCTCCCACTCGGCCGGCGTTCGTCCGTAGTCGAACACGGGCTCGCAGATCAGCTCGATCTCGACCGTGCCGCTGAGGCAGAGCACTGTGCGCACGAGCATGTGCTCGCCGTCGTCGTCGATCGGGGGCCTGGTGTGGGGCGTAACGGAGTCCTCTGCCTCGGACGGCCCCATGGTCAGGGCGTCGAAGACGACCGCCCAGCCGGTCGGGGTCTTCCAGGTGGTCGTGAGGACGTTGGTGCCGGGCTCGTAGATCCGCGCCGAGGGAACGTTGATCCCGAACGGGCCCAGCCTGAAGGCACCGGCCTCGCGATCGAGCAGGGTTCCGAAGACGCTCGGGGAGTCGAAGCGCGGCACACAGAGCCAGCCGACCCCTCCGTCGGGAGCCACTAGGGCACCGGTATGGCAATTGGAGAGGAAGGCGTAGTCGGCGATCGGAGGGAACGGAGAGGGCATCGCCGCGCTCTGCGGCATTGTCTCCTCGGCGGCGGTTCCCGGAGCCTTGTCGTCTCCCTTCGCCGCGGCCTTGGCACTCGAGCGCGCCTTGGACTTGCCCTTCGGCTTCGCAGGGCTCACGTTGCGACCCATGGCCCGTGCCAGCCGCCGTGGTCCGCGACGAGCTTGTCCGCCGCCTTCGGCCCCCACGAGCCGGGCTTGTACGGGTGGACCTTCGGGGGTTTCTTGAGGAGCGGGGCCATGATCCGCCACGTCTCCTCGATGTTGTCCTGACGGGTGAACCGCTTGCTGTCCCCCACCATCGCGGCGTGCAGGAGTACCTCATAGGGCGTTGGACCCTCACCACCCTCCTCGGCGAACTCCATGTCGAGGTTGATCTGCTCCGGGTCGGCGGAGTCGCTCCGTTGCGCATCCACGAGCAACCTGATCCCCGTACTCGGGTGGAGCTTCACGATGAGCTGAGGAGGCGCCGGCCGGCGCCAGCGGGACGCGTAGCCCATTGGTGGCGGCTCCCTGAAGATCACCCGCATCTCCCATTGGGTGACCGGCATGAGCTTTCCGGTGCGGATGAAGAAGGGGACTCCGGTCCAGCGCCAGTTGTCGATCTCGAGGCGCAGCGCGGCATAGGTCTCGGTCGTGGAGCCCCTGGCGACCCCCTTTATCTTCTTGTAGCCCTCGTACTGCCCCCGAACGTATTGGGATGGGTCACCCTCCGGCATCGCTGAGAAGACGGCGAACATCGCGTCCTTGATCGAGCGTTCGTCTTGGCGCGCCGGTTGCTCCAGTGCCGTCGCGGCAACGATTTGCATCAGGTGGTTGACCACCACATCCCTCAAGGCGCCGACCGGGTCGTAGAAGCTGCCCCGGTCCGCCACCCCGAAGTCCTCGGCCATCGTGATCTGGACGCAATCGATGCAGTTGCGGTTCCATATGGGCTCGAAGATCGCGTTGGCGTAGCGCAGAAAGAGGATCTCGGCCAGACCCATCAAGCCAAGGAAGTGGTCGATGCGGTAGAGCTGGTCCTCGCGAATGTACTGGTGGATCTCGGCCGCGAGCGCGCGGGCGGACTCTAGGTCCTGACCAAACGGCTTCTCCACCACCACGCGGGCATTTCCGGTCAGCCCCGCGTCATGGAGCCCATTGATCGTCATGCCGAACAGGCTGGGCGGGATCTCGAGATAGAACACCGGGCTCTTGGTTCCCTTGATTTCCTTTGCCACCCGCTCGTAGGTCTCGTCGGCCGAGAAATCGCCCTGGATGTAGGAGAACCGCTTGGCCAGGCGGTTGAAGACCTTTGGGTCGGGCCTCTTGCCGGACGAGGTCTGGATCGCTTTCCTCGCGTGTTTGCGAAGGTCGTCGTCGGACCAGTCGTCGAACGCCACCCCGACGATCGGGCAATCCAGGAGCCCCCGGGCCTCGAGCCGGTAGAGCGAGTTGAAGGTCATCACCTTGGCGAGGTCGCCGGTGATGCCGAAGATGACGAGGATGTCGGCGGGCTTTTGGTCGGTGCCGGGGGCGGAAGGAGGCACTGGTCGATCAGTCTATGTCCGCCTCGGCGTGGACGTGTCCCGATTTGGCGGCGTCGGCGAGGGCTCCGTAGTCGAGCTCGTTCTGGTCGGCATAGCGCTCCGAGAACTCTGCGATCGCCCGGTCGAAGGCGTCGCCCTTGCCGAGGTAGGCACCGATCGCGATCCGATCGCCGGAGCGCGCGTGGGCCCTGGCCAACACCCAGCCGCAGACGCGACCATAGATCGCCAACCCTTCGGGCGGCAGGGTTTCGATCTCGACCGACCGCTTCCCGTCCCAGAGCTGGCGGACGTAGAAGTCGCGCTCGCGGTCGTCGATCCCGAGCGCTGGAAGCCAGCCCAGAAGTACGTCGCTCGCGGCCTGCATCAGCCACTGGCCCTCGACCACCCGCTCGCCGTGGTTGGAGAACTCGCTCTTCCCGGCGAAGGGCTCGAGCACCGAGGCCTCGGCCTCCTTGGCCTGCAGGAACAGGGGGTCCTGTCCGTCGCGACCCATCATCAGGACCACCCAGGCGCGGGTGCCGACGCTTCCGACCCCGACCACCTTGCGGGCAATATCGACGAACCGGTAGCTGTCGAAGAGGTGGCGACGGTCTCCCTTGAGGCTCTCGCGGTAGCTCGCCAGCAGCTCGCGGATCCGCTCCTCGAAGTCCAGTCGCTCGTCCTCCGAGAGAAGCTCCTGAATGGGGACGAGCAGCGGCGGGTCGCTGATGATCCGCGGCTCGCCATCGACCACTCGGACGAGGCGATCGAAGGCCCTGAGGCTGTTCTTCCTGCGCGCCTTCTTGACGTTCTTCCTCGTCGTCTTCATCTCCTTGGCCGTGGCGACCTTTGCGAGATCGGCGAGGAGCGTGTCCACGTCGAGGCGCGCGTACCAGACGTCCAGGTTGCCCATCCCGGCGAACTCCCGCATCGCCTCGCGGTAGGCGCGGACCGCGGTCAGCACAGCCGCGCGAGTCTCCTTGGGAGTGAAGTCGCAATCACGGCCGGCGATCTCGAAGCTCGCGGCGAGGCGCTTCACGTCCCATTCCCAGGGCCCTGGAAGGGTCTCGTCGAAGTCGTTGACATCGAGCACCAGGCGGCGATCGGGAGCGGCGAAGACACCGAAGTTCGACAGGTGGGCGTCGCCGCAGAGCTGGACCTCGATCCCCGAGGTGGGGGTGCTCGCGAGATCCATTGCCATGATCGCCGCCGCGCCGCGGTAGAAGGTGAAGGCCGAGGCCAGCATCCGCCCGTAGCGGATCGGCACCAGCTCGGGAACACGGCTCTTGGCCTGCTCCTCGAGAACCTTGACCGGATCGCGCCGTCGGGCGGGCGGCTCCCACTCACCGTGGCTCTGACGCGACGCCGCCTCGCGCGCCGCCTTGCCGGCGGCCGCGCGCTCGTGTGGCGAGGCGCGAGGATCTACGGCTGGGACGGGGATCGTTGCCGTGGGCATCGTTGCGCTTCGTCAGCGAGCCCTCCCGCTGATACCAACTCGCGATTCGATCCTACACCAGCGGAAGCTCCAATCCCAATTCGGGGCGCCGGCTCCGCCACCCGAGGGAGACTAGGCCTCGGCCGCACGCCTGCGGCGGGCACCAATCCGGCGATTCAGGTTCCGCTGAACGACGAGCGCGGCCGACGCGCCCAGCACCATCATCAGGACGTTCATGCCGAGCATCCCCAAGGCGCCCAGTGCTCTCGAGGCTTCGCCGAGACCGGCCGCCACGCCTAGGTACGCCGCAGCTGGGCCTCATGGCGATCTCCGGGCCGAGGGGACGCGACGCCTGGCTTCGGAGGAGCGTCCATCGTCGTGAGCGACTGTACTCCGAGCCGTCTCTTTGCGTTGGACACAGACCAAGGTGCGATTGTGTGGCTGACCGACTTCTCCAAAGCGAGACCAACGCCGATGCGGAGGGTCTGGTGTGTAATTGCGCGACCGTGGCTTCGGAGGAACACGATCGGACCGACCTCGCTGCCGAACGAACTCAGCTCGCCTGGTGGCGGACCGGTCTCGCCGCCCTGGCTGTTGG
>Ga0209382_10002978_pt1 | contig 23973 bp, 24 predicted proteins | sample SoiMetdeltSBSDD5_FD_187599 | JGI IMG/M metagenome (GOLD analysis project Ga0209382, IMG submission 187599) | Bulk soil microbial communities from a Populus tree surrounding site in Tennessee, USA - Soil MetaG P. deltoides SBSDD5 (SPAdes) (version 2) | ecosystem: Environmental > Terrestrial >...
CTGTTCGAGCGGTTCACACAGGCCGACACTTCGACCACGCGGCGGCACGGCGGGATCGGTCTCGGGCTCGCGATCGTCAAGGCTCTCGTCGAGCGGCACGGCGGCACCGTTCACGCCGACAGTCCCGGCGCCGGAAAGGGCGCCACGTTCACCGTTCGGATTCCGGTTCTCGTTTCCCATGCGACTGAAGGGGGTGGACGACCCTGCGTCGAGGAGGCGCCCGCCCCGTTACCTCGACTGGATGGAATCCGCGTGCTTCTCGCCGAGGACGATAACGATGGGCGACAAATGCTTGTCCTCATCCTCGAAATCGCTGGCGCTAACGTCGGCGTTGCCTCAGTGCGTGAAGCGCTGAGCGCATTCGATGGCCACCGACCGGACGTTCTCGTCAGCGATGTGGGGATGCCGGGCGAGGATGGCTATGCCCTCATCCGCCACGTGCGAGCGCGTGAAGCGGCCCGCGGGGGCAACACCCCCGCCATCGCGCTCACGGGATACGTCACTCCCGAGGACGGCGCCCGGCTACTGGGCGCCGGATTTCAGATGCACCTCCGAAAGCCCCTCGACCCGTCCGATGTTGTGGCCGCGGTTGCGGCCTTGGTGCCGCAAGAAGGCCGCGATTAGGGCGAGCGTAGCCTCAATTCTCGGATCACGGACTCGCCGGTACCACCCATTGCGAGCATTGCCGCACGACGCGACCTCCTCAAGCGCTCTTCCTCTACCCGGGGCCGTTCCACTTCACAACGCGGCTCTCATAAGGGTCGCAGCGAAGCGACGCAGTTCAGCTGAGCATCGCCGGTGCGCGCGATGCTGACCCGGTACGGCCTGGACAAGCCGCAAGCCAGCCGCGGGCGCCTCCCAGCGACATCAGGGATGGGTGTCGTCGTACTTCGCGCACCATTGTTCCGGCTGCTCAGCGCGTTACCGGCTCCTCCCGGCAGTCATGAAACCTGGCACGATATCGTCGGAGAAGGCGTTTCGAACGAGACTCACGATCGCCTCCCAGGTGTTCGCCCTCGGGTTCTCGAGCGGGCCCTCGATGGGCGCCACCGTCGCGATGTCCTTGCGTTCGCGATTCCGTAGGAGTTTGCTTAATAGACTCAGCGCCTTTTCCTTCATCTTCTGCCCGATCCCTTTTCCTCGGCCGTGTTCGGCTCCAGACACCCTCAACTCGTGGATCAGGGGCTTGACATACCCCGCGACGCGCCCGTTTTTCACATGGAACTCGGAGTACACGGAGAACAGGCCGGACGTGACATCGATTCCGCCATGCGCGCGAAGCAGGCCATTCATCGTCCGAACGTCGGTCCCTTCGAGTTGAATGCTGAGATCGAAATCTGGACCGTCAGTCTCCGGCCGAAGGGTCGCAGCGACGGCGATCTGCCCGCTACCCATGAAGCGGCCCGTCACGCGCGCCGTCGCGGTCTCATCGGTGAGCCGGTTGCTGAAGTGATCCATCTGCGCGTCGATATCGGCCAGGAACACACGATAGCGAGGCTCGGCCCTTTCGTTCACGAAACCCACCGTGGTGTCCTTGACCCTGAGCTGTCGTGCCTTGAGAAGAACGCCAGAAGAATTCACTTGGTCTTTGACCTGGCCCACCGCTCCCTTCACCGCGTCCTTCGCTTTCCGGATCGAGGGCTCGCGGTAGAGGTAGTCAGCATGGAGTCCATTCACGGTGACATACTCAAAGTCCAAGGCCTTGACGTCCGGTGAGTATTCGAGGCTTCCGCCAACCTCCATCACGCCGCTGGTGATCCGGAGCCCGTAGCGGCCGACGAGCGGCCCCAGGGAGCCGAGAGCAATGTGGGCAGCCGCGATTCGGCCCTTGAAGGCCGCGTGCGGCTGCCGCAATAAGTCGGCAGCGCCGTCCACCCGCAGGTGACCATCATCGAACACGACTCCCTCCACCGTCACCGTGGACGGGTACACATCGGGTGTGGATCCTGAGGTCCGAATGTTTCGCACGTCAACGTTCAGCGCTCGAACCGTCAAGGGCCGCGCGTCGTCGCGGTCGACGTAGTTCACGGACGCATTGCGCACGCTGGCGTGGTCAATGCCGTCTACGCGATGTAGCGCCTTCAAGACGGCGCACTCCTTCACCAGCACGATCGGGCTCTCAAGCTCCCGAAGGATGTGGGCTCGCGTCGCGTGGGCCTGGGGGTCGCTGATCAGGATGTCGGCCACGAGTCGCCCGCGAAGCACCTGCGCCAGCCTGAGCTTCGTGGAGACGCGGGGTATCCGGACAATTGGGACGTCAGGGTGGACGTCTTGAATGACGTCGAGATCTCGCACGTCGACGGACAGGCCCATTGGGCGCACGTCCAATCCGCCTATATGTGCGGTGTAGCCCTTGACGCACGCGTTGAGCTGCCGCTCGGCTATGCCTCGCAAGGGGTTCTCTAAGACGATCGGGACTAAGATGATCGCGATCACGAGGAGACACAGCCCGGCAAGAGTGCCAATGGCCCATTTCCGTCGGCGACTCATTGCCTCACCGGGTCGCAGACTCCATCAGCACTTGGCCGCCCGTACCTAACGGATGCGGCGCGCATCAGCCCCTGGTCAGCTGTGTGTGGGTCATCGGGCTTCAGTCGCCCGCGTCTCAAGCTGCGCCCCTGCTCCGCCGCTCACAGGCGCGTTCCGCCTGGGATATATCGCGCATCATCTGACGCTGTTCGTCCTTCCTGCTGGCCATCGGCATGACGTCGTGAGTGTTAGCCTGCCACCCGTCGGGATACCTACGGTCCTGAAGGAGCCCCACTGCGTCCACCGACGGAGCTGCATCCGGGCCGTAGGCGGGCGAGGTCTTACGCGCACCGGCCGCGATCTCGATGGGACCCTGGCGCTGGCCCAGTCTCAGCGGTCACCCGAAGAGCTTGGAGGGAAGGAGCCTGCCATGGCCAGGCGCAGCAGATCGCGGCCTGCTCGTCCGCGGGCCCGGCTACTCGCAATCGCGGCGAGAGTAAAAAGGTCCCGCTCTCTGCCGTCAGCTCCCTGGCACCGCGATTGAACTCCGCCTCATCGCTATGAAGCGACGACGTCATCAGAACTTAAACCCCGAGGACGACGAGGAGGCAGCCGATGGAGGAGCAGAGCACTCGACATCAGGAGTCTGTGCGGACCGCCCAGGAGGTGGCTGCCCACCGTTCGCAGTCAGTGGCAGCGACGCCGCCTTCCCAGTCCGCAGGCGAACAGGCCAAGGACGCCACGCGTACGGCTGGTCAGCTCGCTGAACTCGGCACGGAGACGCTGACCGTCTGGACGGACGCGACGCATCATGCGATGCGCGACGTCCTGGAGTTGTCGGCGCAGACCACCCAGGAGCGCCTGCGCCAACTCACTCAATGGCGGGAGACGACTCTGGAGCTGATGCGGGAGGCGCAGGGAGCGGCGTTTCGCTGGTACACGCTCTGGCCGGAGTTCTTCCGCGACCCCCTCGGCGGCTATCATCGCTCGCTCGAGGAATCGATCGAGGGCACCCATCGCGCGTTCGAGATAACCCGGCGCCACGCCGAGGCCCTCGCCCAGTCCTGCGAGCGCCTGGAGCGCGCTGCCGACACCGCGACGCGCACGCTCGGCGACACGTTTAGGGAGGCGTCCACGCAGATGCAGGGCGTCTACGCGCGCTCGGACCGTCTGCGGGCGGCGTGAGGTGGCGCCGAGGCGGAGTCGGCGAAATGAGTGACGGGGGTTGCCCGTTGAGGATCGGAGCTTCGCCCGGCGGCCCGGGCACCGCCGTCCACCTGAAGCCGCTGAAACGGGGCGTGCATTCAGGAACTCGGTATTGTGCCCGGCAGCGCGGAGGATGACGGAGTTGAAGCACAAAGGCTGCCGCAGTGTCGGCCGATCCGGAGTCGTGCGGTGATGACGCGGGAAGTATTGCTCGCTGTCGTCATCGTCGTCGCAGCGATCGCTGCCATCCTCGTGGTCATCGCACTGATCGTTAGAAAACTCGCCCTGCGTGCGGAGGCGCAGTATCCCCCAGCGGGCCGTTTCATCGAAGTGGACGGTGTCCGTCTTCACTATGTCGAAAAGGGTAAGGGACCTGCGGTCGTGCTGCTTCACGGCAACGGGACACGGGCCGAAGACTTCGGCGGAAGCGGCGTGCTTGACCGCCTGGCCGTGCACCATCGGGTCGTCGCCTTCGATCGCCCGGGATATGGCTTCAGCGACCGGCCGAAGAATCGGACGTGGCCGCCGCAGCGTCAGGCTGACTTGCTCATGCGGGCGTGCGACCGTCTGGACATCGAGCAACCGGTTGTGGTGGGCCATTCGTGGGGCACGCTCGTGGCGCTCGCGCTCGCCCTCGACCATCCGCAACGCGTGCGCGGGCTGGTCCTGCTCTCAGGCTATTACTATCCAACGATGCGGCCCGACGTCGTGATCTTCTCGGTGCCGGCGATACCCGTGGTCGGCGATGTCATGCGCTATACCGTCTCGCCGATCCTCGGTAGGCTCCTGACCCCATGGTTGGTGCGTCAGATGTTCCAGCCGCGTCCCGTACCGGCGGCCTTTCGGGCCGCGGTGCCAACCGCGCTCATGCTACGACCGTGGCAACTCCGCGCGGCGGCCGAGGAAGCCGGTCTCATGGTTCCTGCTGCGGCGAGCCTGCGACGTCGGTACGGTGAACTCCGGAGTCCGATCCGTCTCATCGCCGGGGCCGACGACCGCGTCGCGCACGCCGAACGCCATTCGGGACAGTTCCATCGCGACGTACCCAATACGAGCCTGCGCGTCATCCCCGGGCTCGGTCACATGGTCCATTACTTCGCACAGGATGAGGTGGTGGCCGCGGTCGACGCTCTGTCACGGGCCCCACGAGAGAGCGGGCAGCGACCCGCTTGAGCCCGTTTCTCATGTCCGTCGGTGCCGGAGATTCTACGTTGCGCAGTGTTCTGCTGCGGCTGAACTGTCGTATCGCTGCTACTTCTCGGCTGACGCTTAGGTCTGCTATCCGAGCGCCAAGACCATCGCCACCGTCCCATGATGGAATGGATCTGTGATGTCGCGGCTTGGCCCCCGTCTGGGGTTGTCTGTGGAGCGCGCGGCCCGTCTTGGCCATGTGGCAACCGGGGTGACTTACGTTGCCGTCGGTATCGTAGCGTTCCTCGCTGCGTTCGATAGCCGGTCTCAGGCGATGGGTTCAGAGGGGGCACTACGTTACATCTTTGCCGGCGAGGCCGGCAGAATCGGTCTACTCGCCATTGCCGTGGGCCTAGCGGCGGACTTTCTTTGGCAAATCGTCAGAAGTGTGACGAATGCCGATAAGGCGCCGCCAGGGGTCAAAGGCATCGCCGATCGCATGGGATGGGCAACTAGTGGAGTAATTCATCTGGGCCTCGCTGTAAGCGCGGTGAAACTCGCCCTCGATGTACCGCAACCAACTGCGGAGCGCCAAGCTCAAGCGGCGACGGCAGTGGTCATGACAGATCCCGTAGGGCAATTCGGCCTAATCGTAGCGGGGATGGTCATCGTGTTGGTCGCGATCCAGATGTTCTACCGAGCCTACATTGGCGACCTCGATCGATGGCTCGAACTGCAGTCGCTGCATCGTCTCCTTCGAACAACCGTTGTAGCACTCGGACGTTTCGGTCTTGCGGCCCGGGGTGTCGTCTTCTGCGCCGGGGGGGCCATTCTCATCCAGGCGGCGATCCAGCGTCGCCCCTGGCGGGTTCGTGCTCTCGGCGGCACGCTACGAACGATTGGAGACGCGAGTCTAGGTCCGGCGCTCTTGGCGATTGTTGCGCTGGGCTTCGTTGCATTCGGGGTTGTCGAGCTTTTAAGCGCGTCATACCGTCGCATCAACACGCAGTGACGGCCTCCACGGTCTTGCGCAAGCGATCCGAGCCGCAACCTCCACGGAATGACCCGAGTCTCGCATAGCAGGTCATACGGGTACGGATCTTCAGTTCGCGGTGCGGACGATTGACGTCAAGTCCGCGTTCAGCCGTGAGAGGTCGCTGACCACCCGCGCCTCCGCACGGCAGCTCCGGTAGCTCCTACACCGAGGACTTATGGCTCCGGACCGCCCGCGGTGCGCATAGCGCCGAACCGAAGCTGATACCACGGGGGCATGCGCGATAGAACGAGCAAGCCGATGCCGAGACGCCCGCGGGCCGCCTTCAGCCCGGTCGTCGGCCCGAAACCGGGCATACCCGCGGTTACAGACCAGACTTCAGCCGGACTACTGTGGCGGCATGACCACATGAGTTGCAGAAGCGAGCTCCGGGCGGGGGCCACTGCTTATCGGCCTCTACTGAACGGGCCGGGAGCTTGCCCAACGAGACAGTAGCCCGCGGGTCAGCAGGTCGTCAACATCCAGGCAAATCCCCGGCCCGAGAACGTCCTGGTGCGCCAGTAGTCGCGTGCGCAGCGGTCGCAGGTGCGCGGAGGCGAGGGCGGTCGCTCATAGGCACCTGGGTTGCACAGCGCTGAGCGTGTATGGAGGACTGCGCCATGCGACAGGGCTCAATGGACATCGCGAAGCTCGGCGACGATCCGGAGCTCTATGCCGTCACGTTCGGCACGTCTGAGACTCTAAGCGTAGGCGGCCGGGCCGCCCGCACGTTCACGAGGCTTGAGGAAGTCGACGAGTTCCTACAGATGGCCGGCATCATGACCGCCCGCATCCTCTCGGCGCTGGACGAGACGCGCAAGGGCGGGACGGCCAGCATCCCCGACGTCACCTTAGAAGAACGGGCCTTGCGGGATCTGGGGCTCGCGACACCTTCCGGGGCCACCCCGCCGTCCGAGGAGGGCGGGTCCGTGCCGTGAAGACCAGCCTTCCGCCCAAACGCCGGCAGCGAAACCGCGCGCATCTCGCTGAGCTGCGGCGGGCCATGCGGGCGCGAGGGCTTCGCATCATCGATGGAGGGCCAAGCAAAATTCCTCGTCGCCGATTACAGCTCATTCGCGGCGGACGCACGCGGCCGCTGGTGCCCACCGATTCCGAAACGACCGGTTTCGAGAGCGAGGCTTCAACCAAACTCTGCCCCTTCACGGCACCGGCACTCAGATCGCTCGCGACGTTCATTTCTAATCAGCACTCCTTAAAGCTTGTCCCCTCCACGGCTCTCGCGGTGGGGAGGGCGTCATGAGGAGCCTGCATACTGAGATTCATGGACGCACGAGGTTGCTGGTGCGTCCGCATATCAAGCAGACCCCCGGAGTGGATTACCGGGCCCTCCCCCGACGCTCGCTTCCCGTAGTCTTGCTCCTGTCGGGAATGATCGCGTGCTCGACCGCGCGACCAGTTCTCTACCCGAATGCACACTTCCAGTCGGTCGGGCAGGCGGGGGCCGACCGCGATATCAACGAGTGTGAGCAGAGGGCCGGGACGGCAGGCGTCGACCGGCGGGAAGGCGGGGTCGGCGACGTGGCTGCGGGGACTGGTGTGGGTGCGGGCGTGGGCGCCGCGGGCGGGGCGGTCGGGGGTGCCATCGCGGGAGGAGCGGGGATCGGCGCGGCCATCGGCGCTGCAAGCGGCGCAGTGATCGGACTCCTGGGCTCGCTCTTCGGGCGCCGCCACGGGCCGAGTGCGACGTACATCAATTTCGTCGACCGGTGCCTCCGGGAGAAGGGCTACGAGCCGATCGGTTGGCAGAAGGCCCGCGGAGCCGACGCTCCCGTTCCACGAGCCTTGTCGATGAAACCGGCGCTGGTGTGATGCGGGGAAACCGATCTAATCTCTTCGAATGTGGTCGTAGAGACCTACGTCATCACGCGCAAGGACGATGAGTCGGCGTAGCATTCTGCCAAGTAGCAGTCGCCCCTCAGGCAGCCCAAGAAAGAACGCACGCGACCGGCGCTTCGCCTGGCCCTGTCAGCCGTAGTCCCCCAGGGAGGGCCAGGTTCCATCACTCGCGGGCGAGGCTCATGCTTCCGTCAGTAGCCGCCGCAACGATGCTCCGTGTCGGTCCACCCCGGCACCTACAGTTTCGGCTACGACCTCGTCCGGCCGCCGACGTACTTGCTCGCCCCGTCCTTGGCGACGTAACCCCCGTCACCCCGCCCCAGCCCCAAGCCTCCAGCCCGTTCGGCGCGAAGCTGCGCACGGGGGTTGAGATCGCTGCCGGCGATTAGCTCCTCCAGGCGCTGCGGGCGTTTCGCATGATGCCTCTGGTTAATGTCCCACTCCAAGGGTATGGCGCAAGCGTCATGAAGGGCCTCGATGAAACACTCGTTGGACCGCGGCGATCAGCTCCTGTGGCTCAAACGGCTCGATCAGGTATTCCTCAGCGCCCGTAGCGAGGCCGTGGCGCCGATGCTCGTCATCAGGGCAGACTGCCGTCTTGTGGACTACGGGGATGTTCGCGGTAGCGGCACCCGCCTTCAACCGGCGCACCACCTCAAACCCATCGATGTCAGGTAGCACGATGTCGAGGACGATGGCGTCAGGCTGCAGCTGCGCCAGCTGCAGAGCAGAGCGCCCAGTTGCTGCTTCCAGCACGTCGAAGCCTGCAGACACGAGCGCGCGGAACATGACGTAGCGCGCGTCCAGCCGATCATCGACAAGGGGATGGTCTTGACGCCGGGCATCTGGGCGGTCTCGTTAATCAGCGAGCTCCACGCGAGGTGACAGAAACGTGAACGAAAACCGGCCGAGCCAGATGTCAGGGGTTCTGCCCGTTGCGTCTGTCGGAGGCCGATGGAACGCGCTCAGAAGGAGCCTCGTCAGTATCCTATCGCCCGTGACGCCTCGAGTAACATAACTCCGCTGGCAACAGTAGCGGGCAGAGGTAGCGGTAAACCGCGCACATCGTACATGTCGTAAATTCGCCCATCGACAGTCACGGACGTGCCCTTACTCGGCGCTCCCGACTTGCTCGCCACCCACAACGCGGCTTCTCCATCCTCGATGCGATAGAGCCCGTAGCCAGCGATCGAGCTCGAACGGGTGACCACGCCGGTTACGCTAACGGACCGCCCGCGGTAAGGCCCTGGATCCTTCATGAGCTCGTTGAGGGAGATCGACGTCGTGGCACAGGCGGCCATGACAGCGAGACAGGCAACACTGAGCAATAACGACAGCCTTGCTCCGCGCCACCTACTCCCTGATGGATTCATGCGAATGGCCTACGCAAAATTGCCGCCGCGATGTCGCGGAAGCGGCATGTGTGGTCAACGCCGTTGGCCATGCGGGCACGGCGGGCCAGGCCCCACGAAGCGGAGGGACGTCCTCTAGGGGCTGGGGCGCGATCCGAGGCGGTGCATTCGGCGACATGCTTGAGCACGGCAACACTTAGATCAGCTCGGCACGTCGGGCAGACGTCGCGCTTCCCCATGATGATATCCGCACCAATCTGGTTGAAGGTCAGGGCCTCGGAGCACTGAGGCAGACCGCGACCGGGTGATCGGTACAAGTGCACTCCGAGCAGCGCCCGTTGGTCCGGGGTCAGCATGAAGACCCGTACCTCCTCTTAACTAAGAAAACGTCAAATGGGGGAGTTCGGATTTGTGAACTGCGACAGCGAAGCTGCGGTGGGCCGCGGTGCGCCGAACGTGGTACAACCCCCCAAGCGAACGGACAAAGGAAGGGCGCTAGTTTAAGCGATCCTGACGACCCTCCGTCGATGCGCTGCCGGGTGGTGCGGACCAGCCGTCACTTCGCGGTGTAAGTTGTCTACGACTGCATCGGTGCCGCGCGGGACGGGCACAGCTCGAGGCGACGTAGAGCCTGCCCCGACGGTCGCTAGGCATGACGACCTCATGGTGGCCCCCTTTGCGCTAGACCCCCCGAGCATGGGTTCCTCGCTCGAAGGCTTATTATGGGTGGTCGGGCGTATGGGTGGTCGTGTGGAAGACCACGGGGACACCCTGGACGTGCTCTAGCAGCGCTGGTGTCAGGGGTCGCGCAGGAGCGGGTGCCAGACTCAGCTCAGGGCCCGGTTCGTGACTCAGCTCAGGGGCCGGTTCGTGCGCAAGCTCCTCAAGGCCGTCTACCCAAGGGAGTTGGGGGGACCATCCGGGACGTGCTCCACAACCGGCAAGCGGGCTGACGGGTCACCGGCATCGGGTTTGCCCTGACCCTGGCCATGCCGAGGCCGCTGGAGGGCATCATCGTCGTCGCCGTGGAGGATGACCCCGACGCGCTCGACGTACTCAAGATCGTCATGGAGCACGAGGGCGCTCTCGTGGTCCCCGCCTCGGACGCGGACTCAGCCCTGGAGAAGCTGCGCTGTGTGCGGCCGGCCCTCCTCGTAGCCGACGTGAGTATGCCGAGCCACGACGGGCGGTGGCTGGTGACCGAGGCGCGCCGCTCGGGCCTGCTGCCCGATGTGCCGGCGCTGGCCGTGACCGCGCTGGCCATGACGCCAACGGAGGTGCGGGAGGCCGGTTTCGACGCCTATCTGCAGAAGCCCGTCGACCCCTGGCTGCTTCGGGAAACGGTGCGTGAGCTGGCGGGGCGCGCTGTGTAACCGAGAAGTCGGAGTGATGCCCTCGGGCGGTTACCAGTCCGCCGCCGTGGCATCGCCATGTACCTGGGCGCCCCCCCGCGGACGAGTCCGGCCCGCGCCGGTTGCGCGGTAGCTGGAGGCTGGCGTCGACGGCGAAGTCGTCGGAATCCGGAGTGCGGGGCGCGCAGGGCGCGGACCCAAGAGCAAAACCGTGCCTGACGACGCGGGTCCGCAACCTGCTCGCCACGCCGGCCTTCCTAAGCCTCCAACCCACCGAGCCCGAGCTGCAGCTACTGCACCGGTTCGACAACGGGTACGGCCTCGGGCTCGTCGCGGCCGGCGTCGAGGGGCCGGGCCACCGGCTCACGCTGAGCCACATCACCCGAGGCGGGCGGCGGGCGATGTTCATGGACCAGGAGAAAGTGAGCGTGAGCCGCCTTCGGCGTTGCGGCGTCGTCTTTGGGCGGCGGTACAGCGCGCGGCGGCGGCAGCGGTGAGGAGGCATGAGCGCGGTGTGGCTTGAAGCATGCCCCTAAGCCGCTGGCTGGCGCCGCACCGCTAGGGTCTCTTCCTGGGCGATTTCCAGCGCCCCGTCTCAGTAGCGGGCCGGTCTCTCTCGGCTGATGGGGATGGATGGCGCAGCCAGACAGCAAACAGAAGGCGGGGGAGCAGCTCCGCGGTACGCATGCGTCATCGTGCGGGAGCGACCACAACGCGGCCCCTTCGGCTCTACCGCCGGCACGGATATGTGGCGGAGGTATACACCGGTGCGGCACCGTCTCCAACAGCTTAGAGCTCGCCGAGGAAGCGCGGAACCGACTTATGGCAGCATGAGCCAGATGCGCGCCGCCGTCCGTGCCCAGCCCGGCCGGAGACCAAGGTTCAGCCTGAAATCGCGGGACTGACCATCGTTCCTTTGAAGCTGACCGTCCAGAGTCATGCCGTCTCCACGCACTTGCGCGCCTAACCAGGCCCCGGACACTCCCTTGTCCCCAGAGAGTCGGCCCCCGAGCCTGAACCCAGCACCATCCACGGTCAAATCAATGTCGAAGGACTTGGCTCTCCGGCTCTCGGCGCTCGGAGCGGGACGGACATTGTGCTCGGTCGGCGACGGAGGAGCGTAGGGCGCAGGAGGAGCGGATTGCAATACTGCTGTGGCCGGTGAGGTCTCGCGCTGGGTAGTGAGATCGTGGGCGGAAGCGACGGCGGGCAGGAGCGTTGCGGCGCACACCACGCTTCCTGCCAGGAATAGCTTAGACATCGGATGACATCTCCTATCGGCACCGCGCTGGGGCCAGCTGTTTGGGACGTTGTGATGGCTGAGATACGCGTGAAGTCTATACCCTGAAGCTAGCGGGAGAGCTGCGGAGCCGCGTACGGGCGCCCGTCCGAGGCCGCCTTCACACCAGCGCCGGACTCGCCTGGCCCGGCTCGATCAGCAAGTCCATCAAGGCAGATGATGCGCGGCAGGATGGGTCTCGGAAGTCAAAGCGGTGAGGTCCTGGTGATCACGCAGGGCCGTTACACCATTGCTGCGCCGCCGAACGACTACTCGATCTTCTCGCGGACGCGATAGCCGTAACGTTCGAGATCCGCAACACACCGGTCATGGGCTCGTTTACCCATCGGGTCCGCCAGGGTGTCGTGGCCCGAGCACCGAGCGATGTGCCCTTGGTCGTTCTGCAGGATGCTCGTGGTCCGAAGCAGGCTGCCACAGCCTGACATAGCGACGGTGGCCACCAACATTGTGACGACCGCCGAGCGTCGGCCGTTAACCTGTCGCGGAGCGTAACGAGCGCCCACACAAATCAGTTGGTCCGCCCGCTTCGCGGGTCCTCGCGGGAGCAGGAAGCCTTCGGGATTCATCCCCGGGGTGGGGTGTCGGTGTCGCTGCGGTTCAGCAGGTAGTCCGGACCCCCGACCCGATACCACCGAACCGTACGGCCTCGAGGGCAAATGGTGTTTCCCGTTCTCGTTCGCCTTGCTGTGGTTCTCGGTCAGCAGATTTACCAGCATTCGGCCCTCGCGTTCCGGTAAGCCCGTGGAGAACGCCACCTCGCGCGGAGTACCCGAGAGATTGTGCACAAACAGTACTGAGTTGTTGCGCCAATCATGGCGCATCACAAGAATCGCAGGATCCCGGACCGGTAGGACGTCGAACTCGCCAGCCAACCTCGGGGATCTCCGTCCTCATCCGGATGATGCGCTCTGTCCAGTTGAGGAACAACTCCGGGTCCCGCCGCTGCTCCGCGACGTTGACGTGCTGGTAGCCGTAAGGACCATCGCTGATCGCGAGCACCACGAGTTTGTCGGATGTCGTGAATCCGCCTTGAAGTTCCGTGGACCACTGCATCGGCGTCTGGGTGCAGTTGCGCTCGGACAGTTTGAGGTCGTCGCCCATCCCAATCTCATGTGCCCGCCCGGCACCTCGCCGAGGCAGCCGCCGCCACCGGCGGGCGCGCGGCCTGTTAGCGGGTCGGATCGACACAGGACGATTCCGTGCGCAATACGTCCGGCTTCGCCTCGCCGTAGCGGCGGCGCCGCCAGAGCCGGTACGCGATCAGCGTCACAAGCGCGAGCGGGCCGATCAGCAGGAGCAGCCGCGCCCCACCGTGGCGGCCCAGCATCGCCGCTGCCCGCTCACCTACCAGGTGACCGACCGTCACCCACAAGGCGGCGTACACCACCGTGCCGACGAAGTCGAAGGTGATGAACTTCCAGTACGGGATGTGGCCGCACCCTGAGAGCGCGGAGGCGAACAGCCTGACGCTGTGCGAAAAACGACTGAGAAGAATCGCGCCCGCGCCAAACCGCTTGAAGTATCCGACGGTCCTCTCTACGCACTGCGCCGAGCCGAGGGTGATCCGACAGTAGAACGCGAGGATGCGTGGCCCGGTCAGCACGCCGGCGGCGTACGGGACGTGATCGCCGATCAGGGAGCCGGCCGTCGTCGCGGCCACCAGCGCCACGAGTTGTCGAGGTTCGGCGAGGCTCGCGGCGACGAGGAGAAGAAGCCGGGTCGGGAACGGTACGCCGGCCGCTTCGACGAGGAAGGCGGCGAACACGACGGTCAAGAGGTGGTCGACCAGAAAATCGAGGTGCGGCTCAATCCATTCCATCGTACTGCGTGCATTGTACCGGCCTCGTTGCCTCCAAATGGTACGCGGGGCTGATGCTGGAGAGAGAGCTGTCGAGGTGTGAGGCCCACGGGTCACCGACTCCGGTCGTGGCTCGCTGTGCCGCGCGTGGTGCGGGGAGTGTGCTGCCGGTCTGCGTCGTCGCCGACCTCGTCATCCTCCTGAGGCTGTCCTCCGGGGTAGCCACGGAGGAGCCGACGTTCCGGGTCGGGTGGTCTGGCATCCATTTTCGCGGGTGGACAGCAAGCGAGCCGTGAGGTTCGTGCCATGGCGGGCGACGGGAGCCCGAGGGCCTCGGCAAGCCGGTAACTTGATGCCCGGTCCGATACAGAATCAGCTTCTTAGTGTCGTGTCGACTGGATGCTTTGCAAGTACCCCTATCGGCGCGTAATGAAATCACGCACTTCAATTGCGCAAGTTCGATCGCGTCCCCTTGGGGCCACCACCGTGGGACTGTTCGCTTCAGGCTTATCCAGGTGACAGCGCCTTATGTTCAAGAAGTCCACTATGTGACCCTCCTGCATTTCCGCGATGCCCACCGCGTATGCTCACCGTGAAACGCGGCTCGGTCGAGCGAGACGAGAAGATCCACTAGTCCGCGGCGTCACTCAGGAAGGCGATGTCTGCTTGACCCGGGGGCGGTACTGCTCGGGGACGGCATCCAGCCGATCGGTCCAGTGCACGGCGCCCTGTTTGTCGGTCCAGCGATAGAGACGGCTTATTCGCGCCGCGGACTGGCCGCCGCTCGAGCCAGGTTCTGCCGCCGGTTGGGCGGTCGCGGCAGCGGGGGGCGCTGTGGGAGGGGTCGGAGGCGGTGACGTCGGCGGATTCGGGATCCACACCCACGTGTACGGCGTCGATACTCCATCGCCCCGCATCTCGTACCGACCGGTCGGGAATTGCACGATCCTCTGCGTGGGATCGGGCGCGAACGAGACAGTCCCGCTCGGCGGCGCATAGCTCGCCGACGGATCGTAGTAGGCCGCCGGGTAGTATGCCGACGGATAGTAGGCGGGCGGCGAGTACGCCTGCTCGTACAGCGGTGGAGCTGCGTAGACAACGGCCGGAGCGCCGCCGACCACGGCGATCGGGAGAGGCGGCCGGACGAACGGCGGGCGTGGGCCGAAATGATGCGGATGCGGTGGGAATGGTACCGCGACTGACCGACCGACTCCCAAGGTAGAGCCCCCGACGACCGGGCCGCGGCCGGGGAACGGCACCGCGACCGAGCGGCTGACTCCCAGATTGGCGCCGCCGACGACAGGTGGGCCGCCGCGAAATCCTGGAGCCCGCTGAGCGAATGCGAAGCTAGGTGCGACCAGGATGCACATCACCAGGGCCAGCGACGCCCCCGCAAGCCCGCGCGCAGACTTCAACATCGATCTCACCCGACGGCACACATATAGAGGACAAGTTCCAGTGTGCGCCGGTGTACCGGCACCGTCAAGGAGATGAGACGCGGACCAGCCGACCGGTTCGGCGGTCAACGGCTGCCCGGCGAGCGTCGTCCGGCGCACGTCGCGAATCTCGCCGTGGCCGAAAGCGGCGCGCTCGGTGCATGGTCGCGCGGTTGTCCCACATGACTAGGTCGCCGGGCTTCCACATATGGGAGTAGACGAATTCGCGCTGCGTCGCGTGCTCGGTCAGGTCGCGCAGGAACATCCGCGCCTCCGGGACGGTCCGGCCCACAATGGCGCCCGCATGGGCGGAAAGGAAGCGCGACGGACGGCCGGTGACCGGTGCCGCCGCACCAGCGGGTGGCGTACCGGCGCGAACGTGCGATTTCCTCCGGGGATCGTCTCGCGAATAGATCAGCGAGTGCTCGCAGATTAGATCTCCGTGCGGGAGGCTACGCTATCCTCATGGACCGCAGTCCACTGTGTGGATGTCTCATCCGAGCGGAACCGATCGCCGCGCCGTGCCCTCCGACCTCGGTGCTCAGGCCCGCGGTGCCTCAATTGTCGAAGAACTTTCGCGTCGGCCGCCCCGGCTGCGGCGGGGACAGGATCTCGGCCCCCTCGACTCCGTGAGACACTGCGGTATCTGCAGCTGGCCGGTTAGCGAGCGGCGACCGTCTTCTTCCGGCCGATGACGCGCTCGTTGCACCACGGAGGATGACTGCCGAAAGGAGGTGAATCGATGCCCCGATTCCCGGTGGCTCCCATCACCGTCCTCGCCCTTGTCGCGGTGCCTCTGCTCGCGTTCGGCTGTGCGAAGCGCTTGGCGGTGCCCGTGGGTCCCGCACCAACGGCCGGCGCGAAGACGACGCCGTCCGCCGGCGGCCCGCCCGCTGGTGCCTCCTCGGGGACGGCGGCACCGCTCAACCCCGGGGCGGGCGCGTCCGCACCGCCATCGGCGACTGCACCCGGTGCTCCCGCAGCACCGCCGGCTGGCGCGCCAGGGAGGCGGCCGGACCCGCGCGACTTCGGCGCCGTCCGTGACGTGCAGGATATTCACTTTGACATCGACAGGTACGACATCCGCCCGGACGCGGCGAAGATCCTCGAGGCGAACGCACGCTGGATGAAGGCGAACCCGGCGGCTCCGATCCTCATCGAGGGGCACGCCGACGAGCGGGGGACGAACGAGTACAATCTGGCGCTTGGCGAGCGTCGCGCGAAGGCGGCGATGAACTACCTGGTCAGCCAGGGCGTACCGTCCGATCGCTTCACCGTCATCAGCTACGGGGAGGAGTGGCCGGTGTGCCGGGAGAGGAACGAGGCGTGCTGGGCCCGGAACCGGCGCGTGCACTTCTTGGCGAAGCCCCAGTAGCCCCCGCGTCGAAGGATCGCCCGACGAACCTTGCTCAGCGTACAGTACCAGCGCCGATGACTGCCCAATACGGCTCTGACCTGGTCGTCGACCTCCTCCGTGCGGCGGGCATCGAGCACGTCGCGCTGAACCCTGGCGCGACCTACCGCGGGCTGCACGACTCGCTGGTCAACTACGGAGGCAATCGGGCGCCCGAGCTGATCCTCACCACTCATGAGGAGATCGCCGTCGGCCTCGCCCATGGCTACGCGAAGGCGCGGGGGACGCCGATGGCGGCGGTGGTGCATGACATCGTGGGGCTGCAGCACGCCAGCATGGCGATCTTCAACGCGTTCTGCGATCGGGCCCCCGTCCTCGTCCTGGGCGCCACCGGCCCCATGGACGCCACCCGCCGGCGCCCGTGGATCGACTGGATCCACACCGCGCTCGTGCAGGGCACCCAGGTGCGCGACTACGTCAAGCTCGACGATCAGCCCGCCAGCGTGGCCGCGTTGCCCGAGGCCTTCTTGCGAGCCTGGCGCGTGGCGCGCACCGAGCCTCTGGGCCCCGTCTATCTCTGCCTCGACGCCGGCCTGCAGGAGCAGCCGCTCGAGCATCCCGTGACGCTGCCCGACGTGGCCCGCTTTGGGCCGCCGTCACCGCCGCACGCCGATCCTGCCGCGCTCGACGAGGCCGCCCGCCGCCTGGTCGAGGCCCGATTCCCGCTGATCGTCGTGGAGTCGCTCGGGCGCCGCGCGGAGGCGACGCCGGCCCTCTGCCGCCTCGCCACTCTGCTGGCCGCCCCGCTCGTCGATCTGGCCGGTGAGTCGCAGGGGCGCCCCAGCGTTCCCGGCGATCAGCCGCTCGACATGAGCGACGCGCGCCACGAGGTGATCGGCGAGGCCGACGTGATCCTGGCGCTGGACGTGACCAGCTTCCTCAGTGGCCTGGGCGAGACCGATCGGAGCACGCGTGAGGTCCGGTTCCTGAACGAGGCCGCCCGCGTCATCGCCATCTCGCTCGACGACTACGCGTTCCGGAGCTGGGCCCACACCTTCCAGTCGCTGGCGCCGGTGGACCTGCCGATCGCCGCCGACGCGGCGCTGACGCTGCCCGCGCTGGTCGCCGCCGTCGAGGACCGCCTGAAGGGCGATCGGAGAGCCGCCGAGCGTCAGGCGCGCGCGCAGCGGATCGGCGCGCGTCATGCGGCGCTGCGCGAGGAGTGGCGAGCGGCCGTGCGGGTCGAGTGCGCGTCGGGCCCGCTGGCGCCCGCGGTCCTCGCCGCCGAGATCTGGGAGGTCATCAAGGACGAGGACTGGGTGCTCGCCAACGGAACCGCCAAGGGCTGGGCGCGGCGACTCTGGGACTGGCAGCCCGGCCGCAGCTACGGTGGCAGCGGCGGCGCCGGCCTCGGCTATGGGCTGCCCGCCGCGCTCGGCGTCACGCTCGCGCACCGAGGGTCGAGCAAGGTCTGCGTCAATCTACAATCGGACGGCGACCTGCTCTACGTGGTGAGCGGCCTCTACACCGCCGCCCATCATCGGCTGCCGCTGCTGACCGTGATGTTCAACAACCGCACCTATGGCAACGACGAGGCGCATCAGGAGACGGTGGCCAAGACGCGCGGCCGCCCGGTCGAGAACAAGGTCGTCGGCATTCGCATCGACGATCCGGCCCCGGACTTCGCGCGGATCGCCCAGGGCTTCGGCGTTCACGCCGAGGGGCCCATCGACACGCCGGGGGCGGTGGGCCCGGCGCTCCGGCGCGCCCTGCGCGTGGTCAAGGACGAGGGACGTCCAGCGCTGGTGGATGTGATCACGCGGCCATGACGTCGCGCCCCGTCTATGTGCCGGCCATGAACCCCAGCGCCATCGCGCCACCGAGCCGCGAGGTCTACGGGCTCATGGGCGAGGCGGCCATCGTGCGGATGATCGAGGACTTCTACCGGGAGCTGGAGCGCTCGTCGCTCCGGCCGCTGTTCCCCGCCGACATGACGGTGGCGGCGCAGAAGTCAGCGGCGTTCTTCGTGGGCCTGCTCGGCGGCCCGCCGCTCTACCAGCAACGCTACGGCAACCCGATGATGCGTGCGCGCCACCTGCCGTTCCGGATCACGCCGCGGGCCCGCGAGGAGTGGCTCGCGTGCTTCGAGCGTGTGCTCGCCGACGCACCGGCGCGCTACGGCTTCCCTGCGCAACACCTCCCGGGCTTCCGGGCGTTCCTCCGCGACTTTTCCATGTGGATGGTCAACACGCAGGACGAGCCGTAGCGGGCGGGACACTCGCTGGATCTGCGCCCACGATTCCGGCAAGGTGAGGCCGAGGAGGCGACCATGCCCACGAGCGACTCCGCACCGGACAGGCGGGTGCCGCCGGCCCCCGGAAGGCCGGGCGCCAAAGGGCCCGGGCAGGCGACGATGCCGCCCCGCAAGACCTGGCTCTGGTTCCTGGCCGTTCTGGTCGCCAACTTCCTGCTGGTGCGGCTCCTGATGCCGGCCGCGGAAGGCCCCATCACCGTGCCCTACACGCTATTCAAGGAGGAGGTCAGGAAGGGCAACGTCCAGGCGATCCACAGCCAGGGCGACACCATCACGGGCCGCTTCAAGGCGCCGGTCACGTACCCACCGGCGAGCGAGAAGACGACCTCGCCCCGAGAGCAGTCCAGAACGGGCACCTCCTTCGCGACGACGGTGCCCACCTTCAGGGATCCCGGCCTGGAAGCCTTCTTGATCGACCACGGGGTGGAGATCAGCGCCAAGCCGATCGAGGAGGGCGGCAATCCGCTGGCCACGTTGCTGATCGGGTTCGGTCCGGCTCTGCTCTTCATCGGGTTCTATGTCTGGATGTTCCGGCGGGCGCAGCAGGGGGGCGGGCTGGGCGGCGGGCTCATGGGCATCGGGAAGAGCAAGGCGCGCCGCTACGACCAGGAGAAGGATACGAAGGTCACCTTCGACGACGTCGCCGGCATCGACGAGGCCGAGAACGAGCTGGTCGAGATCGTGGACTTCCTGAAGGACCCCCCGAAGTACACGCGTCTGGGCGGGACCGCGCCCAAGGGCGTGCTCCTGGTGGGGGCGCCGGGCACTGGCAAGACGTTGTTGGCCAAGGCGGTCGCGGGCGAGGCCGGGGTGCCGTTCTTCTCGATGAGCGCCGCGGAGTTCGTGGAGATGATCGTGGGAGTGGGGGCGGCGCGGGTGCGGGACCTCTTCAAGCAGGCGCGCGAGAACGCGCCGGCCATCATCTTCATCGACGAGCTGGACGCGATCGGGCGCGCACGGGGTCAGATGGCGATCGGCGGCACGAACGAGCAGGAGCAGACCCTGAACCAGATCCTCACGGAGATGGACGGCTTCTCCAGCCGGGAGGGCATCATCGTGCTGGCGGCGACGAACCAGCCCGACGTGCTCGACAAGGCGCTCCTGAGGCCCGGCCGCTTCGACCGGCAAGTGGTGGTCAACCTGCCGGACAGGGCCGGGCGCGAGGCAATCCTGAAGGTGCACACGCGCACCGTGCCGCTCGCGAGCGACGTGAGCCTGGCCGAGCTCGCGGCCGCCACGCCGGGCTTCTCGGGCGCGGACCTGAGAAATCTGGTCAACGAGGCGGCGCTGCTGGCGGCCCGACGCGCACAGGACGACGTCCGTCACAAGGACTTCCTGGACTCGCTGGAGAAGATCGTGCTGGGCCCGGAGCGGCCGCTGCTGCTCAGCCGCGCCGACAAGGAGCGCATCGCCTACCACGAGGGCGGACACACCATCCTGGGTCTGGTGGTGCCGGGCGCGGATCCGGTGAACCGGGTGACGATCGTGCCGCGCGGGCAGGCGCTCGGGGTGACCTATCAGCGACCCGACAGCGACCGCTACAACTATCCGGAAGCCTACCTGCGCGGGCGGATCGTTGGCATGCTGGGTGGCCGCGCGGCCGAGGAGCTCGTCTACGGCACCAAGACGACTGGAGCGGAGAACGACATCGAGCAGGCCACCGGGCTGGCTCGTCGGATGGTCACGCGATGGGGCATGAGCGACCGGCTCGGGCTGGTGCAGCTCGCGCCTCGGGAGAACCCGTATCTGGGCGGCCCGGGCGGTTACGGCGGGACCAAGCCCTTCAGCGAGGCGACCGCCGAGGCCATCGACGCGGAGGTGCTCCGCATCATCAACGAGAGCTACGAGGAGGCCAAACGCCTCCTCGCCGCGCACCGCAAGCAGCTCGATGCGCTCGCCGAGGCCCTGGTCGCGCGGGAGACGCTCAACGAGCGGGAGATTCTCGAGGTCACGGGATTGCCGCCGGCGCCGCCCCTCCCGGCCGGCCTGACCGCGGCCCCCGGGGAAGGTGCGAAGGCCTGATCGCGACGACGCGGTCGGCCGGCCCCTCGTTGTCTTACACTGAGGTCACCCGCTGTACGTGCGGACGTCCATGTCTCAGCTACCGCTCTTCGCCCAGGCCCGCGAGACCGTCGTCGTCGACGACGCACGCGGCCGCATCGTCTACACGCCTGACTTCGTCCCGGCGGAGGTCGCCCGCGCCTGGTTCGACGAGGTGCGCGGCGCCGTGGCTTGGGAGGCGCAGCGGCGCCGGATGTACGACCGCGAGGTCGACGTGCCCCGGCTCGTCGGCCACTTCCGGCTGACGCCCGAAGACGCGCACATGCCGGACGCCGTCCGTGCCGCCGCGCGCCAGGTCATCGCCGCGACCGGTGTGGCCTTCACCAGCGTGGGGCTCAACTTCTATCGCGACGGCCGGGACAGCGTGGCCCCGCACAACGACCACCTCGACGAGATCGCTCCCGGGCTGCCCATCGCGCTGCTGTCGCTGGGGGCCACGCGCCGCATGACGATCCGCGCGAAGGCGGCGCCCAGGCGCGTCTTCCACCTCGACCTCGCCGCCGGGAGTCTGCTCCTGATGAGCTACGAGACGCAGCTCCACTACACGCACGGCGTGCCGAAGACGAGCGAGCCCGTCGGTCCGCGCGTCAGCCTCGCCTTCCGGGTGAGGCCGACACCCGGCTAGGGCGTCGTCACCACTGCGCGGTCAGCGAAAAGCGGGCAGCACCTTCTCGCCGAACAGGCGCACCGTCTCCGGTTGGCCGCCGTCCGTGAAGAGACAGACGAAGTACGTGATGCCCTGGGCGGCCTTGCGCTTCAGCGTGTCGATGCAGCGGTCGGGCGTGCCGATGGTGGCGATGGCATCCACGTCGCCGAAGAAGCTCAGGCGCTTGCGCGCGTCGGCCAGCGGCGCCTGCAGGGCCGCGTCGGTCGGCGCGACGACGACCAGGTCTTGCAGGCTCAGCTCGAGGGTGTCGGGATCGCGGCCCACCGCCCGGCAGTGCTCGTGCAGGACGGCGATCTTGTGATCGAGCTCGGGGTAGTTGCCGGCCGAGGCGTTCCAGATGTCGGCCTCCTCGGCGACCAGCCGCAGCATCTTCTTCTCACCGGCGCCGCCGATGACGATCGGCGGCCGCGGCGACTGCACGGGCCGCGGCAGGCAGCGGCCACCGCGAACGCGATAGTGCGTGCCCTCGAAGTCGACCGGCTCGCCGGTCCACAGGCGCTTGATCAGACGCACCCCCTCGGCGAGCTGCGCCACCCGGACGCCCGGGGCGGGAAAGTCGAAGCCGTATGCGTGGTACTCGGGCTCGTGCCAGCCGGCGCCCATCGCCAGCTCGAGGCGGCCGCCACTGATCACGTCGAGCGTCGCGCCCATCTTGGCCAGCAGCGCCGGCGACCGGAAGGAGTTGCAGAGGACGTTGGCACTGACCCGCACGCGGCGGGTGAGGGCCGCGCAGGCGGTCATCGTGGTCCACGACTCGAGAATGTCGCCGCCCGGGTCGGGAATGGCCAGTAGATGGTCGATGAAGTGGATGGCGTGGAAGCCGAGGTCGTCGCAGATGCGCGCCGACTCGGCGATGCGCTCCCAGCGGTTGTCGGCCTGGCGAAGGAGGGCGCCGAAACGTACCGGTCGGCTCATAGGTCGCGGTTGACGCGCATCAGGTAGCGATAGGGGTCGCTGGTGACGACGGCGCCGCCCGAGACGAGCAGCACCGAGCCCGACACCCACTCGGCCTCGTCGGAGGCGAAGTAGACGGCGGCCGCGGCCACGTCGGGCGGCTGGCCCACGCGCCGCAGCGGGTAGAACTTCGAGCGCAGGCTCCGATCCTCCGGCTTCGTCAGCCAGGGCGCGGTCAGCGGCGTCTCCACCAGGGCGGGGGCGATGGCGTTGACGCGGATGCGGTACTGGCCCAGCTCGACGGCCATCGTCTGGGTGATGTTGTTGATGGCCGCCTTGCACGCGCCGTAGATGCCCTCGCCGCCGGGCGCGGCGTAGAGACTGTCGATCGAGCTGAGGAAGATGATGGAGCCGCCGCCGCTTGCCTTCATGGCGCGCGCTGCCGCCTGGGCGCCGAAGACCTGGCCCTTGAGGTTCAGCCGCAGCATCCGCTCCCAGCCGTCTTCGGTGACGTCCAGCCACTCCACCCAGCCGCCCGGGATCGAGGCGTCACCGCCGGCGTTGTTCACCCAGACGTCGAGCTTGCCGAACCGGGCGACGGCGGTCTCGGCGAGCGCGCGGAGCTGCGCCGCGTCAGTCACGTCGGTCGGCGCCACGACGACGCGCTGCCCCTTACCCTCGATCTCGGCGCGCAGCGATTCGAGGTCGGGCACGCTGCGAGCGGCCAGGACCACGTCGGCGCCCTGCTCCGCGAACGCCAGGGCGATGGCGCGCCCGAGCCCGCGGCTGGCGCCTGTGACCACGCACGACTTTCCGGCCAGCGAGAACATCGGTCTGTCCTCCGGGACCTGAGTATAGTGCGACCCCGGGGAGGAAGGTCCGGCCCCCGGAGGGAACGCCTAGAGCAGGGCGGTGAGGCTTCTGACGTCCGGGAGGTGCTCCAGGCGCGCGACAATCTCGACGACCTCCTTCGTCCGTGTGGCATCCAGGGTGTCGGACGCGAGCGCCATGAACTTTGCCTCGAGCTCGTGACGTGGCCGGGGATTGAGCGCGTCACCATGCACGATGGCCGCCTCGCGCGTCAGGACGCGGCCGTCGCCGAGCTCGACAGACACGCGAGCCGTCGGCCGATCGGGACCGCCACGCAGCGACATGGTGTCGTCCCCCGCCACCTCGACCCGCGCGGCGAGCTGGCGCACCCGCGAGTCTTCACGCACCGCGTCCGTGAACGCCGAAACGTCGGTCGTGCCTTTGACCACGGCGGCGGCCACGGCATGGGGGATGGAGAACTTCGCCGCCAGCATGTTGGCGGGCGCGGGGTCCGCCATGCGCACGACGAACGGGAGCGAGGTGACGCGGATGCGCTGAACGTCGTCGGCACCGAACCCTTCGCGGTGCACGAGCGACTGCACCGCATCGAGCACCGGGTGGTTGTAGAGGCAGCAGGCGTGGAACTTGAAGTAGTTCCGCTCGATCCGGTAGACGTCGACCCGGTCCTCGCCGTTCAGACCCTCCACCACGGCGTCCGTGTCGAAGCCGTCCCCGAGGATGGTGCCGTAGAGGTCCGACGGTGCGTCGTGCAGCGCCGTGTAGCCGCAGCCGAGCAGATGCGTGGCCAGGATGGCCTGCATGTTCGAGCGTCCGGGGTAGAGGTTCCGGATGGTCGCGCCCTCGAAGCAGGGCTGCCAGGAGTTCGCCGGACTCATCGACGTGGCCAGGTTGATGACCGTGCGGATGGCGGACGCATCG
>Ga0209382_10002979_pt1 | contig 23973 bp, 18 predicted proteins | sample SoiMetdeltSBSDD5_FD_187599 | JGI IMG/M metagenome (GOLD analysis project Ga0209382, IMG submission 187599) | Bulk soil microbial communities from a Populus tree surrounding site in Tennessee, USA - Soil MetaG P. deltoides SBSDD5 (SPAdes) (version 2) | ecosystem: Environmental > Terrestrial >...
AGGAATCGCTGATCTCCGAAGCGAAGCGCAACGCGACGATCACGATGTTGACCGACGGCGTGTTGATGCGGCTGGCGAAACAGGATTTCCGCACGCTGCTGCACGAGCCGCTGCTGCAATGGGTCGACTGGCCGGAAGCGAAACGCATCGTCGCCGGCGGCGGCCAATGGCTCGACGTGCGGCTCCCCTCTGAGTACGACCACTATCGGGCCGAGAACTCGCTGAACATTCCAGCGCAATCGCTGCGACTGAAGATGAAGGCCCTCGACCGTAACGTGCACTATGTCGTGTGTTGCGACACCGGGCGGCGCAGCTCCGCGTGCGGCTACCTGCTGTCCGAGCGTGGTTTCCAGGCGAGTGTCCTGAAGAACGGCCTGCCGGCCGCCGAGCTCACGAAGTAAGATATCCCCCAACAAATAAAGGGGGTTCTCATGCGTTTCCTGCTCTGTGCCGCCACTTTGGCGGCGCTGCCGCTGTTTGCTCACGCCGATACGCCTCCGGTGGATTCCAAGGCGCTCGGCCCTCCCGACCGCGTGCTGTTCTGGACGCCGGAGCAGCAGCGCGCGAGCTATCCGAACATGGATCGGATCTTCCTGACGCGTGAGCTCAACCGCGGCGATCCCAAGACACATCCGGCCTATCCGCTGCCGGTCGCGCTCGAGGACCTGTCGAAGGTCTCGTTCGAAGTCGCCGGCAAGCGTTACACGATCGCGGACTACCTCGAGCACAACCACGTCGCCGGCCTGCTCGTGATCCACAACGGCAAGATCGCGTACGAGCGTTACGCGCTCGGTCACACGGCCACGAGCAAATGGACGTCGTTCTCCGTTGCGAAGTCGCTGACGTCGATGCTGGTGGGTGCTGCGATCAAGGACGGCTACATCAAAGACGTGAACGATCCGGTCACTGCATACCTGCCGGTGCTGAAGGGCACCTCATATGACGGCGTGACCATTCGCCAGGTACTGCAGATGTCTTCCGGCGTCGGCTGGAACGAGGACTACACGGATCCGAAGTCGGACGTGGCGCGCATCGGTGCCGTCGCGGCACAGGGCGGCTCGCTCGGTCTCGTGACATACATGGGCGCGCTGCCGCGCGTCGCACCGCCGGGCTCGAAGTTCAACTACAACACCGGCGAGACGCACCTGGCCGGCGCCATCGTGCGCGCTGCAGTCGGCAACAACCTCGCGAGCTACGCGAGCCAGAAAATCTGGTCGAAGTTTGCGATGGAAGCGAACGGCTTCTGGATGCTGGCCGACGAATATGGCGCCGAGCACGCCGGCTGCTGCATGAGCGCGACGCTGCGTGACTACGGCCGCCTCGGCTTGCTCGCGCTGCGCAAGGGCGCGCTTGCCGACGGCACTTCGATCCTCCCGGAAACCTGGATGAAGGATGCGACCACGCCGTCGCCGTCGATGCCAGGCTACGGCTACCAGTGGTGGCTCATCGGTCCGGGTGACTTCGGTGCGCGCGGCATCTTCGGTCAATCGATCGAGATCTACGAGCCGCAGAACATCATCATCGTGACGCACGGGCTGTGGCCGAGCGCGCAGAGCAAGGAGCTGTCCGAGTTCCGCCGCGCGTTCCACGAAGCCGTGCGCGATACGTTGAGCCGCTGACCGTGCGTAGCGTCATCCGCACGCTCCTCTGCTCATCGCTCATGCTCGTCGCCCTGCAGTCGGGCGCGCAGACGCCCGATGAATCGCTGCAGCGAGTGATTGCCGACTTCGAGCGCTTCCAGCGTCAGTACGATCCGATCAGCGCCGGGCAGGAGGGCGACCGCGAAGCGCTGCGGCGCCTGCCCGACGCGACTCCGGAAGCAGATCAGGCGCAACGCAAGGCGCTCGTTGCACTGAGCGAGCGCCTCGCGAAGATCGATGCGCAGCAGCTCGCGGGCGAGTCTGCGGTCAATCACCGACTGCTGACGCGCATCGTCAAAGAGTCGGTCGAGGAGCTGGGGTTCGATTTCGAACGGATCGCGTTCGAGAACGACAGCGGCTTCCACACGCTGGGCGACTACCTCGGACGCACCACGACCATTGCGTCGCGCGAGGATGCCGATGCGTGGCTCGCGCGACTCGCAGCGTTACCGGCGTTCTACGAGCAGAACGTTGCGAACCTGAAGCGCGGTATCAAGACGCGCTACACGCAGCCGCGCATCGTCGTCGATCGTGTGCTGGAGGTTGCGCGCAAGCAGGTTGAAGGAAAGCCCGAAGACAATTCGTTGTTGCTGCCGTTCGCGCGGATGCCGTCGAGCATTCCGGCAGTGGCGCAAGCGGAATATCGCAGCAAGGCGCTCGTGCTCGTGCGCGACAAGATCTATCCGGCGCAGCGTGCGTTCGCCGAATTCCTCGCGCGCGAATATGTGCCCGCGGCGCGGCCGGCACTTGCCTGGCGCACGACACCCAATGGCGAGGCGAGCTATCGCTTCCTGGTCCGGCGTCACACCACCACGGACATGACGCCCGACCAGATCCACAAGCTCGGACAGGACGAAGTCGCGCGCATTCGTGGGCTGATGGACAAGGCGATTGCGCAGACCGGCTTCAAAGGCAGCTTCGCCGAGTTCCAGAAGATGCTGCGGACCGATCCGCGCTTCTATGCGCGCACGCCGACCGAGTTGCTGGAGAAGGCGAGCGAGATCGCGAAGCGCTCCGACGATCGCCTGCCGGGCTTGTTCGCCACGCTGCCGCGTCTCACGTACGGTGTGCGCCCGGTACCCGCCGAAATCGCCGAGGGCTATACGACCGGTCGCTACTGGCAGGGCAGCATGCAGGGCGGACAGGCCGGCGGCTACATGGTGAACACGTCGCGCCTGGACCAGCGCCCCCTGTACGAGTTGCCCGCGTTGACGGTGCACGAGGCCGTCCCGGGTCATCACTTGCAGATCGCACTGTCGCAGGAACTCAGCGGGCTGCCGTACTTCCGCCGCAACATCAGCGTGACCGCGTTCACCGAAGGCTGGGGGTTGTACTCCGAGTTCCTCGGCGAGGAGATGGGGATCTATCGCGATCCCTACGAGCTGTTCGGTCGCTACTCGTACGAGATGTGGCGCGCCTGTCGGCTGGTTGCCGACACGGGGATCCATTGGCTCGGCTGGGACATCGAGCAGGCACGACGCTGCTTCACCGAGAACTCCGCACTGGCTCCCCACAACATTCAAACGGAGCTGGAGCGCTACATCTCCTGGCCCGGCCAGGCGCTGGCGTACAAAGTCGGTGAGCTGCGCTTCCGCCAGCTTCGCCGCGAGGCCGAGCAGGCGCTCGGCGAGCGCTTCAACATCCGCCAGTTCCACGACACGCTGCTGCTCGGCGGTCCATTACCGCTGGATGTCGTCGAGGTGCGCGTGCGTGAATGGATCAAGAAGAGTCAAGGTTAACCGTTACTAACGGTGAATAACTGGCCCGGTGCTGACTAGAGTCCGTTCTCTGCACCTAAAGGCGAACGGAGAAGGACGTTGAGGTCAATCACGGGTTGGGTTGCGTGCGTGCCGGCGATGCTCGCCTGCACGGCGGCAATGGCCGCCGACGACGATGTTCTCGAAGAGGTCGTCGTGTTCGCCCGCGGCGAGGCGCTCATCGGCAAGGCCGGTGCCGCAAGCGAGGGCGCTGTCGGAGGCGCCGATCTCTCGGTCCGACCCCTGCTGCGGGTCGCGGAGCTGCTGGAGGCCGTGCCCGGGCTGATTGCCGTCCAGCATTCCGGTTCAGGCAAGGCGAACCAGTATTTCCTGCGCGGCTTCAACCTCGACCACGGGACGGACTTCACCACGCTGATCGACGACGTGCCCATGAACATGCGCACGCACGGCCATGGCCAGGGCTACCTGGACGTCAACGGCCTGATCCCCGAGGTCATCGACCGGATCGACTACCGCAAGGGCACCTATCGCGCCGACATCGGCGACTTCTCGATGGCCGGCTCGTCGTTCATGACGACCCTGCGCGACGTCCGGCCGTTCCTTGCGCTCGAAGACGGCGACTTCGGCTGGCAGCGCGTCGCGGCGGGCACTTCGATCGACGTCGGTGCAGGCAAGCTGATGGGAATCGCGCAGTGGAAGGCGTACGACGGCCCGTGGGAGCTGCCGGAAGACCTGAAGCACCAGTCGCTCTGGGCAAAGTACGTGCGCCCGCTCGGTTCGAGCACGCTGGAGCTCAGCCTGTCGGGCTATCACGCGGAATGGCGGCCGACCGAGCAGATCCCGGAGCGTGCGATCGGCACCAGCGTGTGCGAGGACGCGTTCTGCTCGCTCGACCCGACGGCGACCGGCGAGACGCTGCGCTGGATCGGCGCGGCGCGCCTGCTCGGCGACGGCTGGCGGGCGTCGCTCTGGGCGCAGTACTACGACTGGAACATGCTGTCGAACGCGACGTACGACTTTCAGATCAATCAATTCGATCGCCGCTGGATCGGCGGCGGACGATTTCAGCGCGAGCTGGAGCTGAGCGACACGCTCTCACTGAGCGCAGGCGCTGAGACGCGCTATGACGATATCGGCAACGTCGGGCTGCAGCACACCGAAGCGGGGCAAGTGCTCGAAGACATCAGCCGCCACTCCGTCACCGAAACTTCGCTGGGAGTCTACTCGGAGGCGCAGTGGCAGGCGCTCGACCGTCTGCGCATCACTGCGGGGCTGCGCGCTGACTACTATGATTTCGACGTGCGAACTCACATGCCGGGTCTCGATGAAGGCTCGGCGAACGACAGCGCTGTATCGCCGAAGCTCGCGCTTGCCTATCGCCTCAATCCTCGCGTCGAGCTGTATGGGAACTGGGGCCGCGGGTTTCATTCCAACGACGCGCGCGGCGTCGTGAACACCGTGACGCCCGTGCAGGGGCTGAGCAAGGGAGAAGGTGAAGAGGTCGGCGCGCGCTTCGAGTTCGGCGCGTTCAACATCACGACGACGTATTGGTGGCTGTCGCTCGACAGCGAGCTGAAGTTCGTCGGCGATTCCAACTCCGTCGAGCCCGGTCCCGCCACGGACCGTCGCGGCTATGAAGTCGTGGCGTTCTGGCGGCCGCTGTCGTGGGTCGCGATCGATGCGGTATGGACGGGCAGCCGTGCACGCTACGTCGACAGCCCGGACGGCAGCTACGTCGCAGGTGCCGTCGAGAACGCGGGAGAATTCGGCGTGTCGCTGGTGCGCGATGTCTGGGAAGCCAGCCTGCGCGTGCGCTACCTCGGCAAGTATCCGCTGATCGAAGACAACTCGATTCGGGCGGACGCCGAGACCGGCGTGAACCTGCGTGGCGCGTGGAAGCCCGGTCGCTTCACGCTGTACGCAGAGGCACTCAACATCCTCGATGAGGACGGCAAGGACATCGTCTATTTCTACGGTGCAAACGTCGCGGGTCTCGATCCGCCAGGCGAGCAGGTGGAAGGCCGCGTCAGTCGCGCAGAAGAGCCGCGCACGTTCCGAGTGGGTGTAAAGTACGCCTTCTAATGAGTCAGGCTGAAGCCTGACCCACAGGGGGGCTCGTGAACGCGCGGATGCTCATCGTGTTGCTGAGCGGACTGCTGTGCGCCAGTGCATTCGCTCAGCAGCCGCCATGGCGTGCGCCCCGCACTGCAGACGGCCATCCGGATCTGCAGGGAATGTGGACGAGCGCGACGATCACGCCCCTCGAGCGGCCCAATGAGTACGGCGGCCGGCGCGCACTCACGCAGGAAGAAGCGGCGCGGCTGGAACACGCCGAGGCTTCACTCGTCAGCACCTCCGCCCGGCCGACTGATCTCAAGCAGCAGCTTCCCGGCGATTGCAAAGACTTCGGCCGCGGCTGCGGCTACAACAATTTCTGGCTGGATCGCGGCTCGCAGGTCGTGACCATCGACGGCGAGAAGCGCACGTCGCTGCTGATCGATCCGCCGGACGGCAAGATTCCGCCGCTCACCGCCGAGCGCCAGAAGTCGATGGCGGCGCGCCCGCGCGGGAATTTCGATGGCCCGGAAGCGCGGCCGCTCGGCGAGCGTTGTCTGCTTGCGTTCGGCTCGAGCTCGGGTCCGCCGATGCTGCCGGTGCTGTACAACAATCACTACCAGATCGTGCAGAGCGAGGACTCAGTCATGATCCTGGTGGAAATGGTGCACGACGCGCGCGTGGTGCGGCTCGGCGGCACGCATGTCGCGAGCAACGTGCGCAAGTGGATGGGCGATTCGATCGGCCGCTGGGAAGGCGAGACGCTGGTCGTGGAGACCACGAACTTCACTGACCACGAGAGCTTTCGCGGTGCGACGCGCGACGCGCGCGTGATCGAGCGCTTCACGCGCGTCGCACCCGACAAGATCCACTATCGCTTCACGGTCGAGGATCCCAACGCCTTCACCCGCTCGTTCACCGGCGAGCTGCCGTTCTATCGCACGGACGAGCCGATCTACGAATACGCCTGCCACGAAGGCAACTATGCACTGCGAGGAATCCTCGCCGGCGCGCGGGAGCAGGAAAAAGCGACAGCCGGCCGCTAGTGCCGCAGCTCCGCGGCAGCTGCCTCGGCGGCTGCTGCGTTCTCACGCGGCGTCCTGCCGGTTTCCAAGAAACTCTTGAAGCGCATCAGATCGTCGTCGATCTGCCGTTGCGGGTCGCGGCCGAAAATCTTCGCTACAGTGTGACCGACACGGTTCACCGGGGGACGGTAAGACAGTCGTACGTGAATGCGCGTGCGGCCGTAGCTCGACGGTTCGAACTGAACCACGCCAGCACTCTGAACTGCCGAATTTTCCACGGTGCGCCACGCAATCAGCTCGCCGGGCACTTCCGCAGTGATCACTGCGTCCCACTCGACGGGCACACCGGCGGGGCCGTCCACTTTCCAGTGATAATGCCGCTCGTCGAGTTTCGTGACCTCGCGGACGTGGCTCATGAAGCGCGGGAAGTCTTCGAGCTTGCGCCAGCAGGACCAGGCTTCGTCGTGACTTGCGTAGACTTGAATCGTCTTTTCAATGAAGACGCCATCGCCGCGTCCGATCCTGATCTTGCTCGCGAGCTCGCGCCCACGCTGCCCTGCGCTGATGGCTTGCTCGCGCAGCAATGCGCGGCGGCGCTTACCGGACTGAGGGTCGAAAAAATAGGCGACTGCTGCAGTCGCTGCGGCCGTCAGCGCCGCGAGGCCGGCGGTTGCGCCGATACTGTATTGACCGCGCCGCCGTCTCCAGAACAATGGGCTTCGCCGGGATGCAAACACTTTGTGTGCCTCCTGAGTGCAGAATCAACGGATGTATTGATTCAAGGCATGGGAAGCGCTGTTGTTCCCGATGTCGGAGCATTCCCCGGGGCACGCCCCAGAGTTGCTACGCGCGCAGCAGCTCGGAAACGGGAACTGAGGTGAGTCCACGCTCACGCAAGCCGCGCAGGATCAGCGGCAATGCTGCGGCAGCGATCCGCCGATGCTTGTCGTCACGCTCGTGGCCATCGTGCATCAACACGATGTCGCCGGGTGCGATGCGCGACAGCACGCGCTCAGCAGTTGCGCCGGGATCCCGGGACAATGTGTCGCGGCTGTGCAGTGACCATGCGACGACCTTGAGCCTGCGTGCATGCGCGACGCGCGCGAGCGGCGGACTCTTCAATCCTATGGGCGGTCGATAGAGCGGCTCCGCATTCGAGCCTGACAACTCCTGGATCAGCCTCGTGCTGCGCTCCACGTCCGATTGCTGCTGGTCGGTGCGATAGAAATTCTGCAGATACGAGTGCATCCACGAGTGATTGCCGAGCTCGTGGCCTTCACGCAAGGCGCGTGCAGCGATGTCGCGATGCTTCTCCAGGTGGCGACCGATCACGAAGAAAGTCGCGCGCGCGTTGGCAGCTTCGAGCGTGTCGAGGATCGACGGCGTGACCTCGGGATCGGGGCCGTCGTCGAACGTCAGTGCGACCCGCGGGCGATTGCGCGGGCCATGCGAGATGGTCGGATAGAGCACGCTCGAGGACGGCCGGAAGATGCCGTCGGTCAGCACGGCGAGAAACGCCGCGGACGCGCCGAACGCGAGCGGCGTCGCAGTCAGCAGCGCCGACGATCCGAGGACGGCGGCACCGCCCGCCAGCAACACTTTATCCGCGCGGCACAGGCTCACGTTGCGACTCTAGCACCCGGACGCGATCCATCGACAGCTTCGATGGCCCGCATCGCGAAGTTCGATTGCCGTTGCTGCCGCGCGCAGGCACCTTTGTAGCCGTTGCAAACCGTGGAGGGTTCGATGACCGACAGCAAGCTGATTCCTGTGACCGACGCGACCTTTGCCGAGCAAGTGCTCGGCGCGGCGACGCCCGTGCTCGTGAAGTTCGAGGCCGAGTGGTGCGGTCCCTGCAAGGCGATGAAGCCCATGGTGGACGAGATCGCCAACGAGTATTCCGGCCGCTTGACGGTGGCGACGGTGGACATCGAGGACAACCAGCAAACGGTGTACCGCCTGGGCGTGCGCGCCGTGCCGACGGTGGTTTTGTTCAAGAACGGCGAAGTTTTCGCCCAGAAGGTGGGCCTGCCGCGCAAATCCGATCTCACGGCGTTGATCGACAAGGCCGTGGCGTAGACGATTTGCGATAGAGTGCGCGCTCCAACCCGACCACGCTGAGCGAAAGGGGGAAGAGTGCGCACTGGTTTCCTGCCGCGTCTGCGGCTGCTTTGCTTTGTATTCCTCGCGGTCCTCGCCTGCGGCGTTCACGCCCAAAACGACAACAATCGCGTCGACCTGCTGATCCGCAATGGCGTGATCTACGACGGTCGCGGCGGTGCGCCGATTCGCGGCGACGTCGCGGTACGCGACGGCCGCATCGTCGCAACCGGCACGCTCACCGGCTACACCGCTGCGCGCGAAGTCGACGCGAAAGGTCTCGCAGTCGCGCCCGGCTTCATCAACACGCTCTCCTGGGCCGTCGAATCGCTGATCCACGACGGCCGCGGCATGAGCGACATCAAGCAGGGCGTCACGACCGAGATCTTCGGCGAAGGCAACTCGATGGGCCCGGTCAACGATCGCATCCGCGAGGAGATGATCAAGACGCAGGGCGACATCCGCTACGACGTCACGTGGAAGACGCTCGGCGAGTATCTCGACTTCCTGGTCAAGAAGGGCGTTTCGCCGAACGTCGCTTCGTTCGTCGGCGCGACCTCGGTGCGCGAGTACGTGGTCGGCTATGACGATGTCACGCCGACGGCCGAACAACTGAAGCAGATGCAGGACGTGGTGCGCCAGGCCATGCGCGAGGGCGCGCTCGGCGTCGGCAGCTCGCTGATCTACGCGCCGGCTTCGTACGCGAAGACGGACGAGCTGATCGCGCTCTGCAAGGCCGCCAGCGAGTTCGGCGGCGGCTACATCTCGCACATGCGCAGCGAGGGCGATCGCTTCCTCGAGGCGCTCGACGAGCTGATCCGCATCTCGCGCGAGGCGAAGGTGCACGCGCAGGCCTATCACCTCAAGGCCGCGGGACAGAAGAACTGGCCCAAGATGGCGCAGGCGATCGCGAAGATCGAAGCCGCGCGCAAGTCAGGCCTGCCGATCACCGCCGACATGTATGCGTACACGGCCGGCGCGACCGGTCTCGACGCGGCAATGCCGACGTGGGTCCAGCAGGGCGGGATCGACGGTTGGGTCGCACAGCTCAAGAAGCCCGACGTGCGCAAGAAAGTCATCGCCGAGATGCGCGATCCCAACGCGAAGTGGGAAAGCCTGCTGCTTGCGGCCGGCTCGCCGGAGCGCGTGCTGCTGATCGGCTTCAAGACCGACAAGCTCAAGCCGCTGACCGGCAAGACGCTCGCCGAAGTCGCGAAGATGCGCGGCGTATCGCCCGAGGACGCGGCGATCGATCTCGTGATCGAGGATCACACACGCGTCGGCACGGCCTACTTCCTGATGTCGGAAGAGAACGTGAAGCTCGGCCTGTCGCAGCCGTGGGTGAACATCGGCTCAGACGCGGAGACGCCGGCGCCCGAGGGCCCGTTCCTGCTGAGCAATCCTCATCCGCGCGCTTATGGGACCTTTGCGCGCTTCCTGGGACGCTATGTGCGCGACCAGAAGGTCACGACACTGCAGGACGCCATCCGCCGCCTGACGCGCCAGCCGGCCGAGAGCTTCAAACTTAAAGACCGCGGCTGCCTGGACAAAGGCTGCTTCGCCGACATCGCCGTGTTCGACCCGGCGAAGATCAACGACCTCGCGACGTTCGACAAGCCGCACCAGTACGCCGTCGGCATGGTGCACGTCTTCGTGAACGGCACGCAGGTCTTGCGCGACGGCGAGCACACCGGGGCGAAACCCGGCCAGGTCGTGCGCGGCCCAGGTTGGGTGGGTTGGAAGAAGCAGTAGTTGGAGTAGTTGGAGTAGTTGGTGCCGGGAGAAAAATTGAGGGGAAACTGCACACCGCAGCATTGCTGCGCTGCTGAGTTTCACCACACTTTCTCTCCCGGCACCACTTTCAAACTCGCGGCCTGACTCTCCATCCATTCCGCCAGCGCCGGCATGTCGATGCCCGTTGGCGGCTTTCCTTTGTTCGTCTCCATCCACGCGCGCATTGCCTGCAGCAGCTTCGCTGCTTGCTGCTGATCCAGCGCGTACAGCCGCAAATAGTTGAAGCGCACGTCGTCGATGCGATTCAGGGCCAGCAGCGCTTCTGCCTGATACTCGATCGCGTGGACCGCATCGGGATTGATCTTCAGCGCCTGCGCGTACGCACGCAACGCCTCGTCGTACCGTCCAAGCTTGCGGTTCGCAAAGCCCAGGTACGTGTAGGCCTCGTGCATCGAGCTGTCGAGGCGACCAGCCTCAGTGAAGTGCGGCAGCGATAGCTGATACGCCTCCTGCGCTTTGCGGAGCGCCGCCTGCCGCTCCGCATCGTCCGATGAAGCAGCCGCTAGATTCTCGGCATGCTCGGCCCGAAGAATCGACGCGTAGCCGGCAGTGTAGGCGTCGATCGCCTGCTGCTCCGACAGCGGAACCGGACCCGGGCTTTTCGGCCGATAGCCGCCCGGGCCGTCGGCGTAAGCGGCCGTGACCGCGCCGAGCAGCGCGATCACGGCCAACCAACTACGCGAACCTCGCATCAGAACCGCGACGCAGTGAGCTGCACGTCCGCATCCGCCCAGGCCTTCTTGAAGTCGGCTTCGATGCGCTTGGCCTCATCCGTCTTGTTCTGCGCGCGCAGTGCCTGCGAGAGCCCGAACAGCGCCCAGCCGTTCTTCGGATGGCGCTTCAGATCGTCCCAGTAGACGCTTTCCGCCTCGACAGGGCGACCCGCCTGCAGCAGCACCGCGCCGAGGTTGTGGCGCACGGGCTGATGCCAGTCGTCCGGCTCGGTGTAGATCATCGCGTCCTCGTAGCGCACCGCTCGGTCGAGATGCGCGATCGCCTGGTCGAAGTTGCCCTGCGCGGCGGCGAGCTCGCCCTCGAGCACTTCGACACCGATTCGCAGCACCGAGTCCGCGAGGTTCAGCGACATCGACGTCGGCGCGGCGATGAGCTGCGGATCGGCGGCGATCTTCTTGATCGAGTCGATCTCTTTGCGCGCTCCCGCGAAATCCTTCTTGCGGATGAGCGCGAAGCTGCGCGCATAGCTGCGCGTGGCGCGGGTGAACAACGTGTCGGCGCGCGGCGCCGGCGCCGCCAGGATTTCATCCCACTTGCCGAAGCGCACCAGCGAGTAGTCGTGAGCCAGCAGGAAGGTCTGCAGCAGCGGCACATCCTTCAGAGCCTCGACCGGGATCGACTTGGTCGTCTTGTCGGCCGCATCGATGGCGAGCTTGCTCTCGCCGGCCATCGTCGCGGCGAACCACAGGAAGTGAATGTTGTGCGGGTAATAGGCCATCGGATACAGGCCCTGCGCCCGGCACTGCGAGATGTAGTCCTCGTCGGCAACGACCGCCATTTGATTGGCCTTCACGGCATCGTTGTAGCGACCGACGCGCTGGAACAGGTGCCCCGGCATGTGGACCAGGTGACCGGCTGCAGGCGCGAGCGGCAACAGGCGATCGGCGGCAGCTTCAGCACGCTCTGGCGTGTTACTGGCCTCCCACAGGTGGATCCACAGGTGCAGGGCGCCCGTGTGATCCGGATCTTTCTTCATCGCTTTATCGAGCGCCGCCGTGATGTCGGCGGTGCGCTCGTAGGGCACGCCCGCACGGTTCCAGTAATTCCACGGGCTGAGGTCCATCAGCGATTCGGCATACAAGGTCGCGGCGTCCTCATCGTCCGGATACTTCTGGTACAGCGCGCGCATCGCACCCGCGTAGGCCTGGTCGGCCGCGACGCGATCCTCGGTCTTGCCGGTGTAGCGCGCAGCGAGTGCGTCGATGTAGTCGCGCTCGCGCTGCGACGCCTTCGACTTCAGCGCCTGTGCCTGTTTGAGGTGGGCCAGTGCTTTCGGCTCTTCGTCGGGGCCCATCGGCGCGTTGATGTTCGGGCCGAGCACCAACGCCATGCCCCAGTGGGCCATCGCGAGGTTCGGATCGAGGCGGGCCGCTTCGGCAAACGCGCGGCCGGCTTCCGCGTGGTTGAAGCCATAAGCCAGGTTCAGGCCCTGGTTCATGAACAACTGGGCCTGAGCGGACTGGGTCGTGACCGGGAACGCGTGCTTGCCGACCTTCTGCAGCCGCGGCGCGCGGGCGCCGGAGGAGGCGGCTGTGTCGAAGTTATCGGTCTCTTGGTAGTGCTTGTGGACGGGAACTTGGGCATGCAACGGGGCCGTCGCCAGACCCAGCGCGAGTGCAGCGAGGCACAACGAGCGAGTGCGCATAGAGGATCTCCCTGGACTACGGAGTGTAGACGCGGCCCGTTATAGGCCCGGAACGTGAGCCCGAGGTCGCGGCAGTCGTGAAAAAACCGTGAATCGCGCGAACTCTACGCCGGTCACCCTAGCCGGGACATTGTCCAGGCGTCGGGCCTGCCGTGCTGACTTTCGTCAGCCGCGCCGGCCTCGTGTATCGTGCGCCCCCATGCAAGGACCCGAGCCCATCGTGATCGTGACCACCGGCGGCACGATCGACAAAGCCTACTTCGACGCCCTGAGCATCTACCAGATCGGCGAGCCGGTCGTGAAGAAGCTGTTGGATACAGCGAACGTGACGCATCCGTACCGGATCGTCGAGCTGCTGCGCAAGGACAGCCTCGAGCTGACCGACGAGGACCGTCAGCGGCTGAAGGAGACCGTCGCGGCGCTCGACTCGCGTCGCGTCGTGATCACGCACGGCACGGACACGATGACCGATTCCGCGACAGTGCTGGCCGCGATTCCCGGCAAGACCATTGTCCTGACGGGCGCCTTGTCGCCGGCCCGCTTCAGCGACAGCGACGCGACTTTCAACATCGGCATGGCGTTCGCGGCTGCTCAGACACTTCCGGCCGGTGTATACGTCGCGATGAACGGCCGCGTGTTCCGCGGCGACGAAGTCATCAAGGATCGAGAGCAGCGCAGGTTCGTCGTCAGGAACGAATGACCGCCAGACCGCCAGACCCGGTCAGACATCTGAAACAGCTGGACGAGCTGATCACCAAAATCGTGCGCGAGGCCGAGTTGATCCACGACTACGTGCAGCTCCGCTTTCACGGCGACGTCGTGTTGACGTTGAACAATGCCGTCGAGCTCGACGGTCAGCGGCTTTCGAACTCGCCTTCCGGTCGCATCCTGCTCGCGTCGATCGTGGGACGCACGGTCGGCGACGTTGCGCGCGCGGCCGATCGTATCGTTCTCAACTTTCGAGGTGGGCCGACGCTGACGATGAGTTTGCAGTCGCCCACGTCGCACTCGGCCGAAGCCCTGCAGCTCAGTGCACGTCCCGCCGCTGTTGCGCCGCCTTGCTCTGCAGGCTGAATCGCGGCTCGATGTTCTTCTGGGACCCGTTGACGAGCTGCGCCGCGTAGCGCCCGACCGCCGGCCCGTGCTTGAAGCCGTGACCTGATCCGGCGCCGACCAGCACCACGTTCTCCCATTGCGGATGCCGATCGATCAGCAGGTCGCCGTTCGAGCTGTTCTCGTACTGGCAGACACGCGATTCCACCAGCGGGCGGTCGGCGAGCGCCGGGAAACGTCGCTTCATGTAGTCGCGCGCAGCGGCGATCGCCTGCGGACTCGCCGTGCGCTCGCCCACATCGGGATCGATCGGGGCGCCGTGCTGATCGTGCGCGATCTTGAAGCCGCGCGATTCGAGGTCCGGCATCCCATAGAAGATGTCGCCGTCGTTGAAATCCGCCCAGCCGGGCAGGTGGGCCGGGGTGAAGCGCGGGTCGCCCGCCGGGGGCGCGAAGAAGAACACTTCCTGGCGCGTCGGGAAAATGCGCTGCCCGAGTATTTCCGGAAAAACCTTCGGCAGCCACGGGCCGCACGCGAACACGAACCGCGTGGCGCTCAAGCTCTCGCCCGCGGCGGTTTGAATGGAGTCGAACGAGGCATCCGGCTGCGGCGGCACGATCGCGGCCTGTCGATACTCGCCGCCGGCGGCGACGAACTCCTGCACCAGGGTTTGCACCGCGCGCCGCGCCATCAGCACGCCCGTATCGCGCTCGTACAAGCCGAGCTCGACGCCGTCCCACGCGATCTGCGGAAAGCGCTTGGCAAGCGCCGCGCGATCGAACACTTCGAGCGCGATGCCGGCGCGCTGATGCACTTCGATGCTCTGCGTCACGTAGGGCTCGCGGCGGCCGAAGAAGAACAACACCCCCGTTGGATGGAAGATGGGCAGGCCCGAACGGCTGGATAACCATCGCCATTCGTCCAATGATTCCCAGGCGAAGCGCGTGTAGATTTCATCGCGGCCGTAGACGGTGCGCGTCATGCGCGACTCTCCGCCCGAGGAGGCGCGAGCGTGGGCCGGTCCCCAGGCATCGAGCAGCAGCACCTTGCGCCCGAGCTTGAGCAGATGCCACGCGGTCCAGGCGCCGAACACCCCGGCGCCGACCACGATCACATCGCGACGGCCGGTTTGCACTGCGGACCCGCGCTGCTCGTCGCGCTCTGCTGCCAGCGACTTCACAGTCGATGCGCCGGCGGCGGCCGCGATGCCCGCAAGCACCGTGCGGCGGGAGAAGTGCACGGAATTCGGCATACTGTCGTTCTCGTTATCCTGGATTCGATAGTCATATTATGACGAACCTGAGCTACGTGAGCGGTGTCGGCGATGAGCCGCTGCTCTACAAGACGGTCGGGGCGGTGCTGGAGGAAGCGGCCGCGCGCTGGGGCGATCGCGAGGCGCTCGTCGTCCGACATCAGAACATCCGCTGGACCTACCGCGAGCTCGACGCGGCGGCAGATCGCCTGGCGGCTGGGTTCGTACACCTCGGTCTCGAGCCGGGCGACCGGATCGGCATCTGGGCGCCGAACCGCTACGAATGGGTCGTCACGCAGTTCGCGAGCGCGAAGGCGGGCCTGATCCTCGTCACGATCAATCCGGCTTATCGCACCTCGGAGCTCGAATACGCGCTCAACAAAGTCGGCTGCAAGGCGCTCGTGCTCGCGCCGAGCTTCAAGACCAGCGACTACGCCGCGATGCTCGATCAGGTCCGCTCGAAGGTCCCGATGCTGCGCGCAGCGATTCTCACCGATGACGCGCCACGCGCGGGCTTTCTGCGATACGCGGACGTCGTGGCGTCCGGGACGCCGGCGGATCTCGAGCGCGTGCGTCAGCTCCGGCCGCAGCTCCAGCCGGAAGATGCGATCAACATTCAGTTCACGAGCGGCACGACAGGTCTGCCGAAAGGCGCGACGCTCTCTCACCACAACATCGTCAACAATGGTTACTTCGTCGCGCAGCGCATGACGTTCAGCGAGAACGATCGCCTGTGCATTCCCGTGCCGCTGTATCACTGCTTCGGCATGGTGATGGGCGTGCTCGGGTGCGTGACCTGGGGCGCCACGATGGTTTTCCCGGGCGAAGCGTTCGAACCGAAGAGCGTGCTCGAAGCTTGCGAAGCGGATCGTTGCACGGCGCTGTACGGCGTGCCGACGATGTTCATCGCGGAGCTGGAGCACCCGGAGTTCAAGAAGTTCGACTTGCGTACGCTGCGCACGGGTGTGATGGCGGGCGCGCCGTGCCCGGTGGAAATCATGAAGCGCGTGATCGCCGACATGAACATGAAGGAAGTCACGATTGCCTACGGCATGACGGAGACCAGTCCGGTCAGCTTCCAGAGCAACCGCGATGACACCCTGGAGCAACGCGTCTCCACGGTGGGCTCGATCCACCCGCATCTCGAAGTGAAGATCGTCGATGCCGACGGGCGTGTGACGCCGAGCGGCGAGCGCGGCGAGCTGCTGACGCGCGGTTACAGCGTGATGCACGGCTACTGGGATGACGAGGAGAAGACGAAGCAAGCCATCGACGCGCAGGGCTGGATGCACACCGGCGACCTGGCGACGCTCGATGCAGCCGGCTACTGCAACATCGTCGGGCGCGTGAAGGACCTGATCATCCGCGGCGGCGAAAACATCTCGCCGCGCGAGATCGAGGAGTTCCTGTATCGGCATCCGAAGATCCAGGACGTGCAGGTGTTCGGCATCCCGGACCGCCGCTACGGCGAAGTCGTGTGTGCATGGATCAAGCTGAAAGCAGGCGAGCGGTGCGACGCGGAGACGATCCGCACGTTCTGCCGGGAGCAGATCGCGCACTACAAGGTGCCGCAGCACGTCCGCTTCGTGGAGCAGTTCCCGATGACGGTCACGGGAAAGATCCAGAAATACCTCATGCGGCAGGAGATGAGCCGCGAGTTGGCGGTCAGTGAGGAAAAGACAGCTTGAGTCAGGCTGAAGCCTGACCCACGGCTACTGGATGTGGCTCATCAATTCCTGGCGCACGACTGCCGGCGTCATGCCGAGGATCTTGCGCATGTGCCGCGCCAGGTGACTCTGGTGAGCGAATCCCGCCGCGAACGCCACTTGCGCGATCGACAGACTGCGATCCTGCAGCAGTAGCTTCGCGCGCTCGACGCGTCGACGCAGCACGTACTGGTGCACCGGCATGCCCGTCGATTGCCGGAACAGCGTCTTCAGGTGCGACACGCTGACGCCGGCGACTGATGCGATCTCCGCGAGCGACAGCTCGCTCTCGAGATTGTCCTCGATGTAAGAGATCACCTGCTTCAGCTTCCACGAGCCGAGCCCGCCAGGGACTTCGCGCATCGGCAGCGAGCGCTGGTTATGTCGCTGCAACAGCCGCGCGGCGAGCGCCTTACCGAGACTCTCGCGGAACAGGCGTCCGCCGATGCCGCCGGCGTCGAGGTCAGCTTTCAGCGCCCACGCGATGTGCTCGATCACCGGGTCGCGAAGCTGAAAGCGATCCGCGATCTCGATGCTGCCGGGATTGATCTCCAGTTCGCCGGCTACTGACTTCAGCAGCACATCCGGCACACGCATGATCAAGGTCGTGCCGCCCTGCTTGGTCTCCCATGCAGACGGCGTGCGCGCCGGAATGATGTCGAGGTCACCGGCCACTTCACGCCCATGACGCAGCCGGCCGCCGCGCGAGCACGTGACTTCCACTGACGGCCCGAGATGCATGCACACGATCGCGTAGGGCAGCGCCGGGATCTGCGTGACGCCGGGCTGAAAGGAAGTGACCGCTACGGTCACTGACGTGTGGGCGTCGGGTGCAGTCGCGTTCTTGAGGACGGGTTCGCTGACGGAGTTCATGGTTGTTGCCTCCACGCATTCAGCTGCTGCTGTGCCGAGAATACAACGAATCACCCCACCGTGTGCCAGCAGTGCTTTCGGAGAGTCCGTCCGATCATGCTCCAAGCGATCTGAATGTGCAGCGTCGAGCCCCATTCGGCGCGGCTTGTGGGCCAATTCTTCCTCGAATCTCCTCGTCCGATTCGGCTGATCTCAGCCTAACGAGTGCGCAGCAAATCGCCGCCGGCGATTAACTATTTCGCAACACTCGATCTGGGAGCGCCCTGATGCTGAATTCCAACACGTTGCGGAGGCAACCGTCGGGTGAGCTGCGTTCTTCTCCAGGAGGCTGACAATGGCAACTCAGAATCGTTCCTTGCAGCGTGCCGTCCGGCGCGCGCTACTGGCCAGCGCTGCCAGCGCGGCCGTGATCGCCCAACCCGTACACGCGGCCGACGAAGGCACCATCCAGGAAGTGGTCGTCACGGGCTCGCGCATCAGCACGCCCAACATGACGAGCATCAGTCCCGTCACTGCGATTGCGTCGGAGGACATCGCCGAGACCGGCAAGGTGCGCGTCGAAGACATAATCAACCAGCTCCCGCAGGCGATGGCGGCGCAGGGCTCGATGATCTCCAACGGGTCCACCGGCGTGGCGACGGTCGACCTGCGCGGACTCAATGCCAAGCGCACGCTCGTGCTGATCAACGGCCGCCGGCTCATGCCCGGCAATCCCGACAGCGCGCCAGCTGCGAACTCCGGCGCCGCCGACCTCAACCAGATTCCGCGGGCGTTGATCGAGCGCGTCGAGGTACTCACCGGCGGCGCATCATCCGTCTACGGTGCCGACGCCGTCGCGGGCGTCGTCAACTTCATCATGAACACGCGCTTCGAAGGCGTGAAGATCGAAGGCAACTACAGCTTCAACCAGCACAAGAACGATAGTCCGACGGCCGACGTCGTGCGCTCCGCAGGCTATGCACTGCCGGACGACAACGTTACGACCGGTTTCTCGCGCGACTTCTCGTTCGTCATGGGCTCGAACTTCGCCGACGACAAGGGCAACGCGACCTTCTACGCCACCTACAGCGACATCGACCCGATCCTGCAGCGTGACTACGACTTCAGCGCCTGCACGTTCGACTCGGGCGACGTGTTCGACTGCGGCGGCTCGTCTACGACCACGCCGACGCGCATGGAAGTGCGCGATCCGGTGACCGGCTCCGGACTGCCGGCCGGCACGCCGAACAACTTCATCATCGACAGCGTGACGGGCCAACTGCGCCCGTACAGCGGCGCGACGGATGCCTTCAATTTCGGCCCGGCGAACTTCTATCAGCGGCCGGACGAGCGCTACACCGCCGGCGTGTTCACCGATCTCGAGGTCGCCGAAGGTCAAACCGCCTACGGCGAATTCATGTTCATGCGAGACCGGTCGGTCGCGCAGATCGCACCGAGCGGTGTGTTCAACCAGCAGTTCAGCGTGCCGTGCAACCATCCGTTGCTCACAGCACAGCAGCAACAGCTCTTCTGCGGACAGTTCGGCCTCTCGACGGCTGCGAATTCGACCGATCGCGCGCAGATTCGCATCGGCAAGCGTAACGTCGAAGGCGGCCCGCGCCAGAGCGACATCACTCACGAGTCCTACCGCGTCGTGCTCGGCATCCGCGGCGACATCAACGACACGTGGTCCTACGATGCGTATGGCCAGTACGGCACCACCAACCTGTCGGCAGTCGCGACCAACGACTTCTCGATCGAGCGCACCGCGCGCGCACTCAACGTGCAGATCGATCGTCGCGTCGACAACAGCGGCAATCCGATCAATCCGCTGACGTTCGGCACGCCGCAATGCGTCTCGGTGCTCGACGGCACCGACGCCGCCTGCGTACCGTACAACCCGTTCCAGCTCGGCGGCATCACGGCAGATCAGATCGCGTACCTGCAGATTCCGCTGGTGCTGAAGGGCGAGACGACGGAGCGCATCGTCAACGCGTCCGTGACGGGCGACTTGTCCAACTACGGCATCAAGCTGCCGACCGCGAACACCGGTCTGCTGGTGAACTTCGGTGTCGAGTACCGCGAAGAGCTGTCGGAGCTGCTGCCGGACGGACCTTCGCAGGCCGGCGACGGCGCCGGCACCGGCGGTCCGACGACTCCGGTGAACGGCGGTTATCGCGCCAACGACATCTTCGCCGAAGCGCGCATGGCGCTGATCGAGGACAAGCCGTTCGTACAGAGCCTGTCGTGGGAAGCGGGCTATCGCTACTCGGATTACAGCCTCGACTTCACGACCGACACTTACAAGCTCGGTCTGGAATGGACGCCGATCGAGGACATTCGCGCGCGTGCCAGCTACCAGCGCTCGGTGCGTGTGCCGAACGTGACGGAGCTGTTCGGCGTGCAGTCGGTTGGCCTGGATGGCACGAACGATCTGTGTGCGAGTGACGTGTCGGACGGCGAGACGACGCCGCTGACGTTCGAGCAGTGCGCCCGCACGGGCGTGACGGCAGCGCAGTATCAGAACATCCAGTCGAATCCGGCGTCGCAGTACAACGGCTTCGTCGGCGGCAATCCGGACCTGCAGCCGGAGACGGCGGACACGCTGTCGTTCGGCCTGGCGTTCCAGCCGAGCTTCGCGCCCGGACTGCGTTTGCAGGTCGACTACTTCGACATCTCCATCGACGATGCGATCCAGAACCCGAACGCCGACTTTTCGCTGCTGATGTGCGCACTCAACGGCGATCCCGCCGCGTGCTCGCGTATTCACCGTGACGGGGACGGATCGCTGTGGCAGTCGAACAATGGCTTCATCGTCGACACGTTCGAGAACATCGGCGAGATCAGCACCAAGGGCATCGACTTCGACGTCTCCTACCAGTTCGACGTCGGCTCCGCCGGGCGCCTCGGCCTGAATTTCGTCGCGACGATGCTCGACTCGCTGGAGTTCACTCCGCAACCGGGCGTGACCTACGACTGCGCCGGCCTGTACGGCGCGATCTGCGGCGTTCCCGCGCCGGAGTGGCGCCACAAGCTGGATGCGACCTGGCGCACGCCGTGGTCGGGCATCGACCTGACCGTGAGCTGGCGCTACTTCGACGCCGTCAAGCAGGATTCGCAGGACTCGAACGAGTTCCTGAGCTTCCTGGGCACGACGCTCGGTGCGGATGCGACTGACGCGGAGCTCGGCAGCCGCAGCTACATCGACATCACGGGGGCGGTCACGATGGCCGACCGGTACACGCTGCGCCTGGGCGTGAACAACGTGTTCGACAAGGACCCGCCGCTCAACGGCTCCAACGCCTGCCCGACCGGTCCCTGCAACGGCAATACCTGGCCGCAGATGTACGACGCGATCGGGCGACAGATCTTCGCCTTGATGACCGTCGACTTCTGACGATACGGGGCGCCGCTGCGACAGCGACGTAGCGGCGCCTTTTTTCGCGACCTACAATCGGCGGGCCATGCTCACGCCCGCCGACCGCGAACGCTACAGCCGCCATCTCGTACTGCGGGAAATCGGCGTCGCGGGCCAGGAAAAGCTCAAGTCGGCGCGGGTGCTCGTGCTCGGCGCGGGCGGGCTCGGCTCACCGTCGGCGCTGTACCTGGCGGCCTCCGGCGTCGGCACGCTCGGCGTCATCGACTTCGATAACGTCGACGTGTCGAACCTGCAGCGCCAGGTCATCTACGACACTGCGAGCGTCGGCATACCGAAGGCAACAGCGGCCCGGAACCGCTTGCTCGCCCTCAATCCCCACATCGAGCTCGTGGCGCATCAAGTCGAGCTCCGTGCGGCGAACGTTCTGCAACTCTTCGAGCGCTATGACGTCGTGCTCGACGGGACGGATCGCTTCGGCACGCGCTATCTCGCCAACGACGCGTGCGTGATCCTGCGCAAGCCGCTGGTCTCGGCGGCGATCCATCGCTTCGAAGGGCAGGCGATGACATACGTGCCGGACCGCGGTCCATGCTATCGCTGCCTGTTCCCTGCACCGCCAGGCGAAGGCCTCGTGCCGAACTGCGCGGAAGCAGGTGTGCTCGGCGTGCTGCCCGGTGTGATGGGCACGATCCAGGCGACGGAAGCGATCAAGCTGATCGTCGGTGCAGGCGAGCCGCTGATCGGTCGACTGCTCACGTACGACGCGCTCGCCATGCGCTTCGAAGAGTTTCGTTTCAAACGCCGCGAAGACTGCGCTGTGTGCGGCGATCATCCGACAATCACGGCGCCGCAAGATCCTCCGCAGCTATGTACTGCAGAAGCGCTCGCGAGTGTTCGCACTCTCACGGCTGCGGAGCTGAGCGAAGTGCTGGAAGCGCCTGCGGGACGCGCGGCAGTCGTCGACGTTCGCGAGCCACGCGAGTTCTCCGCGTCGCACTTGCCCGGCGCGGTGAACATTCCGGTCGGCGAGCTGCACGCGCGCATGGGCTCGCTGCCAAAAGGTCTCGTCATATTCGTCTGCCGCAGCGGCGCACGCAGCCTGACTGCTGCCGCGCTCGCGAGCCGCGCCGGTGTCGAAGATATCGCGCACCTCGAAGGCGGATTGCTGGCCTGGGCGCGCGACGTGGACTCGACGTTCGACGTCGCACCGGTGTGATCCGGTCAACTGCCGGCGAAATGAGTTGTTGCGTGTGAAGTGAGCGCACACAATGATCTGCGCAGCAACGTGCTGCCAGCCCACCAGGGGTTCGCGATGAACGAAGTCACCGCTGAGCGTACCGGCAATCCGGACATGGCGAAGATCGTCTATGTCCTGTACCTGATCGGCCTGGTCACCGGCATCACCATCCTCGTAGGCGTCGTGATGGCCTACATCTATAAGGACGACTCGCCGGAGTGGCTGCGCACGCACTACGAAAGCCAGATCCGCATGTTCTGGATCGGCATCCTGTACTCGATCATTGCCACGCTGCTGATCTTCGTCCTGGTCGGCTTCCTGCTGTACCTGGTCATCGCGGTCTGGTGGATCGTCCGCTGCGTGAAGGGGCTGAAGTACCTCGATCAGCGCCAGACCTACCCGGACTACCAAAGCTGGGCTTTCTGACTTGAGGGCCCCGCAAGGGGCCCCAATCTACTGCAGGTCGGAATGGACTATCATGCGCCTCCGGCTCAATGGAGTGACTGCAGTTGAACGTCAGCGTTTTCGACCTGTTCAAGATCGGCATCGGACCGTCGAGCTCGCACACGATGGGGCCGATGACGGCCGCGTACCGCTACATCCGCGAAGTGCAGGAGCGCGGTCAGCTTGCGCAGGTGGCTCGGGTCTCCGTCGATCTGTACGGCTCGCTCGCGCTGACGGGTAAGGGCCACGCCACCGACACCGCCGTGACGCTGGGTCTGGCCGGCTGGGTGCCGGCGCAGGTCGATCCCGATGCGGCCGCGAAGCTCATCGAGGAAGTCCGCCAGCGCGGTCAACTGACGCTCGCCGGCTCGCAGTCGATCGAATTCAAGATCGATCGCGACATCCACTGGCACTACAAAGAGAGCCTGCCGTATCACCCCAATGCGCTCACGCTGCACGCCTACGACGCACAGGGCGGCGTGCTTCACGAGGGGACGTTCTATTCCGTCGGCGGCGGCTTCGTCGTGACGCAAGCTGAAGCGGAGTCGCCGACGGCACTGGCTGCGGGGCCTGCGATCCCGTTTCCGTTCGAGAATGCCGAAGAGCTGCTCCTCATCGCCGAGCGCGAGAAGGTGCGCATCGCCGACATCATGATGAGTAACGAGTGTGCGCTGCGCAGCGAAGCGGACGTCCGCAGCGGGCTCGACCGGATCTGCTCCGCGATGAATGCTTGCATCGATCGCGGCATGCGCGAGGAAGGAATCCTGCCGGGCGGCCTGAACGTCAAGCGACGCGCGAAGACGATGCGCGAGGCACTCGAAGCACGTGAGCGCAGCAAGAGTGTCGATCCGCTCAACGCGATGGACTGGATCAGCGCGTGGGCGCTTGCGGTCAACGAAGAGAATGCTGCCGGCGGCAAAGTCGTCACCGCACCGACGAACGGCGCTGCCGGTATCGTGCCTGCGGTGCTTCGCTACTACGATCGTTACTGCAACGGTACGGCGGAAGGCCGGCACACGTTCCTGTTGACCGCGGCTGCAATCGGCACGCTGTACAAGCGCAACGCGAGCATTTCTGCTGCCGAAGTCGGTTGCCAGGGCGAGATCGGCGTCGCGTGCTCGATCGCCGCGGCGGGCCTCGCGGCCGCGCAGGGCGGCACGAACGAGCAGATCGAGAACGCGGCCGAGATCGGCATGGAGCACAACCTCGGACTGACTTGCGATCCGATCCGCGGACTGGTGCAGATCCCCTGCATCGAGCGCAACGCCACCGGCGCGGTCAAGGCAGTCGGAGCGGTGCGACTTGCGCTGATGGGCGACGGGACTCATCACGTGACGC
>Ga0209382_10002980_pt1 | contig 23967 bp, 24 predicted proteins | sample SoiMetdeltSBSDD5_FD_187599 | JGI IMG/M metagenome (GOLD analysis project Ga0209382, IMG submission 187599) | Bulk soil microbial communities from a Populus tree surrounding site in Tennessee, USA - Soil MetaG P. deltoides SBSDD5 (SPAdes) (version 2) | ecosystem: Environmental > Terrestrial >...
TGTCGTGGCAGGGTGGCTCGAGGATCGCGTGGCCGATCTGGCGCAGGAACAGGGCGCCGAGCCCGGCCCACATCGCCGTCGTGAGGTCCCAGAAGGCGAGCGCGTAGCAGCCGATGAACACGCTCGAGCTGACGATGTGGAACAGCTGGTTGACCGTGTCGCTGTGCGAGGCGTGGTGGTCGTCCCGCTTGCGACGCATGACCTCCGCCCAGAAGCTCGTCACCGGCGCCGGTAGCCGCACGATGCTGCCGAGCACCTCGCGCATCAGGCTCCTTCGCATGGCTCTCTCCCTCCCTGGATGCTCCTCGGCGGTCAGCCACCAGCCGTCCGCCTTCATGGCCCGGGCGGCGGCGAGGAGCGTGGTGGTCAGATCGGCGTAGTCCTTGTCCGTGAAGTCCATGTTGCTGAGGCACCGACCGGTGCCGACCCAGCTCAGCGTGACGCCCTCCGCGCGCAGGTAGTACTGCAGCAGCCAGTTGTAGCGGCTGGGCTCGGTGAACAGCACCGTCCACACGCTCGCCAGGTGCACCACCCGCAGCGGCAGCCCCGCCTCGGTGAGGCGCGTGTTCGTCTCGCGCACCCAGCGCCCGCACCGCTCGTTCATCTCCGTGTACAGCGCGGCGGTCGCCGGCTCGACCACCCACCTCAGGAACTCGTTCATCGCGCCCATGACGACCGGGTGGGCGGAGAAGGTCCCGATCACGTAGGCGAGTCGCATGGGCCGCTCGGGGTCGAACCGGCGCATGAGCGCGGCACGCCCGCACACGACGCCGATGGGCATGCCGCCCGCCACCGTCTTGCCGTACACGACCATGTCGGCCCGCACGCCGAAGTACTCCTGGGCGCCGCCCGGCGCCAGGCGGAAGCCCGTGTACACCTCGTCGAAGACCAGGGGCACGTCGGCCTCGCGGCAGACGCGGGCCAGCGACTCGAGCCACCGCGTGTACGCCGCCTCCGCCTCGTGGGTGCGACGGACGCCGCTCGTCAGGAGGACCGCGTCGTTGGGCGGCGGCGCGTTCGGGTGGAAGCACTGCACGGGGTTCACCAGCACCGCGGCGATCTCGCGCCGCCGGCGACGGATGACGTCGAGCGAGGCCGGGTGCAGGTCCTTCAGCGTCAGGCAGTCGTCGAGGCTGCGCTCGCTGCCGAGCCCCGGCTGCACGCCGTCCCACCAGCCGTGATAGGCGCCGGAGAAGCACACGACCAGCCGGCGCCCGGTGTTGAAGCGCGCCAGCCGCACCGCCGCCATGACCGCCTCGGTCCCGCTCATGTGGAACGAGACCTCGTCGAGCCCGGAGATCTGCCGGAGGCGGGTGATGTTGTCGCCCACGAGCGGGTGCAGCGGTCCCAGCACGGGCCCGAGGTCGCGCGTCCGCTCGAGCCCCCGCGCCATCCACTCCTTGTAGCGGGCGACGCCGGCGACGTTGACGCCGTACCAGCCGCCGACGTCGAGCGTCCAGTGGCCGTCGAGATCGTGCAGGCGCGGGCCATCGGAGGCGGTCACCACCGAGCAGAGGCTGAAGTGCTCGCGCATGAAGCGCGCGAACGGGAACGGCACCCGGGAGGCGTCGGCGAAGCGCAGGTCGGAGAGGCCCTCGCGGATGGCGTCACCCCAGGCGATGGAGCGCGGATACTCCGCCCGGAACACCTCCGCGAGCCGGGCGATGCCCCGGCGCCGCCGCTCGACCCACGACGCTGGCGCCCCGTCCGCGGCCGGGAAGTCGTCGTCGGAGTAGCTGTGCGCCCGCACCCACCGAGACAGGAGCCGGGAGAGCCCCGGGACGGGGGCGAGCGCGCGGAGGGTCCACAGCGCGGTGGCCAGCCGCCGGACGGCGGCGAGGGCGACGACGAGGCCGGCGGCGACTCCGCCCCAGACAGCCAGGTATCCGAGCATCGTCAGTGACACGGCATCCTCCCGTCCCGGCGTGATGGGCGCTGCGTGGGACCGCCGCCCTCGGGCCGCGCGCTCACGACGCGGCCAGCACGACGTCGGCGTCCGCCGGGGACGCCGCGCCGAGGGCCAGCAGGGTCTCGAACCGGTGCACGACGCGCGTCCAGTCCGCGGCGGCCACGGCGGCGCGGGCCTCGCGGCCCATCGCGCGCACGGCGCGCGGCGCGCGGGCGAGCCCGGCGGCCGCGGCCACGAAGGCGGGGCCGTCGCCGAGCGGGACCAGCATCCCCGACGCGCCGTGACAGAGGTGGACGCGGGCGGCGGCGTAGTCGTACGCGACGATCGCCAGCCCGCTGGCCATGGCCTCGAGGATCACGTTGCCGAACGTCTCCGTCTCGCTGGGGAAGAGGAACAGGTTGCCCGAGGCATAGTGCGCGCCGAGCGCCGCGCCGGACTGCATGCCCGTGAAGACGAGATCCGGGTGCGCGCGCTGCAACGGATCGCGGAGCGGCCCGTCGCCGACGACGACCAGCCGGTGGACCGTGCCCGCCGCCTGCATCGCGCGATAGGCGGCGATCGCGAGCGCCAGGTTCTTCTCGGCGGCCACGCGCCCGACGTGGATCGCGACGATCTCGTCGTCGGCGGCGCCCCAGGCGGCGCGGAGCGCCGCCGAGCGCCGGGCGGGGTCGAAGGCCGCGGTGTCGACGCCGCGGCCCAGCACCTCGAGGTTCCGAAAGCCGGCGGCGCCGAGCTCCTGCTGGAGGTCGGCTGTCGGGACCAGCGTGGCCCGGGTGGTGTTGTGGAAGCGCCGCAGGCCGCGCGTGACGACCGGGGCGAGCCACCGCGCGCGATAGTGCCGCGCGTAGCGGTGGAAGTTCGTGTGGAAGCCGCTCAGGACCGGCACGCCGAGCCGGCGGGCGGTGCCGACCGCCGACCAGCCGAGCGGCCCCGGGGTCGCCACGTACACGACGTCGGGGCGCTCCTCGCGCCAGCGCGCGCGCAGACGGGCGCCGGCTGGCAGCCCGATCCACACGCCGGGATAACCGGGCGCGGGCACCCCGGCGACGAGCGTGACGCCGGCGGCGTCGCTCGCCGTGCGGTCGAAGGCGGGCCGTCGCGGATGCACGACGGACACCGTGTGACCCTTCGCGCGCAGGCCGGAGACCAGGCGCCCCAGCGTCAGCGCCACCCCGTTCACCTCGGGCGGGAAGGTCTCGGTGACGACGGCGACGTGCATGGGATGGCGCCTCCTTCGCTCGGATTATCTCGACCATTCCCGCGGGGTCGGCGATGAAGAAGCGGCTACCGATGCGTTGCCGGCGTGTGTCGAGCCTCCGGTCGCCGGTAGCGTGGGTGCAGTGATCTTGTAACGACGACGTAATCAACGACGGCGTTAGCATTCGCCCACTTCAGGCCGTCCGCAGGGGAGGACATCGTGAGGCGTGTCTCGACGACGTGTGTGCTCGCAGGCTTCGTGCTCGCGCTGCTCGCCGGCCCGGTCGCGGCGCAGGACAGCCTGCGGCTCACCGGCTCCGGTGCGACGTTCCCGTTCCCGCTGTACTCCGCGTGGTTCAAGGCGTTCAGCGGCAAGCACAAGGGCGTCACCGTCGATTACCAGGGCAAGGGCAGCGGGGCGGGCATCCGCGACTTCATCAACCGCACGGTCGACTTCGCGGCCAGCGATGCGGCCATGACCGACGAGGAGATCTCGAAGGTGCCCGGCGGCGTGCAGCTCCTGCCGATGACCGGCGGTGAGATCGTCCTCGGCTACAACCTGCCCGGCAATCCCAAGGGGCTCAAGCTGCCGCGCGACGTCTACACCGGGATCTTCCTCGGCAGGATCACGAAGTGGAGCGACCCGAAGCTCAAGGCGGCCAACCCCGGCGTGAACCTGCCCGACACCGACATCACCGTGGTGCGCCGCGCCGACTCCAGCGGGACGACCTTCGTCTTCACCAGCCACCTGAGCGCGATCAGCGAGGAGTGGAAGAAGGGGCCGGGGGCGGGGACCACCGTCAACTGGCCCAAGAGCGACAAGTTCGTGGCCTCACCCAAGAACGATGGGGTGAGCGCGACGATCAAGCAGACGCCGGGCGCCATCGGCTACCTCGAGTTCGCGTTCGCGAAGTTCGCCAAGCTGGAGATGGCGGAGCTGCAGAACAAGGCCGGGCAGTACGTCGCGCCGGGCGGTGAGGGCGGACCGGCCGCGCTGGCCGGCGTGCAGCTGCCCGGCGATCTCCGTGCGTGGGTGACCGACCCCGATGGCCCCAAGGCGTACCCGGTCGCGACCTACACGTGGATGCTGTTCTACAAGGAGAACAAGGATCCGAAGAAGGCGGCCGCGATCCGTGAGCTGGTCGAGTTCTGTCTGAACGACGGCCAGAAGATGAGCGCCCAAATGGGCTACATCGCGCTGCCGGCGAACGTCGCGGCCGCCGTGAAGAAGGCAGCGGCGAGCATCCAGTGAGCGTCGTCCGCCTCCCCGGACTGATCACCACCGACGACCGGGTCTCGGGTCCCCCCTCGCGGTGGGACTACGCCGCCGACCGTACGTTCCGCGCCCTCGCCCAGACCGGCGTGTGGCTGATCCTGATCCTGCTCGGCGTCATCTTGTGGGAGATCGGCGGGAAGGCGACGGCCGGGATCCGCGATTACGGGCTCGGCTTCCTCACGTCGACCACGTGGGACGTCGGGCGCCAGCAGTTCGGGATCCTGCCGCACATCTGGGGCACGCTCTACAGCTCGTTGCTGGCGCTGGCCATCGGCGGCTTCTTCGGCGTCGTCATGGCCATCTTCCTCACCCAGGACTTCCTGCCGCCCCAGCTCGCCCAGGTGTTCCGCACCGTGGTCGAGCTGCTCGCCGCCATCCCGAGCGTCGTGTACGGCCTGTGGGGGCTGTTCGTCGTCGTGCCGGCGCTGCGACCGGTGGCCGGCTGGCTCTTCGAGACGCTCGGCTGGATCCCGCTCTTCGGCACGACGCTGAGCGGCCCCGGGCTCGCACCCGCCTCGCTCGTGCTGGCCATCATGATCCTGCCGACGGTGGCGGCCATCTCCCAGGACGCGCTGCGGCTGGTGCCGTACAAGGTGAAGGAAGCCGCGTACGGGATGGGCACGACGAAGTGGGAGGCGATCCTCAAGGTCATGCTGCCGACCGCGGCCACCGGGATCTTCGGCGCGCTCGTGCTCGGCTTCGGCCGCGCGCTCGGCGAGACGATGGCTCTGGCCATGCTGATCGGCAACTCCAGCCAGATCAGCCTGTCCCTCTTCGCGCCGGCCAACACGCTGGCCGCCCTGCTCGCGCTGAACTTCCCGGAGGCGGGCAAGCGCGAGGTCGAGGTGCTCATGTACGCCGCGCTGGTGCTGCTGGCCATCACCCTCCTCGTCAACATGGCCGGCGAGGCCATCATGGCGCTCTCGGCGCGGAAGACGAAGTCGTGAGCGTGGCGCCGGGGTCGGCGGCCGCGCCGGTGGTGACCGTGCGCCTGCAGCGCTCGGTGTTCGAGCGGCGCGCGCTCCGCAACGGCCTGCTGACCGCGGGGGCGTGGGCGGCGGCCATCGTCGCCGGCATCCCGCTCGTCTCCGTGCTCTACATGCTCATCGTGCGCGGCGGCGCCCGGCTGAGCTGGGAGGCGCTCTCGACGCTGCCCCCGGCCGGCTTCGAGATGGGCGGCGGGTTCGGCAACGCCCTCGTGGGCACCGTCGTGATGGTGGGGCTCGCGAGCCTCCTGAGCATCCCGGTCGGCGTGATGGCCGCCGTCTACCTGGCCGAGCTGGGCCCGGGGAGCCGACTATCCCGCACGGCGCGGTTCGCGACCAAGACCCTGACCGGGATGCCGTCGATCCTGGCCGGCGTGTTCGCCTACGCGGCCGTCGTGCTCGTGACCGGGACCTACTCGGCCCCGGCCGGCGGGCTCGCGCTCGCGGTGCTCATGCTGCCGACGGTGGTGCTGACCGCGGAGGAGGCGATCAAGGCGGTGCCGAAGATCACCCGCGACGCCGCCTACGGCATCGGGTGCACGCGCACCCAGGTGATCTGGAAGGTGCTGCTGCCGACCGCGCTGCCCGGCATCCTGACCGGCGTCATGCTGGCGGTGGCCCGGGCGGCCGGCGAGACGGCGCCGCTCCTGTTCACCGCGCTCTTCAGCAGCTACTGGCTGTTCGACGGCGGTGCCAAGCTGATGCAGCCCACCGCCTCGCTCGCGGTGCTGATCTACAACTTCTCCGGCATGCCGTTCGACAACCAGATCGAGCTGGCCTGGGCGGCGTCGCTGGTCCTCGTCTTGATCGTGTTGATCATCAACGTCGTCAGCCGCCTGGTCGGCCAGCGGCGGGTGTGACGAACAGGGGGACTCCTCGATGAGTGTGATGGTGAAGCCGAACGCCCGCCCCGCCGAGAGCGGCGGCACCCCCGCGACCAACGGGTCGGTGGTGATCGACTGCAAGCTCGACCAGGTCTTCTACGGCAGCTTCCTCGCCGTCCGCGACAGTCACGTGGAGATCGAACGGGGCAAGGTCACCGGGTTCATCGGGCCCTCCGGCTGCGGCAAGAGCACGGTGCTGCGTAGCCTCAACCGCATGAACGACCTGATCCACGGCTTCCGGTTCGAGGGCCACGTGCACTTCCACGGGCGCAACGTGTACGAGCGCACCATCGACCCGGTGGCGGTGCGGCGCTACATCGGCATGGTGTTCCAGCAGCCCAACCCGTTCTCGATGAGCATCTTCGACAACGTGGCCTTCGGCCTGCGGCTGAATCGGTTCAAGGGCAACGTGGCCGAGCGGGTGGAGAAGGCCCTCCGCCAGGCCGCGCTGTGGGACGAGGTGAAGGACAAGCTCAAGAACAGCGGGCTGTCCCTGTCGGGCGGCCAGCAGCAGCGCCTGTGCATCGCCCGCGCGGTGGCCACGGAGCCGAGCGTGCTGCTGATGGACGAGCCGTGCTCGGCCCTCGACCCAATCGCGACGCGACGGATCGAGGAGCTGATGGTCCAGCTCAAGCAGAGCTACACGATCGCCATCGTGACCCACAACATGCAGCAGGCCCAGCGCGTCGCCGACATCACCGCGTTCTTCTCGGTCGATATCTCCAAGGGCAGCCGGACCGGCTATCTGGTCGAGTCCGGACCCACCAAGGCGCTGTTCGAGAGCCCGCGCGAGCAGCTCACCAAGGAGTACGTCTCGGGCCAGTTCAGCTGACGCCATGCGCCCGCGGCTGCCGCGCACCCGGATCGTCCTCACCGCGGTGATCGCCGTCGCGGTCGTCGCGGTGCCGCTGCTCGCTCACCGGGACGTGGCGGCACGGACGGTGACGCTCCGCGGGGCCGGCGCCACGCTGCCGGCGCCGCTGTACGAGAAGTGGATCCAGGCCTACCGGCAGGAGAACCCCGACGTCGTCATCGCCTACGAGGCGGTCGGCAGCAGCGAGGGCCAGCGCCGCTACCTGGCCGATGCGGTGGACTTCGGCGCCAGCGACGCCGCGCTCAGCGACGAGCAGATCGCCCGGGTCAAGGCCGGCGCCCGGCTGGTGCCGGTGACCGCCGGGATCGTCGTCCTCGCCTACCACGTGCCCGGCCTCACGGCGCCGCTCCGCCTCAGCCGAGAGGTGTGCACGGAGATCTTCGCCGGTCGGATCCGGATGTGGAACGACCCGCGCATCCGGGCCGCCAACCCCGAGGCGACGCTGCCCAATCGCAGCATCGCCGTCGTGGCGCGGCAGGACGGCAGCGGGACGACCTTCGCCTTCACCAACCACCTCAGCGCCGTGAGCGAGGCCTGGCGCGACCGCGGACCGGGTCGCGGCAATCTCGTCGACTGGCGTGGGATGGCCATGCTGGCCCGCGGTAACGAGGGCGTGGCCGCGCGCATCAAGAGCAGCGAGTACTCCATCGGCTACGTCGAGTATCATTTCGCCCGGCGGCTCGGCCTGCCGATGGCGCGGCTGCAGAACCGCGCGGGGCACTACGTCGAGCCGGGCGAGCGCAGCGGCCGGATGGCGCTGGCGGCCGGCGCGAGGCTGATGCCGGACAACCTTCGGCTGTTCCTGCCCGACCCCGAGGGCGACGAGTCCTACCCGATCGTGACCTTCAGCTGGCTCCTGCTCTACGGGAGCTATCCCGATGCCGACAAGGCCGCCGCCGTGAGGAAGTTCGTCGCGTGGGGGCTCACGACGGGGCAGACGTTCAGCCGCGACCTCGGCTACATCTCGCTGCCGCCCGAGGTCGCCTCCCTGTCCCTGGCGGCGCTGGACCGCATCAACTGACCGGCAGTCCCGTCCGGGCGGCCCTGCGCCTGGACCTGACGGCCATCGAGGCCTCGCTGCGCGAGGTGCAGGCGCAGTTCGGCCGCCTCGGCGAACGCCTCCGAACGCAGCGCGATCCGCTTGATGACCGCGTCCTCGACAACATGCTGGCCGGCTACGCGTGCGTCGACGCGCTCGTGGCGGCGGCCGTCGACGTGTTCGCACTGGGGCAGCTCAAGCACCTGCTGGAGCTGAACACGCTGGTCCTGTGCGGGGCGGCCGAGGCCCGCCGGGCCGACCACGCCGGCCACCTGGCGGCGACGGAGCGGCGCTTCTACGAGGAGCACGCGGCGGGGATCCAGGACGTCGTCGAGTGGCACGCCCGGCTCGCCGACGATGCGCCCTGGAGCCGGGCCGCCGGCGTGTACGTGCGGATGCTGAGCACGCCGCAGCTCTTCATCGAGGGCAACCACCGGACCGGCGCGCTCGTGATGAGCTATGTGCTGCTGCGGGTCGGGCTGCCGCCGTTCGTACTCTCGGCGGCGAACGCGGCCGCCTACTTCGCGACCTCGACGGCGCTGCGGGACATCCGCAAGAACAGCCCGGCCGCGCTGTTCCGGCTCCCCGGGCTCAAGCGGCGTCTGGCCGCGCTCCTGCGCGAGCACGCCGAGCCCCGCTATCTCCTGGGCTGACCCTCAGGCGCGCAGCTTGTTGGCGGCGTCGAGCGCCGCGACCTTGTAGCACTCGGCGAGGGTCGGGTAGTTGAAGACGGTGTCGAGGAAGTAGTCGAGCCCGCCGCCCAGCCCCAGCACCGCCTGACCGACGTGCACCAGCTCGGTGGCGCCGGTCCCGATGCAGTGGATCCCGAGCAGGCGTCGGTCCTCGCGGTGGAACAGCATCTTGAACATCCCGCTGTGGTCGCCGAGGATCTGGCCCCGGGCGATCTCCCGGTAGCGGGCCACGCCCGTCTCGTACGGGATCTTCTTCGCCGTGAGCTCGTGCTCGGGCGCGCCGACCATGGAGATCTCCGGGATCGCGTAGATGCCGATCGGGAAGTGGTCGCCGAGCGGCCCCGCCTCGAGCCCGAACGCCGCGCACGCGGCCAGCCGGCCCTGCTCGGAGGACGTCGCGGCCAGGCTCGGATAGCCGATGACATCGCCGGCAGCGAAGATGTGGGGCACCGCGGTCCGGTACCGCGCATCGACGCGCACGCGGCCCCGGGCGTCGGCCGTGAGCCCAGCGGCGGTCAGGTTCAGCGCCTCGGTGGCGGCGATGCGTCCCGCCGAGAAGAGGACCATGTCCGCCACGATCCGCTTGCCGGACTCGAGGGTCAGCACCGCCCGCCGCGGGGCCTCCTCGCTGACGGCCAGCGTGGCCACCGCCTCGCCGAAACGGAAGGTGACGTTGCGGTTGCGCATCTGGTGCACGAGCTCGTCCACGATCTCGCGGTCGACGAACTCCAGCATGCCCTCGCGCCGCTCGACCAGGGTCACGTTCACCCCCACCGCCGAGAAGATCGACGCGTACTCGATGCCGATCACGCCGGCGCCGACGACGGCGAGGCTGCGGGGCAGGTGGGAGAGGTGGACGACGTCGTTCGTCGTCAGGATGACCTCGCCGTCGGCCGTCATGCCCGGCGGGGGCGCGGGCTCGGTGCCCACGGCGATCACCACGTTGGCGGCGGTGACGCGACGCGTGCTGGTCTCGCCGTGGACCTCGAGCGTGTGGGGGTCGACGAACTTCGCGGCGCCGGCGAGCACGGCCACGTCGTTGCGTCGCAGCTGGTGCTCGATCACCTCGACCTCGCGGCGGACGACGTGGTCGACGCCGGCGAGGAGCTGCTGGCAGGATGGGCGCGCCTCGAGCCGGGCCCAGGGCAGGCGATCGCCCTTGCCGGCGATCGTCGTGTAGGCGACGACCGCCTCGCGCAGGGTCTTGCTGGGGATGGTCCCGGTGTCGAGGCAGATGCCTCCGACGCAGCGGCGCTTCTCGATGACCGCGGCGCGCTTGGCGAGCTTGGCCGCCTGGACGGCGGCGCGCTGCCCGGCCGGCCCACTGCCGATGCACACGAGGTCGAAGTCGTAGCCCATCACCGGATGGTGGGCCCTCACCGCTACGCTGCGATGACACCTCCGCGACGATCCGGTGTCATCCGTCGCGGCCGCAGCTCAGCCGGCCGGCGTCTGACACGCGCGTCCGGGCAGCGCCACAGCTAGGTGGCGAATGCCCGAGCGATCTGAACCGTATCGGCGCATTGCTGCAACCGGACGATCTTGCCGCCGTGTAAGGTCCAAACATGAGCAAATCTGGCGGTGAAGCCTTTTCCGGTGGCCTTCGCCCGGCCGGTGTAGGTGCCCAGGGCGACGACGCGGTCACCACACTCGAAGAACTCGGAGCCTATGGCAACGAAGGTTTCGCAGTCCTGGAAGAGACGGCCAAAGAAGTTGTGGAGCACATTGTCGAGGCCAACGTAGACGCCGCTGTACGGAAAGCCTTCGACGACATCCCAGCGGACATCCGGTGCCAACACCTGCCGAATGATGTCAGGATTACCACGCGCTTCGTACAGTCGGCGGACGACGGCGACTTGAGGGGAATCTGCCATGAAAGCCTCCTGAGGTCTGGCTCCTCACCCGTCTGAACGGCCGAGCCGCTGGCTCCACAGGGCAGCAGGCCCGGTTCAAGAGGCGCGATGCCGGCGGCCCTCCTCTCGGGCCTCTTGAGGATAAACCCAGCGGGACACCGCCGCACCGGCAGCCCGACCACGCCGCATCTCTCCCTGCGCGCACGGCTCCTGTGGCCCACCAACTCGGTATTGACGGACGCTGCTTGACGCCCGCGCAGGGTCGCGGATAGGCTGCCCTGTCTATCTCGCCTCAAGCCACGGCGACCCGAGGCGGCTGTTGAAGCCCGGGGGGCGCAGGATGTTTGACGTGCGCGACCGATCCGTCGCCGCATCGACATTGATGATGCTGACCTGCCTGGTTCTCGGCTTCCTGGCCGGCGGCATGCTCGTAATCGGAGTTTCGTTCGTCGGCTTCTGGAAGAGTCTTTCACCAAGCGACTTCCAAGCCTGGTTCGCGTCGTATTCGTACCTCATCGGTCGCCTGATGATCCCCCTGGGCGTTAGCAGCGTCGCCCTGACAGTGGCGGCCATCGTCGTGTGCTGGCGGGGCCCGGCGAGGTGCCGTCGCTGGCTCCTCGTCGCAGCGCTCTCGGCGGTGAGTGTGATGATCACGTATCCGGTCTTTTTCGCCGCGACGAACGAAGCGTTCGAGCGTGGGGGCCTTTCGGATTCAGCGATCCGTGTCTTGCTTGATCGGTGGGTGACCTGGCATTGGGTTCGCACTGGACTCGGGACACTGGGGTTCCTTGCGGCGCTACGAGCGCTCCAACACTCATTGGACGGCTTCGAGCGCGCGATTCGATGAACATTCTGACCGTCAATCTTCTGTTCAGTACCATCGTCTTCTGGATCGCGGCGAGGATCTACGTCTTTCCGAGACTCCCGCAGCTTAGGCCGCAGACCGTTTTGCTGCCCATTCTCCTGCTCCACGGGTTTCGACACCTGGGGCTGATGTTTCTTGCCCCCGGAGCGACCTACCCCGGAATGCCGCCACAGTTTGCCTATCCCGCAGCACTGGGAGACGTGGTTGCCGCCTTGCTGGCTTTGACCGCGATTCCGGCTGTCCTCAGCGACATGCGCGCCAGTCGGCTGCTCTTGTGGATTTTCAACGTGGAAGGAACGGTGGACTTATTGGCAGCCATCGCGCTGGCTACGATCTTTGGCGCCCCACCGTTCATGGGCCCGGCTTACTGGATCCCGGCGTTCTGGGTGCCTGCGCTATTGGTGACGCACTACATCGTCTTTGTCATTCTGTGGAAGCAGAGGAAACGTGAGGACCACAAGGGGGTATAGTTTCTCGGCCTGTATCGGACCGGGAGGCGAAGGAATCTGGTGAGGCGCGCCCTTGACTGGTTGGTGAACAACGCCGGCTGACGCCCACGTCCCGGTCGTCTACCGTACGGTTCTCCTAGAGGTCTCCGGGAGCGCTATCTCATCATGGACATGGACGAATCGCTGGCGACCCGCGAGAAGGAACTTGGCGCCGGCGCGCGTGTCGATTTCGGTGCCCGCTCTTCGACTCAATGACGAGGGCTGCGGGCCGCGCGCGCTGGGCCGAGTCCGAGCGCGGCCCATTGAACCCAAAGAAGGAGAGGGGACCCCATGCGGATCGAGCCCTATCTGTTCTTCGATGGCCGGTGCGACGAGGCCGTCGCCTTCTACCAGAAGGCGCTCGGCGCCGAGCTCACCTTCCTGATGCGCTTCAGCGAGAGTCCCGAGCCGCCACCGCCCGGCATGGTGCCACCCGGTTCGGAGAACAAGGTGATGCACGCGAGCATGCGCATCGGGGACGCGACGGTGATGATGTCGGACGGCCACTCACAAGGAAAGCCTCGCTTCGAGGGCTTTTCACTCTCCATCACGGTGGCCGACGAGGCGCGAGCGGACCAGCTGTTCGCGGCCCTGGCCCAGGGTGGGCAGGTTCAGATGCCGTTGGGCAAGACGTTCTGGTCGCCGCGGTTCGGCATGCTCACCGACCGCTTTGGTGTGGGCTGGATGATCAACGTGCCGGCCAAGCCGTGAACGGGAGAAGAAGTCGCCCAAGGAATCGGCGCAACGAGGCCTAGGGCCCGGTCCGCAGCACCACGACGTAGTGCCAGGGGGGTGCCAGCTTCTCATGGATGAGTGCCGTCAGCCGCTTTCACCCCCTCGTCGACGCGGGAGTCGAAGGGCGAACGGTTGAACGCGAAGCCGTTCCCTCAGCCGGCCCGTGAACTCGAAGGTCCAGGCGTCGAGGAACTCACGAGCGGCACTCTGAGCTCCATCGGCCCGGCGAACGTCACGTAGCGAACGGAGACGAGGTCGCTCAGCTCCCGCAGGAGGGTGGTCTCGAACGACGCGCCCTCCCAGAACGCGCTCGAAGCGTCGCCCGACCGCGACCACGGGGTCCGTGTCAGCACCGCGTCGACACGAGCGAGCACGCGGTCGTGCTGGAGGTGTCCGATGAAGGGGTAGGTATTTCCCCGATCGTCTGGGGCGGGCGTACCGGAGGCACCGGTCTTGGGCTCGCCATCACGTCGTCGCTCGTGCGGGCACACGGAGGCCAGCTCACCTTGAACTCGAAGCCCGGTGGAGGGACTTGTGCGGTGGTCACGATCCCGTGCCCTTCGCGTGGCGAGCACGGCGCCGTCGGGACAGCCGCCTAGTGGCTGGTCTCCGGCCCCGAGGTCGAGGCCAGCTCCAGGACGATGCGATCCGCGTATTGCCCACGGCGGCGATACACGAACATGGCGAGCGACATCTGCCAGCCGTACTTGCGCTGCAGGGCCGTCAGGGCTTCTTCCCTGCGCGCGGCGTCCTCGACGATCCGGGCGGTGCCCTCCTGCCACGGGCCGAGGATGCGGCGCCCGCTCATGTTGCATGGGGCGAAACGCACGCGGCCGGTCGCGCGGATGCGCCGGGCCTTGCCAGTGTCAGAGGCTGTCACGACGTAGAGCCTCCCTCGCAGGGCGACCGCCCACACCGGCGTCGTCACCGGGCGCCCATCTCGGCGATAGGTCGTCAGCGCGAGATAGCGAGCCTCGGCAGGCGTCATGGCATCGTCCCTACGGAATCCTAGACCTGTGGACAAGCGAATCTCGCACAGATGCCAAGGCCTGTCAGAGGCTACGGGTTCGTCGAGAACAGTGCCTGCACGCGCTTCTGCATTTCCTCCGGGGTGACCTCCTCTTTCCGCGTGGCCACCCACCACAGATGCCCGAACGGATCCTCGAGCTGACCCGAGCGGTCGCCATAGAACTCGTCCATGACGGGCTTGCGTGCGTGGGCGCCCGCGGGTAGCGCTCTCTCGAAGAACGCCTCTTTCATCAGACAAGCCGCTATGCGAGCGCAGTGACCGGCGCGGCGGCGCCGAGGAGACCCGCGATCGGCAGAGGGACAAGCGCTCGTCTCGTGCTTCGCTCCTGTGAGTCGGGTGGATGGGCCGCGCGATAGCCCGGCCGTCGCGACGCGCACGTGATGGCTTCGCATCATCCGAGGAAGCGCGCCGGCCGGTAGGGGGCCAGGCGTGGGTCCGGAACACCGTCGAGGATCTCCGCGGTGACGATCTGGCCCCAGAGCGGGCCGAGTGTGACCGCGCTGTGCGACGCGACGACATAGAACCCGTCGAGCCCGGGAATCTCGCCGACCATCGGGCGCTCGTCCCTCGGCATCGGCCGCACCCCGACGCGCGTGGCCTCGACGCGCGCGCTCGCGAGCGCGGGGAAGTGCGCGGCTGCCGCCTGGAGGGACCGCTCCGCGGGCCACGGCTCGGCGCCGGCGTCGCGCCAGATGTGATCATGGGCGCCCTCGGCGAGGACGATGCGGCCGGCGCCGTCGGGTCTGAAGTGCGCGCCCGGCGCGTGGATCGGCCGGCGCAGCGTGCTCGCCACCGGCGTCGTGTAGATGAGCCGGCCGGGCACGCGGTCGAACGGGATGTCGACGCCGGCGAGGCGCGCCACCTCGTCCGTCGCGGGGCCGGCGCAGTCGACGACCACGTCGGCCTCGAAGCGCTCGCCGCCCGCCGTGGTCACGCCCCGCACGCGCGCCCCCGAGCGGAGGGCGCCCGTCACACGTCGGCCGGTGAGCACGCGCGCGCCGCGGCGGCCCGCCCCGGCCAGCAGTGCGCCGATCAGCGGGACCACCTCGACGTAGCCCTCGCTCGGCGTGAAGACGACCTCGTCGACGTGGGGCGCGATGGAGAGATCGGGCTCGAGCCTCTGCGCGTCAGCGGGCGAGATGATCTCGACCGGATAGCCCCAGCTCGCGAGGCGCTCGACCGTCTCCTTCAGCCGCGCGCGCTCGGCAGGCGCCTCGTGCCAAGCGATACCGCCCTCCTGCTTGTGCCAGCCGCCGCCCCCCAGCTCGTCGACGAGCGCGCGGTGCTCGACCATGCCCGCGGTGTTGAGGTCGTGGTAGTCGCGCGGCGTCTTGTTGAAGGAGTTGGTCCACGCGAAGCTCACGCCGGATGTCCCGCCGCCCGGCGCTCCCGCCTCCAGCACGGTGACGCTGGCGCCCCGCGCGGCGAGTCGGTAGGCAACGTTCGCCCCCACGCTCCCGGCTCCGATCACGACAACGTCGGCGTGGCGCATAGCTCGGTGGAATCTAGCACGGCTGAGCGAGCGGCGACTCCGCGCGCCGCGTTATGGTCGAGTGGCTGTATCGTGGGCACCGCTCTTACGGTCACCGATCGTTCCGGCCCTGAATCAGGGCCACAATCCCACCCCAGCCGCCGGTGTGAGTTCCGGCATCGTCCGCGGTCGGGACGCGAGTCGCATCATCCTCTGTCCTCCTTGCACAACGTCCCACGCCGCCCGCTGCACCGCGCCCTACGGTCCCCTCCTACGCTGTGCCCGCCGCTGCGATGGGCTGGTCGCCGCGTCTGTGGAAGAACACGGCAATCCAGCGGCCGACACCGTGCTCGCCCAGGCTCACCGTGAAGCCCTGGTGCGCCATGCCGACGACGATGAGGCCAATGCCGGTCAAGCGCTCGCCACGGAGTCAACTGCTCTCGCGCCTCGTGGTAGCTACGGCTGAAACTCGACCGCGCCGCGATCGCACTGAGTGCCGCCCACCGCGTTGCCGTCCCGCCGGGACTGGTTCAGCTGATCGACAGCACCACAGGTAGGCGACAGACCCCGGTCGATGGCTGCGCTGCCCGCGAGCAGGGGAATATGGCCCCGGCCCGGTGTGGTACTTGGCTCGAAATCGCCGAGACGAGGATCCCCGACGTTGTCTGACGGCCCCCGGACGAATGTGCAGCCGGCTAGGTTGCCGATGATGTTGTATCCAAGGGAGGTTATGACGCCGGAACAGTCCGGGCCGTTTTCGGCCATGTTATGAGCGAGCAGACTGTTATGCATGGTGATGCGTCCCCTTAAATTGAGAAGCCCGCCACCCCTCGAACCACCCGGGAGCGGGAAAGCCGCCCCATTGCGCGCAATGGTCACGTTCGTCAGTGTGATCGTTCCGTCCACGTTCACGATATTCCCACCGCTGGTGTCTCGGTCGAGCGTGCCGCTGCGATTTCCGGTGAATGTGGTGTTCGTGACGACGACGAGTCCCCTGTCGTTGAAGAGACCCCCCGCGAGGTTCTCGCCGGCGCCATTGTCGGCGATGGTGCTGTTTACGATCATCATGGTTCCTTGAACGTTGAGAAGGCCGGCCGCCTCACCTTCGTCGGTCGCGTTGTTGCTGATCGTGCTGTCGATGACGATGATCGTGCCGTCACGGTTTGCGATGCCGCCGCCCCCCCCAATCTCCGCGAAATTCTCCGCGATACGACTCTCCCTGATCGTGACCGTGCCTCGATTGTTGAATATCCCGCCGCCATGACCCTCGACGGAACCACGTGTGATAACGCTTTGCGTGACCGACAGCGTGGCATCGATGTTCGCGATCGCGCCGCCGTCGACGAAGAACAGGAAGGAGGCGCCGCGGATGGTCACGCCGCGGATGTCGACGGTGATCGGCCCGAGGATGTGCAGGATGCGCTCCCCCACATCGATGGGAGCGCGCGTCGTCGTGATGATGGTCTTCGCCGCGCCGGCGCCGGTCAGCGTCAGGGAATCGGTGATGTCCAGATCGCCGTCGACGGCCCGGTCCTCGTGGACACTGTTCAGAAGTGTGATGGTGTACGTTCCCGCCGGGACGTTGACGGTGTCCGCCCCTGGCCGCGCATTCGCCTCCTGAATGGCGGCCCGCAGCGTGCAGATGCGGTTGCCCGGTGCAGTCTCGCAAACACCGTCGCCCGGCCGGGCGTCGACCGCGTCATGCGTGCGGTTGACTGTGAAGGTAGCTGCTGCGGCCGGAACGGCAGCCAAGAGACACCCTGCGAGGACTGCGGCGAGCGTGAGGACGCGAGTGGGGGACTGGATGGAAGCCATGACGTCTCCAGCGGAAGGACCGCGTTGGAACGGTGCGCTGCTCGGCGCGTTGGGCATCGTGGAACAAAGTCACGCGAGCACGGGTCAGGTCGCGACCGGCGGCATCTTAGCGTGAGACGGCCAGCCTCCCCAAGGGAGCCTTCCCCCCGGCCCGTATGGCTGCGAACGGCATGATCGCCTGCTATCTAGGGCTTGCGCTCAACGCCTTCGTGTTAGGCGTGCGTACCCGGCCAGCGTTGCGTAACCACGCACGATCGCCTCGCGCTCGGCGTAGCTCGCCACAGCGTCAACGTCGTCGAAGCCGTTGGGCGCCCGGGCCTCGACCAGGTCGATCACGCCCTCCGGTCCGCCGCGCCGGTTCGAGAACACGATCGCCGCCGTGGCCGGCCGGCGCTCGGCATCATAGGCGGTGAGCGCGTCGGCGACGGGTACGCCGGAGGCCAAGTGGTCTGTCAGCGACCGCGCGTCCAGGATCGCCTGGCTGGCCCCGTTCCCGGCTGAGTCAGCACGGAGCTCGGCGGTCAGCAGAAGGAGACAAACATGAGCTTGGACAAGACCTCACACCCCGGTAGTCCGGGGCCCGACGAGTTGCGGTCGGGCTACGCGCTGCGGGTCGGCGAGATCGACGCGCTGGTGGTCAGCGATGGGACGATGTCGATCCCAGCCTCGGTGTTGGCCGTCAACGCCGCCCCGGCCGACCTCGGGGCCTGGCTGGACGGCATGTTCCTGCCGGCGAGGTTCGGGTGGCCGCTAAACGTGGGCGTGGTGCGTAGCGGCGGCCGGACCGTACTCATCGACGCTGGGATAGGGGCGGAGTTCCCGGAATTTGCAGGGGCGGGGCAGTTGACCCGGCGACTGGAAGCTGCCGGCCTCGGTCTCGAATCCCTGACCGACGTGGTGCTCACCCACATGCACATGGACCACATTGGCGGGCTGCTCGGGTTGAGGGGTCGGCTGCGGCCGGACCTGCGGATCCATGTGGCGGCCGCCGAGGCCGAGTTCTGGGCGGGGCGAGCCGATTTGTCGCGCGCCAGCATGCCGCCGGGGGTGCCGGAGTCGCTTCGGTCGGTCGCCAAGCGGTTCTTGGACGAATACCACGGCCGGCTGCAGCCGTTCGAGAAGGAACACGAGGTGGCGCCGGGGGTGCTCGTCCGTCGCACCGGCGGCCACACCCCCGGGCACAGCGTGGTCCGCCTGGAGTCTGGCGGCGCCCGGCTGATGTTCGGCGGCGACTCCGTGTTCCCGCCCGGGTTCGACTGCCCCCACTGGCACAACGGCTTCGACCAAGAGCCCGAGGAGACGGTCCGCGTCCGGGTCGGTCTCTTGCGGGAGCTCGCGGCGACCGGCCAGCCGCTGGTGCCCACACATGTGTCGTTCCCGGCCGCCGGCCGGGTGGCGGTGACCCGCGACGTCTTTCGTTGGGTACCGGCCTACTGGGATCACTGACCGCTCGTCGGGTTAGCGCCGAACCAGGCGCCGCACCAGACCGGGGTGCAAAGCCGGCCCCGGCAGGTCAGCCGTGTCGTTCGGCGGCGGGGGGCGCTTGCACGACGGACGGTACGAGACGATCATGGGCAGCGATGTGGCCCGGGACGGCATGGTCCTGGAGTTGTGGGACCGCCCGTCCAACGAACTGGCCCTGTGGGCGTTCTTCTCGGATGCCCCGGGTCGTTCGAGGTCACCCGCTACCGGCTAGTTGGGATCTGGCGGCACTCAGAGCACCGAACGGAGTCTTTCTGTCGATGCCCTAGAGGTAGGACTCGCAACTCAAACACGGATAGGTGTGCCAGGGCTGCGCGTCATTCATAACACGGTTCGAATCACGCCGGGGCCTGGCGAGCTATCGTGTAAGCGCCGTCGACGGTTCGATCGTCAGCGGTTCCACTGGGAAACGATGGTGGAGCCACGCCTCAAGACCGCCCGCGAGCGGCCGGATCCGCGAGACGCCGCGCTTTCGTAACAGGAGCGCCACCCGGGCGCTCGTCGCCTCGTTGGGTCAGGAGCAATACAGGACCACCTCGCGGTCCCGCGGAACGGTGACGTGACCTTGCTCGAGCGCCGCGGGCGTCATGTGTACCGCCCCGCGGATCATCCTGGGTTCGGCTTGGACGTCGAGGTCGTGGCGGAGATCGACGATGAACACGGGCTCGCCGGCGGTCAGCTTGGCGTCGAGCTCCTCGGGGCTGATCCGTTTGATTCGCAACGTGCGGAGGAATAGTTGTCGGCGCGTCACCTTAACGCCCAAATATGCCGACAACGCGACGACGACGATCACGATCGCCCAACCGCCGAGGCGGTGGGCGAGATGGGCAGCCTGGGCCAGTTGATCGTGGAGAGCGTAGCCCAGACCTACGTAGAGCCCCACCCACAGCACGGCGCCGGAAACGTCGAAGATCAGGAAGCGCAGTCGCGGCATGCCGAGCGCTCCGGCGAGGGGCTGCCCGATGCTGTTGAGCCCCGGAATGAACTTCGCGATCAAGAGGGCGCTGGCGCCCCACCGCGCGAAGGTATCCTCGCCACGCCGAACGCACGAATCCGGCTCGATGGAAATGCGACAGAGGCGCTTGAGCACCCGGTGCCCACCTCGGCGCCCGACCTCGTACCAGATCAAATCGCCGGCAACCGTGCCTGTGAGGGCGAGAGCCGCCGCGAGCCACAAACGGAAGTGACCGGTGCCGGCCAGCGCACCGGCACCGAGGAGCAGCGGCTCTCCCGCCAACGGTGGCACGAACTGCTCGATGACCATCGCGCCAAAGAGGGCCGGATAGCCGTACGCACGAATGAAGACGTCCAGATCGGCCATATGCTGAAGACACTCTATCGCCTGGACGCGCGTTGCTTTTGTTGCGCCTTGCGTCGCAGACGATAGCTTCGATAGAAGAGGGCGCCGGCGAACCAGATCGCGATCGCCGCGATCGGGTAGGCGGCCAACCGTGGAAAGACGGCGATCAGCGTCCCCACGATCATGAGAATGATCGCGGCGGCGAGCATGATCCGGGTCTCGACGGGCTCGAGCTTCCGCTGATTGGTCACCATTGCGCCGATCGTGTTGCTGACGCGGAGCAGTCCGGCTGCGGCCCGCCCGGCGCTTCCCCCGCCTCCCGCCGCAGCAGGGTGCCTCGTCCGCCGGACGAGCGGCTGATCGTCCAGGATGATCTCGGTGGCGTTCGTGAGGTCCTCGACGTACATCTCTTCCATCCGGCGCGCGAACGTATCGTCGTCGACGATCACGTCGAGCTCACAGTTGCTGAGCCAGCTGGCAGGATTGAGATTCGTCGAGCCCACTCGCGCCCAGCGCCCATCCGCCACCGCCGTTTTCGCGTGCAGCATGGAGCCGTTCCACTCGAAGACGCGGACGCCCGCTTCGAGCAGCGTGCGATAGCCGGCCCGCGAGAGGGGCCGCAGCAGGGGAATGTCGGTGCCGTTTGGTACCAGCAGCCGGACATCGACACCGTCTTGCGCGGCCGACCGAAGCGCCTGCACATAGACAGGAGTCCCCGCGTAATAGGCATCGGTCAGCCACAGGCGCTTCTGCGCGAGGGCGGCGACGAGCTGGCCAAGGCGCAACAGGCCGGCGGTGTTCGGGACGGTTGCGACGACGCGCAACGCGGTTACTCCGGCGGGCGCGGTCGCATCCGGCGCCCCCAGACCGCCGTCGGAGAGCGGCTCGCCGATCAAAGCCCACATCTGCGCGAATGCCGCCTCGATGTGCTGCACCGCCGGCCCGCGCACCTCGACCCCCGTATCACGCCACGGCGCAATGCCGCGCGCGGGATCGCCGACCCATGCCTGTCCGACGCAGAGACCGGTGACAAAGCCAACCGTGCCGTCCACGGCGAGCATCTTGCGATGATCGCGGCTGAGCCAGGCCAGCGGACTCGTCGGGCTGGGCGGGTTGTAGCAGCGGACCTCGACCCCGCCAGCCCGCAATCGGTTCCAGAACCGGCGCGACGTCTTGCCGAATCCGCCCATCCAATCGTAGATGACGTGGACGTGGACACCGTCACGTGCCTTCGCGATCAACGCGTCGCTGAACTGCGCGCCGACCGCGTCGTCGTGAATGATGTAGCTTTCGAAGTGGATGAATCGAGTGGCACGCGCGATCGCGTCGAGCCACGCCGGATAATTCTCACGCGCGTCCTTCAGCAGTCGAATGTGGTTTCCCGGTATGAGCGGCGCGCCGGCCGCGCGCGAGAACGCCTGCTCGGCGAGCGCGCGTACAGGCGCGATGGTGTCCCGATGCGAGCGCCTCATGTCTTCGGGCGCTGACCGAGCTGCCGCGTCCAGTCGACGAGATTGCGGAGGAGCTCGCGGATGAACGTCTTCGTCGTGTCGTCTGTCAGCCTTCCGGCGGCATCGAATCGTGCTGCGGCATTGCCGATCATGACCTCGGGTTGGTTGACAGGGGATATGTTCAAGAAGACGAAGATCTGCCGCAGGTGATACTGAGCGCGTTCCGTGCCGATGTTTCCGGGTGAGGCGCCCATGATGGCCGCGGGCTTTCCGAGCCAGGCACTGTCTCCGTACGGTCGTGAGGCCCAATCGAGCGCGTTCTTCAACACTCCGGGTAGGAAATAGTTGTATTCCGGCGTCACGAAGAGCAGCGCGTCGGCCTCACGAATGCGGCGCGTCAATTCCACGACCCGCAGTGGTGGATTACCTTCATCGTCTTGATTGAAGCCCGGGATGCCATGGAGCTCGAAGACGTCCAGGGTTGCTCCTTCGGGGACGACCTCTGTCGCCGCGCGCAGAACAGGCTGAGTCATTGATCCGCTCCGTCGGGCCTTCTTTGGCTCTGTGGCGCGCGTCCCTCCACGTACGCATCGTCCGTATAGAGGACGATCTTACCCGGCGGGCCCCGCAGCACGCCTTCCAGCATGTCGTGGGACTTACGGCCCTCGGCCATAGATAGCGCCGTGCCAACGCGCACGGTCAGGTCGCTCAACGTCCATCAGGCGCCAGCCGGTCGGACGGTTGACAGCGCGCCCCTGGACGTCCGGGGTCCGGCAGCCACCGCGGGCAACCTCTCGAGACGAGCTTCCGGGCCGGACCACCTCACTTCTAGCTTGGGGGGCGCGGCGTGGCTCCTGGACCTTGGCCCAGGGGCTGCCCGCTCACGCCCGAGGACTGCTCGAGCGTCGGCGTCGACACCTCGATCGTGCGACCCGTGGCTGTCGGCGGCCCTCGAAACAGGTGGAGCAGGAGACAGCAAGAGAGGAGAGCGCAGGACATGAGGATGGCCAGGCGAATCACGTTCGCACTTGCAACGGTTGCCGGGCTCGCGCTGGGCGCCTGCACGAGCGTCAGCTCGTCCGGCACTGTCGAACCGCCAGCCCCCAGCGCCGCGGTACCCACGGCTCCCGCGCCAGCTCAGTCCGGTGCGGCGACCCACGACGGCACTACGTTCGTTCTCCCCCCGGAGCCCGGATACAACCCCGACAATGACTTCGAGGCGCCCTGACGGGCGACTCGCCGAGGCCCGGAGTCATCCGGGCTCCCCCGCTTCGGGCCCCCGCGGAAGATCCGGGCACGCCCGCCGTCTCTCTTCAGTACCCGAGGGACCCAATCCCGTACCTCGATCCTGAAAGGAGCCCGCTCGTGGCGTACGACGATCTGACGGACCTGCTGGCAGCCGAAAGTCCCTATGGCAAGGGCGATTACGACAGCCTCAAGCCCGCCATCAAGGACGTGATCTGGCAGCTGAAGAGGCTGCGGGAGGACGGCGAACCGCTGGACGAGCTGAGCTGTCTCGACGGGCCGTCCACCCGCTTCAAGGCCGACAACCCGGCGCCCGACGCCACCACGTACGGTCAGCTCATGGCGGGCCTGTTCTGGTACTTCAAGGGCCAGCAGATCCGCGTCAGCAAGGCGTTCAGGCTCCGGTACAAGATCGGCAACAGCGAGCACAACCTTCTCATCGGCTACGAGGGGTCGGGCGACGGGATGTAGCGCTCGTCAGCCCCGGGGGCGGCCCTGCGCTCGCGCCAGGGCCGCCCGAACCGCCGCCGCCTCGTCCGTCGTCCCCAGCGTCTCGAACAGCCGCATCGCGCTCGTCAGGAGGGTGATGGTCTCAGCGGCGTCGCCCCGCTCACGGGCCAGGCGCCCCTGCGCCGACTTCACCCGCGCCAGGTCGTTCAGCGCGCCCACTTCCTCCAGGACGTCGCCGGCCTCGCGCAGCGCCGCGGCGGCCTGGGCGGGGTCGGTCTCGATCAGAGATTCGCCGAGGACGGCGCTGGCCACCGCCTCGAGATGGCGGTAGCCGAGCTGGCGAGCGCCGGTCGCGACCTCGCGCGCCAGCGTCGCCGCCGGCTCGGCGCTCCCCGCGCGTAGGTGAGCCTCGGCCAGGCGTAGCTCGGCGTTGAGCTGGCTGAGACGCAGCCCGGCGCGCCGGAACCACTCCACGCCGGCCTGGATCGAGAGGATCCCAGCCTCGTACTGACGGCCGCGCACCAGGCCGTAGCCGCGGTTGACCTTCAGCATGGCGGCGTCGAACGCGGTGTGCGTGAGGCGCGCGGCCTCGTCGCAGAAGAGGATGCCCGTCTCCCAGTCGCCGCGGTGGACGTGGGCGGCCCCCCTCCGGAGCCACGCGACGGCCATGAGCCGCGAGTCGGCGACCGACCGTCCGTGCTCTAGCGCACGCTCGCAGAAGGCCTCGCTCTCGCGCCACTGGCCGAGGTTCAACGACGCCGAGGCGAGGTGCCAGAGGGTGCGGCAGCACCACCAGGCGTCCCGCGTGTTCTCGAAGATGCCGAGCGCGCGCTTGCCGGAGTCGATCGCGTCGCGGATGTCGCCCGCCGCCGCGAGCACCTGGCTCAGACACGACTCGGAGTACGCGTAGACGTCCTCGATCCCG
>Ga0209382_10002983_pt1 | contig 23961 bp, 19 predicted proteins | sample SoiMetdeltSBSDD5_FD_187599 | JGI IMG/M metagenome (GOLD analysis project Ga0209382, IMG submission 187599) | Bulk soil microbial communities from a Populus tree surrounding site in Tennessee, USA - Soil MetaG P. deltoides SBSDD5 (SPAdes) (version 2) | ecosystem: Environmental > Terrestrial >...
TGTCGGCGACGATGGCGCCGTCCTCGACCCGCCAGTTGGTCTCGCCGACGCGGTCCCACTCGTCGCCGATGGCCTTGCCGTCGAACAGCGAGACCCAGCCGGACCCGGTCTGGCCGATGCTCTGGGGCGCCAGGTAAACGGCGGTCCCGGCCAGGGCGACGAGCCCTGCCGTGCAGGCGAACATGCGCTTCATTACGCGTTGCATGGTGCTTCCTCCCAAGATGCGCGGACTGATTGTTTGCCGACCGCGGGCACCGCTTGCCTGCGAGCACGCGGCAGATCCGAGGCTACCCCTCTATCATAGCGGCTTGATCGCGACCTTGCGGAATTTGATCACGCCCTCGCCGTGCTGCAGAGTGAACTGCCCTTCGGCGAACAGCCCATTGTGCAGATCGACGGTCTTCTGGCCGTTGAGCACGACCGTGATCTGCCGCCCCTTGGCGGTGATCTCGAAGGTGTTCCACTTGCCGCCGGCCTTGGGCATCGGGTTCACCTCGGCGAAATTGACGATGGCACCGGTGCCGTAGGTCGGGTCCTTGCGCTGGTCGAAGATGTTCACCTCGTAGCAGGAGTTGGCGCCGATCTTCTTCGGGTCCTGGCAGCGGATGAAGATGCCGCTGTTGGCGTCGTCGCTGGACCAGAACTCCGCATAGATCTGGAAGTCCTTGTACTTCGCCTTGGTGACCAGGTGGGCCGTGTCCTTGCTGGTGCGCTTGTCGGCGACGATGGCGCCGTCCTCGACCCGCCAGTTGGTCTCGCCGACGCGGTCCCACTCGTCGCCGATGGCCTTGCCGTCGAACAGCGAGACCCAGCCGGACCCGGTCTGGCCGATGCTCTGGGGTGCCAGGGAGACTGTGGCGGCCGCTGCCACGACTAAACCGGCGGCGAGGCCGAATGTGCACTTCCAGGCGCGCTGCATGGGTGATCCTCCCCGGACTGATGATGGCGTTCCTCTGGACGGCGAGCCACTGGCGGGCTCTCTCCCGCATCATAGAGGCTCGCCAGCTGCAGCGGAAGCAGCGCCTGCCGTGCCGCGGCCGTTGCGCGATCGAGGGTTCACCGCGGCCCGTGCTGCGTGCAGGCACGACGCATTGCGATCCGGGGGTCACCATGCAATTTCTTCATTCCTGCCAACATGCTTCGCGTGCGCTGGCGGTGACGTTGTGCACCGCGCTCGCGATCGCCGCCTGCGAGAAATCCCACGAGGAGAAGGCCAGGGACCGGATCGATCTGGGCGACTACGACCGTGCGCGCGCGGAGCTGTCCCTGGCGATCGGCAAGAACCCGAAGAACGCCGGGGCAAGGATCGTTGTGGCAACCTCCTACATCCGGGAGTCGGGCGTGCGCGGGCCCGGCACGCCGCACCTCGACGGGCAGAAGCTGTTCTGAGGCTGGGCGCGTCACGCCTGCATCGGAAAGAACGCGCCGCCGCTCCACAGGCCCAGCCCGCGCCCCTCCTCGGTCGCGGCGAGCTCGACGAGGTCGTAGTAGAGTGCGCGCGTGACGAGCGCCTCGAGCTGGCCGCGCACCAGGAGGTAGGGCTTGAGCCCGCCGCTGCCGGGCTCGACGGCGAACCGCAGCGGATGGGCGGGCCCCGCCTCGACGATGTCATCGACGTTGGTGCGGAAGGTGAGGCTCTGGGCCGGCCCGGCGCCCTGCACCTGCATCTCCACCGCCAGGAACGGCGCGTCGTCCACCGCCACGTCGATCTTCTCCGCCGGCGTCACGAGGTAGTGGCGGCCGTCGGCATCCTTGCGCAGCACGCCGGCGAACAGCTTGACGAGCGCCGCGCGCCCGATCGGGCTCCCCTGGTAGAGCCACACGCCATCGGCGCGGATGCGCATCCCGATGTCCCCGCAGTAGGGCGGGTTCCACTGCTCCACCGGCGCCGGACCCTTGCCGGCCTGCGCCTGGAGGAGCGCCTCGAGCCCGACGATACGGTTGGTGTTGGTCGGCATACCTTATTCAAACCTTCCACCCGTCATCCCGGACGGAGCGACGTGCGCCGCAGGCGAACGGCGCTCCGATCCGGGACCTCGTGAGGTGAGACTCGCTCGGCGAGGTCCCGGATAGCTTCGGCCCCTGCGGGGCCTCAGCTTCCGGGATGACGGGTGGGTACGCATCAATTCGGAAACCGCTGCAGCGGCTCGGTGCCGGCGGCGTCGACGGGCGTGCGGGCCACGTTCATCATCATGGCGAGGAAGCTGTAGTAGCCGCCGATGCCGATCAGGTCGATGATGCCCCTCTCGCCGTAGAGCGCGAGCGCGCGGGCATAGGTTGCATCGCTCACACTCTTGCGCCGGTGCAGCTCGATGGAGAAATCGTAAGCTGCGACCTCGTCCTCGGCCATGGCATCGGGCCGGCGCCCGTCGGCGATGGCATCGGCAACCGCTTTGGCGAGGCCCGCCTCCATGGCGTACTTGTAGTGGTGGGTCCACTCGAACTGCTGGGTCCACTCGCGCGCGGCGATGAGGATCGCCATCTCGCTCACGCGCCTGGGCAGCACGTTACGAAACCTTAAGTAGTCCCCCATCGCTTTGGCGCGCAGCATCACTTCGGGCGAGCGCAGCATGACCGCAAACGGGCCGTGCACCGCATAGCCGCGGCCGGCCCGGAACTCCTCCGCCGCCTTCCTCTGCTCCGCCGTCATGTCGGCATCTGCGATTGCAGGCATTCTCTCCGTGTTTGCCATCACTTTCCCTCGACCTTGTCCCGTCGCCATGATTTCTGCTCTATTGTGCGGCACATTGCCATGGATTCCAGCAACTTGCGGAACCTGTCCATATTGTGATCATCTTTGCCATGCCACTTTCACCATCCGAGCTGCGGAGCGTATATAGTTGAGGGTCATGAGCGCACTCACCCAAACCGACGAAGCCATCGCCAGCCGCGTTGAGACGGCCGGTGAGCGTATTCAGCGCGTGCACAGGGCGGCCTCCGCCGTCATCTTCGGTCAGGACCAGGTGATCGAGCATACGCTCATCACCCTGCTCTGCGGCGGCCATGCCCTGCTGATCGGCGTACCCGGCCTCGCCAAGACGCTGCTGGTGGAGACCCTCGGCAAGGTCCTGGGCCTCGACGCCAAGCGCATCCAGTTCACGCCCGACCTCATGCCCTCCGACATCATCGGCTCGGAGGTGCTGGAGGACTCGGCCGGCGGGCGCCGCAGCTTCCGCTTCGTCAAGGGCCCCATCTTCGCCCAGCTCCTGATGGCCGACGAGATCAACCGCGCGAGCCCCAAGACGCAGTCGGCGCTCCTGCAGGCCATGCAGGAGCACCACGTCACCGTCGCCGGCCAGCGCCACGACGTGCCGGCGCCGTTCCACGTGCTCGCCACCCAGAACCCGCTGGAGCAGGAGGGCACCTATCCGCTGCCCGAGGCGCAGCTCGACCGCTTCCTGCTCCAGATCGACGTGAGCTACCCCGACCAGGGGGCCGAGCGGCGCATGCTGTTTGCCACCACGGGCACCGAGGAGCGCCGCGTCGAGCAGGTGCTCACCGCCCAGGAGCTGCAGTCGGTCCAGCGCCTCGTGCGCCAGCTGCCCGTGCCCGACAAGGTCGTCGAGGCGATCCTGCGGCTCGCCCGCTCGGCGCGGCCGGGCACCGGCGCCGGCGCCGACACCGACCGGCTGATCGCCTGGGGTCCCGGCCCACGCGCCAGCCAGGCCCTGATGCTGGCGGTGCGCGCCAAGGCGCTGATCGACGGGCGGCTGGCACCGTCGCTCGACGACGTGCTGGCGCTGGCCGAGCCGGTGCTGAAGCACCGCATGGCCCTGACATTCGCCGCGCGCGCCGAGGGGGAATCGGCGAGCGGCGTGATCAACAGACTGACAGCAGCTCTAGGGTAGCAGCGTGGCGGCGCGCGGCTCGGCGGGCGGGACGGCCAACGGTGGGGCGAGCGTGTTCAGGCTCGAGGGCGAAGCGCATCTGCTCGCCGATCGCCTGCCCGACCTCCTGCTCGAGGCTCTGCGCGTGGCCAACACGGTGGCGCACGGCATCCACGGCCGGCGCCGGGCCGGAACCGGCGAGACGTTCTGGCAGTTCCGCCAGTTCCAGGGCAGCGACGCCGCAACGGCCATCGACTGGCGCCGCTCGGCGGGCTCCGACACGCTCTATGTGCGCGAGCGCGAGTGGGAGGCCTCGCATACCTTCTGGCTCTGGCCCGACGTGTCGCCCTCGATGGACTTCCGGAGCCACCTCGCCACCGTCAACAAGCGCGACCGCGCCCTGGTGCTCATGCTCGCCGCCGCCGAGATGCTGGTGCGCGCGGGCGAGCGCGTGGCGTTCCTGGGCCTCACGCCGCCGCTGGCGAGCCGCAAGGCCACCTCCCGCCTCGCCGAGGCCCTCGCCGCCAACCTGGACAGCGAGGCCCTGAAGGCGAGCCTGCCGCCCAAGGCGCGCCTCTCGCGCTTCTCGAGCGCCATCCTGATCGGCGACTTCCTCGATCCGCCGGACGAGATCGCCCGGCGCCTCAACGAGATGGCCGAAGGCGAGGTGCAGGGCCACCTCGTGCAGGTGCTCGACCCGGCCGAGGAGACCCTGGCCTACGAGGGCCGTGTCGAGTTCAGGGCGCCGGAGGGCAGCGAGCGCTGGATCGCCGACCGCGTGGAGATGCTGCGCGAAACCTACCGGCAGAGGCTCGCCGACCACCGCGGCCGTATCGAGGAGGCGGCGCGCCGCATCGGCTGGTCGTTCCTCGTGCATCACACCGACCGCCCCGCCGCCGAGCCGCTGCTCACGCTCATCATGCGCCTGCAAGGCATGGCCGCGGACTACCGCTGGAAACCGCAAGCGCAGGCCTCGGGGGGCGCGCCATGACGTTCGGCCCCATCGCCTTCCTGAGCCCGTGGCTGCTCGCCGGCCTGCTCGCCCTGCCGGTCATCTGGTGGCTCCTGCGCACCATTCCCCCGCGTCCGCGCCGCATCGCGTTTCCGCCGACCCGCATCCTGGTGGGCATCGAGAACCGCCAGAAGACGCCCGCCAAGACCCCCTGGTGGCTCACGCTCCTGCGCATGGTCGCCGCCGCCCTCCTCATCCTCGCCCTGGCGGAGCCCGTGCTCAACCCCAACCGCGAGGCGGCGCTCTCGGGCTCCGGCCCCGTGGTGCTCGTCGTCGACAACGGCTGGGCCGCAGCGGCGCACTGGTCCCAGCGCACCTTCATGATCGAGCGGCTGATCGCCGATGCAGAGGCCCAGAGCCGGCCAGTCATGATCGTACCCACCGCCAATGCCACCAAGGCGCCGAGCCTGAAGGTGGAGGCGCCCGCAGCGGCGCGCTCGACCGCCGCCGCGGTGCAGCCGCAGCCGTTCGCGCCCGATCGCCTCGCTGCGGCGCGCGCCATCGCCGCCGCGCTCTCCAGCCGCGCCGGGGCCAGCGTGGTATGGCTCAGCGACGGCATCGACCACGACGACGAGGCGCGCAGCTTCGCCGACCGGCTCAAGGCCCTGGGGCCGGCCGGGGTGGCCGTCGTCGAGACGCCGCCCGGGCAGGAGGCGCTGGGCGTCAGCGCCACCGTCGTCAGCGGCGGCCGCCTCGAGGCGCAGGTGCTGCGCGCCGAGGGCGGCCCCGCGCGCAGCGGGGTGCTCCACGCCCTGTCGGGCCGCGGTCAGCGGCTCGGATCGGCGGCCTTCACGCTGGCCGCCGGCGACACGCGCGCGGTGGTCGCCTTCGAGCTGCCGCTGGAGCTCAGGAACCAGGTGACGCGCATCGAGATCGGCGGCGAGCGCTCGGCGGGCGCGGTGCATCTGCTCGATGCGCGCTCGCAGTGGCACCGCGTCGGCCTCTACGCCTCGGAATCGCGCGAGCAGGCCCAGCCGCTGCTGGCGCCGCTCTACTACGTGGAGCGGGCGCTGGCGCCGTTCACCGAGATCGCCAGGAGCGAGCCGGCGGCGCTGCCCGACGCGGTCGACGCCCTCATGAAGCGCAAGGTGTCGGTGATCATGCTGGCCGACGTCGGCACGCTGCCGCCGGAGGTTCACGATCGCCTCGCCGACTGGGTGAAGCGGGGCGGCGTGCTCGTGCGCTTCGCCGGCCCCCGGCTCGAGAAGGGCGGGGACGACCTGCTGCCCGTGGCCCTGCGGATCGGCGGGCGCACACTGGGCGGCGCCTTGTCGTGGTCGACGCCGCAGGTGCTGGCCCCGTTCGGCGACGACGGCCTGTTCGCGGGCCTCGCCGTGCCGCCCGAGGTGCTGGTGAACCGCCAGGTGCTGGCCGACCCCGCGGGGCTCGGGCCCGACGTGAAGGTCTGGGCGAGGCTCAAGGACGGCACCCCGCTCGTCACCGCGGCGAAGCGCGGCGACGGCCAGGTCGTGTTCTTCCACGTCACCGCCAACTCCGACTGGTCGAACCTGCCGCTGTCCGGCCTGTTCGTGGAGATGCTCCGGCGTATCACCACCCTCGGTGCGCTCAGCGGCAGCGCCGGCGACAGCCTCGCCGGCGACAAGGGCGAGGCGGGCAGCACCGCGGAGGTGCTCTCACCGCTGCAGGTGCTCGACGGCTTCGGCCTGCTCAAGAACCCCCCGCCGACCACGCAGGGTATCGCCGCCTCCAAGATCGCCGACGCCAAGCCCAGTGCAGAGAACCCTCCCGGCTACTACGGCCCCGCCGGGGCACCGCGCGCGCTCAACCTGCTGACCGTGAAGAGCCTCCTGAAGCCGCTCCCCGGCCTGCCGTCCGGCGTCGAGCGGCGCGTCTACGAGGGCAACACCGCCGAGCCCCTCAAGCCGCAGCTCCTCACCGCCGCCATGGCGCTCCTGTTCCTCGACATCCTCGTCATCCTGACGCTCCAGGGCGGCTTCGCCTTCCTGCGCCGGGCAGGCCAGGCCGCGGCGGTGCTGGCAGGCGTCGCCATCGGTGTCGGCGCGCTCGTCGCCTCCACCGCGCCCGCCGGCGCCCAGACGAAGACACCGCCGCCCAGCGCCCGCAACGACGTGCTCGCCGTCAAGGCCACCTCCAAGGTCCACCTCGCCTACGTGATCACGGGCGACGCGCAGGCCGACGAAACCAGCCGTCAAGGCCTCGCCGGCCTCGGCAGGTTCCTCAGGGAGAAGACCGCGGTGGAGCCGGGCGATCCGGTCGCCGTCAACATCGAGACCGACGAGATCGCCTTCTTCCCGGTGCTCTACTGGCCGGTGCTGCCCAACGCCAAGCCGCTGTCCCCGGCGATGCTCGCCAAGATCGATGCCTACATGAAGCAGGGCGGTATGATCGTCTTCGACACCAGGGACCACGGCCAGGGCATGCCCACCGGCTATAACCTGCGCGGCGACGGCACCACGCCCCTGCAGCGCCTGCTGAGCGGTCTCGACGTGCCGCGGCTCGAGCCGGTGCCCGAGCATCACGTTCTCACCAAGTCGTTCTATCTCCTGCGCTCCTTCCCCGGCCGCTACGAGGGCGGCCATCTCTGGGTGGAGGCGGAGGTCCCGCGGGATGCCGACCAGGGCAGGCAGGCGCGGCGCGTCGACGGCGTGAGCTCGATCCTCATCACCTCCAACGACTTCGCCGCGGCCTGGGCCGTCGACGATGCCGGCCGCTACGTCTATCCCGTGGTGCCAGGCGGCGAGGCCCAGCGCACCATGGCGTTGCGCGTCGGGGTCAACCTCATCATTTACGTGCTGACCGGCAACTACAAGGCCGACTTGGTGCACGTGCCACATCTGCTGGAGCGGCTGGGACAGTGATGCGGACTCTACCCGTCATCCCGGAAGCCGAGCCGCAGGCGAGGCTATCCGGCACCTCGTCGAACGAGTCGAGCTTTGAGGCGGGAGGTCCCGGATCGGAGCGGTGCTCGCCTACGGCTCGCATCGCTCCGTCCGGGATGACGGGTGCGCTCAGGATGACGGGATCCGGTTGGAGACCTCTATGAGCAACTGGTCGCTGGACTTCTCGCTGATGGTGCCGCCGCCCGTATTCTGGGCCGGGGTGGCGGTGGCCGTGCTGCTCGTCGTCGTGCTCCTCGTGCGTCGCACGCGCGGCGCCTTGTTGCGCGCTCTGTCGCTGGCCGCGCTGCTGCTTGCGCTCGCCAACCCCACGCTGCGCCAGGAGGAGCGCGAGAGCCTCGCCAACATCGCCATTGTCGTCATCGACGAAAGCCTCAGCCAGTCGATCGCGGGGCGGCCCGAGCAGACAGCCGCCATCAAGCGCGAGCTCGAGACCAGGCTCGGCGCCATCCCGAACCTGCAGGTGCGCTGGATCACGTCCTCCCGGCCTACGGGCGAGAATGCCGCGGGCACCACCCTGTTCGCCGACCTCAACAGCGCGCTCGCCAACACCCCGCCGGACCGCCTCGCCGGTGTCATCATGGTCACCGACGGTCAGGTGCACGACGTGCCGAAGTCCGCCCAGCTGCTCGGCTTCGATGCCCCCGTGCACGCGCTTCTGACCGGCACCCAAGGCGAGTTCGACCGCCGCATCCAGGTCATCAAGGCACCGCGCTACGGCATCGTCGGCTCCACGCGCGAGATCGAGCTCAAGGTGGTCGAGACCGGCCGCAAAGGCCGCGCCGGCGAGCGCGTGCAGCTCAAGATCCGGCGCGAGGGCCAGCCCGACGCCAGCCGGACGGCGACGCTCGGCCGCACGCTCACCGTGCCCATGAGCTTCCCCCACGCCGGGCAGAACATCATCGAGGTCGAGCTGGAGACGGCGCCGGGCGAGCTCACCTCCGCCAACAACCGCATCGTGGTCGTGGCCGAAGGCGTGCGCGAGAACCTGCGCGTGCTCCTCGTCTCCGGCGAGCCGCATGCCGGCGAGCGCGTATGGCGCAACCTCCTGAAGTCGGACGCCGCCGTCGACCTCTTGCACTTCACCATCCTGCGCCCGCCGCACAAGCAGGACGGCACGCCGCTCAACCAGCTGGCCCTCATCGCATTCCCGACGAAGGAGCTGTTCTCCGACAAGATCAAGGACTTCGATCTCATCATCTTCGACCGCTACCAGCACCGCGACATCCTGCAGAACCTCTACTACGACAACATCGCCCGCTACGTTCACGAGGGCGGCGCGCTGCTGGTGGCCTCGGGCGACGACTACGCCAGCAAGGCCAGCCTCGCCAACACGTCGCTGAGCCAGGTGCTCCCGGCGATGCCCACCGGCCAGCTGATCGAGCGGCCCTTCAGGGCCAAGCTCTCCGTCGACGGCAAGAAGCATCCCGTTACGCGCGGCCTGCCGGGCTCGGAGGGCGACGAGCCCACCTGGGGCCGCTGGTTCCGCCAGGTGGAGGTGTCGCCCGCCCGCGGCCGCGTGCTCATGAACGGCGCCGACGAGCGCCCGCTCTTGGTGCTCGATCGCAAGACCAAGGGCCGCGTCGCCCTCCTGCTCTCCGACCATGCCTGGCTGTGGGCGCGGGGCTTCGAGGGTGGCGGGCCGCACACCGACCTCCTGCGCCGGCTGTCGCACTGGCTGATGAAGGAGCCCGACCTCGAGGAGGAGCGGCTTTTGGCCTCCGCCAAGGGCCTCAAGCTCACCATCGAGCGCCGCTCCATGGAGGACGAGAGCATCGGGCGCGTGCAGATCTCGGCGCCCGGCGGGGAGACCTCGGAGGTGACCCTGGAGAAGGCCGGGCCGGGGCTGTGGCGCTCCACCATCGACGTGGCCGCCCCCGGCCTCTACAAGCTGCAGACCACCTCCACGCTCGGCAACCTCACCGCCGTCGCCCACGCGGGCATCGAGGACGCGCGCGAGATGAACGAGGTGACGGCCACCGACGAGAAAATGAAGCCCCTGGTGGAGGCCACCGGCGGCGGCGTGTTCTGGACCCGCGGCGGCGGGCTCCTCGGCACGGTCGGCTCGGGTGTCGACGTGCCGCGCATCTCGATGCTCGCCAACGCGCGCGTGCTCGCGGGCTCCGGCTGGCTCGGCCTCAAGGACCGGGAGGCGTTCGTCACCCGCGGCGTCCGGCTGATCCCCATGTTCACGGGCGCGCTGGCCCTCTGCGCCCTCCTCCTCCTCCTCGCCGCCACCTGGTGGCGCGAAGGCCGCTGACCTGTCATCCCGGAATTGCGCGAAGCGCAATATCCGGGACCCAGGGCCAGGGGGGAAAGCGTGGAGCCCCGGCTCTGGGTACCGGCTCTCGCGCTATCGCGCGAGGCCGGCATGACAACGAGCGGGCGTCATTTGCGCTTCCCGCTCGCCTGCTGCGCCTGCTGCCGTTGCAGATTGGCGACGTAGGTGCGGTTCCAGGTCGGGCTGATCAGCACCTCGTTGATGCAGACATGGGCCGGCAGGCAGGCGATGTAGCGGATGAGATCGCCGCAGTCTTCCGGCTGCACCATGCGGGCGCGCTCCTCCCTGCTCACCGGGATCGGCCGCCTGTCGAGGATCGGCGTCGCCACCTCGCCCGGGCAGAGCACGCAGGAACGGATGCCGTTGACGCACTCCTCCATGTTGAGGACGTGGCTCATGGCCACGACGGCGTGCTTGGTGGCACTGTAGGCCGCGCCGCTCAGGATGCTGGGCCAGCGTCCCGCGAGCGACGAGGTGTGGATGAGCACGCCGTCCTTCTGCCGGCGCATCGCCGGCAGCGCCGCCGCGACGCAATAGAAGGCGCTCGACAGGTTGCCGTGCACCACCAGGTCGATGCCCTCGGGCGTGAGCTGCGCCCACGTCCGCTCCGTGACGTTGAGCCCGGCGTTGTTGACGAGTATGTCGAGGCGGCCGAACCGCGTCTCGATGTCAGCCGCGATGCGGTTGACGGCCAGCGCCCTCATCAGGTCGCCGGCCTTGACGAGCGCCTTGCCGCCCGCCTTCCCGATCGCGGCTGCGGTCGCCTCCAGCGGCGCCTTGCGGCGGCCGGTGAGCACGGCCGTGGCGCCTTCGCGCGCCAGCGCCACCGCCGCCGCCTGGCCGATGCCGCTGCCGGCCCCCGTCACCCACGCGACCCTTCCCTCCAAAGCTCCCATGACCCCCTCGTACAGTTGACGCTGAAACGAGCGCGGCGCCCTCGACTCGCGTCGGGGCGCCGCCAAACAGCCTTGCCGTCTTTTCATCGGGCGTCCAGCCCACCTCGACGTTGAGCAGACCTCCCGTCACCGCGCGGCCTGCGGGACCATGCTCCTCACGAGGAGGCGATCACGCCTCCGACCGCGCCCGCCGCGATCGCCGTGGTCGTCGTCTCGTCCGAGACCGCGGCCTGTTGCGCCGCTGCCTGCATCACCGCCTGCTGGCTCTGCCCGCGCACGGAGACGAGCGCCGTCGGCGCCGGCATGCCGTACCCCTTCATCTCGTTGTTCCAGAGGACCTTGCCCGTCAGCGGGTCCAGGCAGAAGAGGTAGCCGCCGGTCGAAACGACCAGCCGGTCGCCGTCCAGCAGCAGCGTGACGTAGCCCGACTTCAGCTCGTCGTTGGACCAGACGATCTCGCCCGTATCCCGATGGAGCGCCACGGCATAGCCGTTGAGGCCGACGAAGATCAAATGGTCCACGGTCATTGCGGTATCCTCTCTTCAATGCTGCACGCGGTCGGATATACGCGGGTTCAAGGCGCACTTTACCCCCCGGATGGTGCGTGGAGCAGCCGAAGCGTGAAAACACCCTCTGGTGGCAGGATTCGAGCGGTTCGCGCGGGCGATTCATTGCGCCGCCAGCGGCAGACTTGTGCGGATCGCTCCGTTGCATTTCCCCAGAAGGCACACCATGCTCGGTTGGGCGGGGTTGTGTCGGGAGGGAAACGCCTCATGGCGAAGTATCGACATGCACTGTGCATCTTCGCGGGCCTCTTCGCCTCGAGCACAGGTGATGCACCCGCACAGCAGGTGCCCAGCGCTTCGGCTGCGAAGGTCTGCCTGGAAAAGATAACGGAGCTGTACGGGAGCGGCCTGAAGCACGTGGGACCTGTAGAGACCCTTCCTGGTGCATCCCTTTCTCGCTGGCCGAGCAAGAGCACGGGACCGGACATAGTGCGGGATTCGGACGTGCGATTGTTCCGGGCGCGTAGCCAGGTCACGAACTTCCTCGGCAAGTCCTTCGATAGCTACGACGTTTGCTTCTTCGAGAAGCGTGGGACCAGCTATCGCTTCATCCAGATCTGCGCCACCAAAGGTCTCACGTCGACCTTCGAGCGTTGCAACCTGAAGTGGCTTGTGACCGACTCCTGGTACGACAAGGTCAAGAAAGAGCAGAAGGAAATGGAGAAGGAGCGGCGGAAGTACACGCCACCTCCGCAGTAGTACAGCCTGCGCGCTCAAAGCGCGATCTTCAGTCCCATCCGCTTCATCTCGAGGAGCGCCTCGGCGTTGCCCCTGGCATCGTCGACGGGATGGTGCGTGTGCGCCGTCCGGCGCAGGTGCTTGAAGCTCTGGAACGTGTCGCGCACCACCCCCTTGTAGAGCGAGCCGAGGTTGGTGCTCGAATGCCCGAACGGATTGGCGCCCGTGAAGTGCCAGAAGTACCAGTTGACGAACTGCCAGTCGAAGCCGTTGTTGTCGCTGACGAACATCGGCCGCTTGCCGGCGCACGCCACGAGCCAGGCGGCGAAGCGCCGCATCACCGCCTCCGGCTCGTCGAAGGCCAGCGTCTCCTCGCGCGTGAAGCCGCTGACGGCCAGGGCCTCGGGCACCCACTTGTCCGAGACCGGTAGCAGGCGACCGTAGAAGGTGTCGCCGAGCCCTTCCCGCACCAGCACGGCCCCGAAGCAGACCATGCTGTAGTCGCCCGGGATCGGCCCGTCCGCCTCCACATCCACCATCACCCAGGCCATGCCGCCCACCTCACCTCGAACGACCGTCCCGCCCGCCCATCGGTGCGCCGTCACCAACCCGGCAGGTACTGCAGCCCGACCACGATGGCATTATAGACCGCATGCACGGCAATGGGGGCGAGCAGCATGCGCGTGCGCTCGTAGACGAGCGCCGTGGCGACGCCGAGGCCGAACACGGGGATCACCGAGAACGGCGGATGAACCAGCGCGAAGATTGCCGCGCTGGCGAGCACCGAGACCGCGAGCCCCAGCGTGCGCCGCAGCCCGCCGAAGATGAGGCCACGGAAGATGAACTCCTCGAAGATCGGCGCCGCCACCACGACCAGAATCACGATCCAGACCAGGTCGAGTTGCTCCTGGACGCCCACCACCACGGTGTCGCGCGCCCCCTCCAGCAGCGGCGTGTGCCGGGCGACCAGCAGATAGACGAACGCCGCCAGCCCTGCCAGCACCCCGCCGGCAGCACCCCAGGCGAGCGCACGTCCATTGCCGGGGCCGAACATGCGCGGCACCCCCTCGGCCTTCGTCCGTGCGAACACGAACCGCATCAGGAGGAAGGCAGTCGCGCCGGCGATGGAGAAGGCGATGAGCACGACGCGGCCCGTCGGCTTCTGGCCGTTCAGCTCGAAGATCGCGCCCACGATCCCCTGCACGACGAAGAAGAGCATGGCCGCGATCATGCCGTCGGAGAGCGAGACGCGCGCCGGCGGCGAGGCCGTCGGGTCGAGCAGATAGGGCAGGTGGTCGCGCGCCTTCTGCCACAGCGCGAGGCCCAGAAGGCCCGTGAGCACCATCAGGCCGGCGCGCTGCCACACGGTGCCGGCGAACAGCGCGTAGACGTAGAGGCCGGCCAGCATGAAGTAGAGATACGTGTAGCTGGGGCGGATGCGCCGCTGCACGATCTGCTCCAGCGGGTTGCACGCGAACACGCCGAGCGCCGTGGCGATCACCGCGAAGATCGGCACGCCCGCGAGCACAATGGGCGCGAGCCCCAGCAGCTCCCAGGTCACCATGCCGTTCGCCAACGCAAAGGCGAAGATCGCGAGCGGGTAGACGAGGCAGACGGTCGCCCACAACAGGGCTTTCTCGCGCAGCACCCGCTCGATCGGATGGGGAACGCTGTAGAGGATCCACAGCGCATTCCCCTCCGTGTTCAGCGTCTGAAATGCGGAGAACATCATCGCGTAGGCCGCCATGAAGAACGCGATGACGGCGAGGCCCGTCGTGGTTCCCAGGGCGCCATCGAAGAGCGTGCCGCCTGTCGAGAACCAGAACTGTGCGCCGATGATGATCACCGGAAACACCAGCGACTGGACCAGGAAGTTGCGGTCGCGCGCGAGCAGGCGCAGCTCCCGCGCCTGCACGGGGGTGAGGAGCGCGCGCCTCTCCGGCCCTCCGCCGGAGGCTGCGGAAGCGGGTGCAGGCTTGGCGGCGGGACGCCTGCCGCTCTCGCGCGCCCCTGAGCCGACGACGCCGTAGCGAAGCTGGCGCATCATCACCAGGACACCCGTGGCGGCGAACGCGAGCCCCTGCAGAGCCAGGGCCGCGAGCGACAGAGCGCTGGCGCCCTTGTCGGTGGCGGTCAAGGCGGCGGTGGCGAGGCCCGGCGGCAGCCAGAACACCCAGTCGGGCAGCGCCGGCGCCCAGCCGATGACATAGCTGCTGGTGGACGTGCCGGGGGACATGCCGAGGTAGAGGAAAACGATGGCGGCGACGCCGATCACGGCCTGCAGGTTGCGCAGCGTGCCCGGGCTCACCTCGAGGCGCAGGCCGGTGTCGACGATGGTGCGCAGCGTTGCCGTCACCGCCAGCATCGGCAGGGCCGCCAGCGCGCCGAGCGCCACGGATGCCAGGAAGCCATAGCCGGCCTCCCAGGCGACCGTGGTGAGAAACGGCCACAGCAGCAGGACCGCACCGCTCAATAGCGTGCGCTCGAGGATACGGACGGCGAGCAGCGTGCCCAGCGACACCGGCAGCGTGACCAGCCACTCGATGTCCCAGTCGGGCTTCGCCAGATCGCCGCTGCCGAGCGACAAGAGGAACGCAGCCGCCAGCAGGATGACGAGCTCCAACGCCACGCCCTGCAGGACGCCGGCCGGAAAGGCGCTTCCCGCCGCCGGCACCAAGGGCTCACGGGTCGCCTGCGTCTTCGCCTGCTGCGCCCCTCCGGTCTTGCCGTAGTCGACGGCAACCTCGACCGTGCCCAGCGTCTGCTTCATGTTGGACAGGCCCTGATAGGAGAAGTTGCCGACCGTGAACACCATCGAGAGGCCGACCAGGCCCGCGAGCATCCACCCCAGCTTGGCCTTGCCGGGCGTCGCCGTTCGCTTCTGGCCGCTGACGGGCTTGCGGCGCATGACCTGCCAGCTCACCTGCAGCTGGTTCAAGCCCCGGCGCAGCCGGATGCCGATCAGCCGGCGCGCGGCCCCCAGGGCCCCCACGGAGGCGCTCGCGCTCACGGCGTGCGACCCGCATCGGCGGCAGCGGGGCCGTCCGCATCGTCGGGCTGCGTAGCCTTCAGGAACACCTCCTCGAGCGTGCCACCGGGAACGACCTCGCGCCGCAGGGCCTCGAGCTCGCCCACGGCCACCAGCTCGCCCTTGTGGATGATGCCGAGCCGCGTGCAGAGCCGCTCGGCCATGTCGAGGAGATGGGTCGACAGAAATATCGTCTTGCCGCGCGCCGCGTTGTCCTTGAGCAGCACCTGCACCTCGCGCGCCGCGCGCGGGTCGAGGCCGTTGGTCGGCTCGTCCAGGATCAGCACCGACGGATCGTGGATCAGCGCACAGGCGAGCCCCAGCTTCTTCTTCATCCCCATCGAGTAGTTGACGGCGTACTCCTCCTCCGCCTCGCCGAGCGCCAGCTCCTCGAGCAGCCGCGACGCATTGCGCGTGGCGTCGCCGCGGCTCTGGCCGTGCATCTCTCCCACGAACTCCAGAATCTCGCGCCCGCGCAGGAAGTCGTAGAAGATCGGCGAGTCCGGCAGGTAGCCGACGCGCCGCTTCACCTCCACCCGGTCCACCTGGCAATCCAGCCCGTCGATGGTCGCGCGCCCCGAGGACGGCACGAGGATGCCCATGAGCATGCGGATGGTGGTGGTCTTGCCGGCGCCGTTGGGGCCGAGGAATCCGAACATCTCGCCCGCTTCGACGGGAAAGGTCAGGTCGCGCACGGCGTCGAACGTGCCGTACCGCTTGCTCAGCCTGTCGAATACAATCATGGAAAGCCACCCCGGAGACATGCAGAGTCCGCCCGGCCGGACAATCGCACTGTCGTCGAGTCCGGGAAAGTCCTGTTTCTTTCGCCGGTACCGGACCGGCGCTCTGGGGTCCATCCCATGGGGGCTCCTTCGGCAATGCGGCGTGGCTGGCCGTGGAGGACCCGCCTTCAGCCGCCGGCGCAGGAAAAAGCGTTTCAGCGGCAGATCACATCGGCTCAGGGGCTCTTTTCTGCCCGGCCACCCGACCACGGCACGAGGACCAACCGTTCCGGCAGCGTGAATACCCCTTGACGCTTCCCGGAGCAGATGGCCGGATGGGACGCTGTGCGCACAAAGCTGGGAGGAACCGCCAAATGCACCGCTCGACCGCCACGCTCTGCGGCGTGGCCATGCTCGCCGCCGGACTCGCATGCCTCTCGACGTCCGTCGCCGCACAGACCAAGGAGACGAAGCTCACCACCTCGAGCTGGGTACCGCCGACGCACCACCTCACGAAGACCTTGGGGGTGTGGGGTCAGCAGGTCGAGAAGGCTACCAACGGCCGCGTCAAGATCCAGATGCTGCCCAAGCACCCCTCCGCCCCTCCCGGCACCTTCGACGCCGTCAAGGATGGCCTGGTCGACATCTCCTTCGTCACGGCGAGCTACACGCCGGCCCGCCACGTGCTGCCGCTGCTGCCCGAGCTGCCGGGCGGCGGGGCGACGGCCGAGATCAACTCGGTCGCCTACTCGCGCGTCCATTGGAAGCACCTGCACGCCGTCGGAGAGTACAAGGGCGTCAAGCTGCTCGGGGTCTTCACCCACGGGCCCGGGCAGATGTTCAACACGAAGAAGGTCATCACCAAGGTCGAGGACCTCGCCGGCATGAAGATGCGCTCGGGCGGGGGCATCGCAGAGGAGATGGGGCGCGCACTCGGCGCCTCGGTGTTCGTCAAGCCGGCGCCGGAGTCCTACGAGCTCCTGAGCTCCGGCGTCGCGGACGGCACCCTCTTCCCCGTGGAGGCCATCGTCTCCTTCAAGCTGGGCCCGGTGGTGAAATACGCCACGCTGTTTCCGGGCGGGTTGTACAGCTCGGCGTTCGGCTTCTTCATCAACGAGGACAAGTGGAACAAGCTTCCCAAGGAGGACCAGGAAGCCATTCTCTCCCTCTCGGGTGAGGCGCTGGCGCGGCTGGCCGGCAAATCCTGGGACGAAGCCGACCGTGCCGGCTTCGAGGAGATGAAGAGGTTCGGCATCCGCATCGACGAGGCCTCTCCCGAGCTCGTCAGCGGCGTACGCGCAAGGACCAAGCCGCTCGAGGACAATTGGATAAAGGCCGCCTCGGCCAAGGGCATCGACGGCGCCAAGGTGCTCGCCGAGTTCCGCGAGGAGGTCAAGCGCGTCGCCGCTGGCCAGTGACCGAGCCGCGGTGATGGCATCGCACACTCCCGAGGCCGGCTCCTGGCTCGACCGCGTGCTGGGAGCTGCCGCGGCCCTCCTGCTGTTCGGCATGATGGCGCTGACCACGGTTGACGTCATCGGCCGCTACCGCTTCAACTTGCCGGTGCGCGGTGCGTTCGAGATCACCGAGCTGTTGCTGTTGACGCTGATCTTTGCCGGACTGCCGCTCGCCTCGCGGGCGGGCGAGCACGTGACGCTCGATTTCGTCGACATGCTGCTCGGCCCGAAGGGGCGGTCATTCTTGCAGCGAACTGTGGATCTTGTTTGCGGCGTCCTCATCCTCGGCCTCGCTTGGCGCGTGTGGGTCAAGGCCGGCACGATCGCCGGCTACGGCGACACCACCGACGTTCTGCGCGTGCCGGTCGCCCCCTTCGTCTACTTCATGACCGTCATGGTCGCGGTAACCGGCGTTGTTCACCTGGCCAAGGTGATTTTCCCGCCGCCTCCCCGCGCGGGACCGCGGTTCGATCCTGAAAAGACGACGACGACATGACGGAAGCCCTGGTCGGCCTCGGCCTGATGATGGCGCTTGCCCTCCTGCGCATTCCGATCGCGCTCGCCATGGGTGTGGTTGGTTTCCTCGGCGTCGCCTATCTGCGCGACTGGAACTTCGCGCCTGCCCTGGCGATGGTGGAGACCAAAATCTACGAGACGGGACGCAACTACACGCTCTCCGTGATCCCGCTCTTCATTCTGATGGGCAGCCTCGTCACCCGCGCGGGCATGTCGCAGGAGCTGTTCCGCGCCGCCTATACCTGGATCGGCCATCTGCGCGGCGGACTGGCCATGGCGACGGTGTGCGCCTGCGCCGGCTTCGGCTCCATCTGCGGCTCCTCGATCGCCACCGCTGCCACCATGGCCAAGGTCGCGTATCCGGCCATGAGCAAGCTCGGCTATTCCGACCGCCTGTCGACCGGCGCGATCGCCGGCGGCGGCACGCTCGGCATCATGATTCCGCCCTCCACGCTGATGGTCATCTACGGCGTGCTGACCGAGACCAACATCGGCAAGATGTTCGCCGCCGGCATCCTGCCGGGCCTGCTCGGCACCGTCCTGTTGTGCCTCGCCGTGCAGTGGACCGTGTGGACCGATCCGCCTCGGGGCCCGCGCGGGGAGCGCGCGAGCTGGCGCGAGCGGCTGATTGCGCTCAGGGGCGTATGGGCCGTGGTGCTGCTCTTCCTCGTCGTCATGGGCGGCATCTACGGCGGCGTCTTCACGGCTACGGAAGGGGCAGGCATCGGCGCCTTCGGCGCCCTCTGCTTCGCGCTGGCGCGCCGCGCGCTGACCTGGCGCACGCTGCTCGACTCGCTCGTCGAGTCCGCCCGCACCACGGCGATGCTGTTCACCATCCTGATCGGCGCGCTGATGTTCGCCGAGTTCGTCAACTACACGTCCATGCCGGACGATCTCAGGAACCTCGTAACTGCGCTCAACCTGTCGCCGGTCATGGTTGTCGCAGCGATCTGCGCGATCTACGTGATCCTCGGCACGGCGATGGAGGAGCTGTCGATGATCCTGCTGACGGTGCCGGTGTTCTTCCCCCTCATCGTGCACCTCGGCCTCGACCCGATCTGGTTCGGCGTCCTGATCGTGGTGGTGGTGGAGATCGGCCTCATCAGCCCGCCCGTCGGCATGAACCTGTTCGTTCTCAACGCGCTGTTGCCGAACGTCTCGACCGGCACGCTGTTCCGCGGCGTGCTGCCCTTCATGGTGGCCGACGTCGTCAGGCTCGCCATCCTCATCGCGTTCCCCATCATCGCCCTGTGGCTGCCGAGCCTGATGCGATGATAGCTGCGGCCGTCGTTTCTTACGCAATGCACTCGCGATCGCTCATGCAACGGCGCTCTCTGCTCGCCGGCTCTGCCACAGAAGCACTCCGCCCACAGCGATCATCACGAGACAGCAGCCGATGTTGCCCACGAGATACCGCCACGAGTCGGCCACGACGAGGTACGTCCAGGCCAGCACTGCGAGCGACCCCCGCAAGGAGATAGAGGCGGTGACGCAACGGCGGCGACACCAGGCCGTCGGCACCAATCAGCAGCGCCATCAGCACGGGCAACGAAGTGCCCGACCCCGCGCGGAGGAGCGCGCGGAGGAGCGACGCGCCAGGCGGTGCGAAATCCGGCTCCAGCGTCGTGAGCTGCAACATGGCGTAGACCGGAAGGACGCCAGCGAGCACGATGGCCAGCCTGCCGAGCCACTGCACTCCAGTCAGCCGGCGACCAATGGCTTGTTGATGCCGCCCGAACACGAGGAGAGCCGCCAGAAAAAGAAGAAACCACACGGCGGCGGCCCACGATACCAAGCCCACGAATTGCACTATGAATGGAAGCGCCAGCAGGACGAAGCCGAGGGCAGCCAGGAACCTCCCCTCCTGGCGGCCGAAGGATAGACCCTCCGTCGCCTCTCGATCGGATGGCGTGTGCGCAAGCATGGCGAAGGTCCTCGCTGACGGACTGCTTCCCGCACTGCGAGACCACATCGGCTTTAGGGCGCTTTTGCAGTGCCTGGCTGGTTGCTACGCCGTCCGCATCCGCTGCATCGCGGCCGCCGCCACGAACACGGCGAGGCCCAGGAGCACGTTATAGCCCACTCGCAGGCCGAGCCCCGACAGCCCCGGGACGAAGGCCCCGACATCGATGCCCAGCAGCGGCTTCAGGATCACGCCGAGGATGGCCGGGAACACCAGGAACAGGCCGCCGACGGTGAACAGCGCCGTCTCCACCCATGTGCTCCGCTGCAGGAACCATCCCTGGGCCGCGAAGGCGAGCATGGCGATGCCGGCCCCGGTTTCGATGAAGATTTCCACGATGTCGGGCCAGCCGCCGCTCGGCGGCACCTTCAGCAGCAGGCCGATGCCCTGCGGGTCGAGCACGAACACGAACGGAACCAGGAACGCCGGCATGGTGTACTTCCACGACTGCAGCGTCGTGATGTACGGGTTGCCCCCGGTGATGGCCGCCGCCGCGAACGGGGAAAGAGCGGTTGGCGGAGAAACCTCCGACAGCACCGCGTAGTAGAAGATGAACATGTGGGCCGCGAAATCCGGCACACCGAGCCTGATCATGGCCGGCGCCGCGATCACCGCGCACATGATGTAGGACGCCGTCACCGGCACCGCGAGGCCCACGATCCACACGATCGCCGCCGTGAACACGGCGGTGAGCAGGAGGCTGCCCTGGGCGTAGCCGATGATGATGTCGGCGAAGCGCTGGGCGAGGCCCGTGAGCGTGGTGACGCCGACGATGATGCCGGCGGTGGCGCAGGTGGCCGCGACGTTGAGGACGCCCGTGGTGCCGTCCTTCAATGCCGTCACGAAGCGCCGGCTCACCGGCGCGCGCTGCGGCGCCGCCATGCCAAGGACGACGACCGCGAGGATCGGCAGGAAGATCAGCGCCCAGCTGTAGGCAGAGAGCGCGGGGCTGATCGGCCATCGCAGGAGCTCGGAGATGGTGAGGGCGGCGGCAACGAGCAGCGGGACTGCGACCCACCACGGCACGATGGCGGTGTCGGAGCGCAGCACGCTCATCGCGATCGCCAGGATCGTCGCCCAGAACACCGCGAGCACGGGCGAGAATCCGAGGAGCATGAAGACAATGATGGAGATCAGCGAGCCGAAATGGAACCAGTAGCTCTTGGTGAGGCGCCACAGCTCGCCCTTGGCCACCAGCACCTCGCCGGCGCCGCCCAGCTTGCGCGCGTCGATCTCCACCATCACGAAGATGGCGAAGTAGTAGAGCAGGGTCGGCAGCACCGCCATGACGATCACATCGAAGTAGGAGATCTTGAGGAACTCGGCGATCAGGAAGGCGGCGGCGCCGAGCACCGGCGGCGAGATGATGGCGCCTAGTCCGCCGGCGGCGAACAGCCCGCCGGCCGCGTTCTTGTCGTAGCCCGCCTTTTCCAGCAGCGGATAGGCGACCGTGCCGATGGTCACCGTGGTGGCGACGCCGGACCCCGAGGGGCCGCCCAACAGGAATGACGAGAGCACCACCGCGCGCCCCGCCGCGTTGCGCCGGCCGCCCATGGCGGCAAACGAGAAGTCGATGAAGAAGCGCCCGGCGCCCGACTGCGCCAGCACGGCGCCAAATACCGTGAACAGTATGATGAGGCTCGAGGCCACGTCCACCGTGGTGCCGAAGATGCCCTCGAGCGTCATGTAGAGGTGGGCGACGAGGTCCTCCGGCGGATAGCCGCGGTGCGTCCAGGGATGCGGCAGGTGGTTGCCGAAGAGCGCGTAAAGTAGGAAGGCAATCGCCACGCCCGGCATGATCCAGCCGGTGGCACGCCGCGTGCCCTCGAGCAGCAGCACGATAAAGGCAAGGCCCACCAGCCAGTCGACGCGCAAGGGCGCGGTCGCGCGGTCGCCGAAATCGGCGCCCTGCGAGAGCACGTAGAGCATGGTGCCGGCGGCCCCCGCCGCCAGCAGATAGTCCCACCAGCGGATGCGGTCGCGGAACCGCTTGGCCATGGGGAACAGGAGGAAGCAGAGCACCAGCACCATGCCCACGTGGGAGGGCCGCAGCACGTGCGCCGGCACCACATCGAAGGCGGCGTAGAGATGGAAGAGCGAGACGGCGACGGCGAACGCCGTGATGGCGACGCCGATCCAGCCCGAGAGGCGGTTGAAGGCGCCCTCCTCGGCCTCGAGCAGCTGCTCGAGCCGCTCGCGCGCGTCCTGCGTCAGCTCCGCCGGTGCCTGTCCCGGAACGGCATCCCCTTTCGATGTGCTGGCTTCCACGCTGCCTCCCCCGGGGTCAACCGCTGCGTCGCTGGTTCTTGGCATTCATGCTACACGAGGCGGCATCGGCCGGTCACCCGCCCGGCGCCAGATGGCAAATGGCCGCGCGCGCCGGTTGAGCCGGCCGGCGGCTTCCACCGCAACGCTCACGCCATCGTCACCCAACCGGCGCCCGGGGCTTGCCTCCCTGACCGATGGCCCATTAGGTGCTGGCCGCGGGCGAGCCACAGGAGAACGGCCATGTCGGACCCAACCTTGCCGGATCGCGCGCGTGTCGTGGTGATCGGCGGCGGCGTCATCGGCGCCTCGGTGGCTTACCACCTCGCCCACATGGGCTGGAGGGACGTGGTGCTCGTCGAGCGCGACCGCCTGACCTCGGGCACGACCTGGCACGCAGCCGGGCTGATGGTCACCTTCGGCTCCACCTCGGAGACCTCCACCGAGCTCAGGAAGTACACCCGCGACCTCTACCGCCGGCTGGAGGCCGACACCGGCCAGGCCACCGGCTTCATGCCCGTCGGCTTCATCGAGGTTGCCGCCGACGCCGACCGGCTCGAGGAGTTCCGGCGCGTCGCCGCCTTCAACCGCTTCTGCGGCGTCGACGTCGAGGAGATCTCGCCCTCCGAGGTGAAGCGCCTGTTCCCCCTCGCGCGGGTGGACGACATCAAGGCCGGCTTCTACGTCGCCGGCGACGGCCGCGTGAACCCGGTCGACGTGACGATGGCGCTGGCCAAAGGCGCGCGCCTGGCCGGCGCGCGCATCGTCGAGGGCGTGGCGGTGACGGGCATCCTGCGCAAGGGCGGCCGCGCCGCCGGCGTGCGCACGGCGCTCGGCGACATCGCCGCCGAGGTCGTCGTCAACTGCACGGGCATGTGGGCGCGCCAGCTCGGCGAGGAGGCCGGCGTCGTCATCCCGAACCAGGCGGCGGAGCATTACTATCTCATTACGGAGAAGATCTCCGGCCTTCCGCCCGGGCTGCCGGTGCTCGAGGACCCCGCCTCCTACGCCTATTTCCGCGAGGAGACCGGCGGCCTCCTGGTCGGCCTGTTCGAGCCGGTGTGCGCACCCTGGAGGATCGAGGGCATCCCTGCAAACTTCTCGTTCGGCGAGATCGAGCCGGACTGGGACCGCATGGCCCCCTACCTGGAGACGGCGATGGCGCGCGTCCCCGTCACCGCCGACGCCGGCATCAGGAAGCTCTTCTGCGGGCCCGAGAGCTTCACGCCCGACCTGCGCCCCATCGTCGGCGAGGCGCCGGAGCTCGAGAGCTACTTCGTCGCTGCCGGTTTGAACTCCATCGGCATCCTCACCGGTGGCGGCATCGGCCGCCTCCTTGCGCACTGGATCGTCGAGGGCACGCCCGACATGGACGTGACCGCCTTCAACATCGACCGTCTCCACCGCTATCAGGCCAACCCGGAGTATCGCCGCGAGCGCACCATCGAGTCCCTGGGCCTCGTCTACCGGTGCCACTACCCGAACCTGAGCCCGCAGACCGCGCGCGGCGTGAAGAGGTCGGCCGTCCACGACCGGCTGGCGGCGGCCGGCGCCCATTTCAGGGATGTCAGCGGCTGGGAGGGCGCCGACTGGTACGCCCCACCCGGCTTCGAGCCGAAGGTGGAGAAGCTCTCCTGGGGCCGCGATAGCTGGTTTCGCTGGTGGGAAGCGGAGCATCGCGCCGCACGCGAGGGCGTGATCCTCATGGACATGTCGTTCATGAGCAAATTCCTGGTGCAGGGCCGCGATGCCGGCCGCGTCCTCGACCACGTCTCCGCCAACTCCGTCGACGGCGCGCCGGGCACCATCACCTACACCCAGTGGCTCAACGGTAAGGGCCTCCTGGAGGCCGATCTCACCGTCACCAAGCT
>Ga0209382_10002984_pt1 | contig 23961 bp, 10 predicted proteins | sample SoiMetdeltSBSDD5_FD_187599 | JGI IMG/M metagenome (GOLD analysis project Ga0209382, IMG submission 187599) | Bulk soil microbial communities from a Populus tree surrounding site in Tennessee, USA - Soil MetaG P. deltoides SBSDD5 (SPAdes) (version 2) | ecosystem: Environmental > Terrestrial >...
CACCGGCGAACCCGCAGGTCCCGTCGCCGGCGATTGTCCGCATGAACCCCTGCGGCGTCACCTGGCGGATGCGGTGCCCACTCTGCTCGGCGAAGTAGACCGATCCGTCCGGCCCCAACCCAATTCCCTGCGGCCCCAGAATGCGCAGCGCAGTGGCCGTTCCGCTATCGGCGATGGGGCCAGTCGGCAACCCTGCCACAGTCGAGATGGTATCAGTTGGCGAAACCTTCAACACGCGCCCTCTAAAGGGCTCGGCGAGTATGACACTGCCGTCCGGGGCCACGACAATCCCGGCCGGATTGTCGATCTGCGCCGCCAAGCGGTGCTTGCCGTTCACAACGGGGGTCTGGGCACCGCCCGAATTCCCGTTTCCCGCCCACCGCGTGACCTGGTCCGGCAGGGTCGCCGCCGTGCGCCGCGTCCCGTCGCCGTTGTACAGAATCCCGCCGAGGGGGTCGTAGGCATGCTGCACATCGAGCGTGAAACCGCCGAGGGCGAGGCCCGCGGCGTCGATGCCGCCCAGCGTGGTCTCCGTCCCTTCCCAGATCCGGCGCAACGCACGCACGTCGGCCTCCGCCGGGGGCACTGCCGCGACGGTGCATGAGCCGGTCGTCGCGTTGCACGGCAGGCCGAAGCTCTGTTGCGAAGCCGCCGGCTTCGAATACACCACGGGATAGAGGTACCCGACCTTGACGACCGCCGGCTGCGTCGCCTGGACCGTCCGCCCGTACACGTCCTTGCCGTCCCATACGAAGTGGTAACTGAGATTCGCCGTCGGCGTGAAGCTCGTCTCGAAGAGCCGGCCGGCGATCGTGATCTCGAGGTCTACCCGCTCGAGGAACGGCGGAACCGTGGCGCCCACCAGCTGGATGTCGAGCGACCGCTCCGCCACGTTTCCGCGGGTCCGGTCGCTGGCATAGTTGAGGGTGAAGGGCGAACCCACGATACCCACGTTCTGGAATGCCGTCTGCGCCTGCAGCGAGCAGCGCAACACGTCCGCGCCCTTGCTGCCGCACGGACCCGTCACGAGCGTCTTGGGTTCCGTCCCCCCCAGAATCGTGAACGGCCAGTTGAGATCGTGGGGCAGCGCCTCGATGATCGGCACGCGCCACAGCCGCGAGTTCGCCGGATAGGTCCCCGCGAGGCGTACCCGCTCGAGGGAATCGATCCCGTTGAACGCGAGCAGAGCGTCGCTGTCCGCGATTCCGTCGCCGTTGATGTCGAGCAGCGCGCGGCCCTGCGCGTCGGTCCCCGTGACCTTGACCATCAGACCGTTGGGCCGCGGCAGCCATTTCGCGCTGTCCGGATTGTACACGCCCACCGGCACTGTCTTCAGGGAGTCGAGATCCAGGAAGTTCTCGACATAGACCGGCACGGGCTGAGTGAACGTGAGCGTCGCGCCGGGCTCGGCGAGCTGGGCGTCGGCCGTCACCTGCACCGCGTAGGTGTACTGGCTCGATGGGGGCAACTCGCCCGGCATCGCCTCTTCCCCGTTCTCTCCAACCGTGAACTCGGTCGCCCGAACGCTCAGTGTCGTGAGCGTGTCGATCGTGCCGTTGGGGTGCTTGAGGGCCGCCTTCGTGCCCGCCTCGAAAAACACGGTCGCCTGACGGGCGCCGTCGGCGTCAGTCTGGATGCTGCCGCGCGCGATCGTGATCCCGGGGGCGGTCAGATCGACGACGGTGACCACGGGGTCCGGCTGGACCAGAATGACGTCTTCGACCGGCGTGTAGTCCTGCCACGGCACCTCGACGGTGCGCTGGGCCGGGAGGTAGCCCCCCTTCGAGTAGGCGAGCACCAGGGACCCGCCTCCGTTCACCGCGAGGTCGTACCCACCATCGGCGCGGGACGTGGTGTGCCCGAACTCCGGGCGGCCCTTGATGGACACCAACGCCCCCGAGAGCGGCTGCAGCGTGCGATCGAGCACCCGCCCCCGCACTACGGCCGCACGAAGCGTGTCAATCGTTGCGGTCACTCCCTCTTGGATCGGCGTCGGGCCCGTGTACAGGAACGCCGTGTTCTCCTTGATCAGCGTGGCCTCGGTCCGGTTGATGGCGGTCGCCACCGTCGCCGGATCGGGGGGTAACGGGTTCTTGCGCACCACGTGGCGGACGAAAGGCGCGCTGGAGTTTGTCGCGGAATCGGTCGCAAGGAGCGTGATCGTATTGGGACCCACGGTGAGCGGCACCTTCCCGGTGAAGCTGCCATTCTGCCCCAGCGGAATCGCGATCCCGTTCGCCGTCAGCGTCTTGGGATTCACGTCCGTGACCGTCCCCACCAGCGTCGCGCTGTCGGCCGCGATCGTATCGCCTTCGGCGGGCGAGTTCAGCGCGATGACCGGGACCTGGGTGTCGAGCTTCACCGTCCGCATGACTACCGCCGCCGGGTTGTTCGCCGCGTCGGTACCATTGAACAGCAGGATATTCGTTCCCTCCGCCAGCAGGAACGAACCGCTGAACGTGGTCCCCGTCACGTTCAATGGCGTGCCGTTGACGTTCACGGTTACGGCGTGCGCATCGACGAATGAGCCGCTGACGGGAAGCGAGGCCACGTTCGTGATGAATCCGTTGACGGGCTCATTCACGGTGAGCACCGGCGGCGTGCGGTCCCGGATCACGGTGCGCGTCGAGTCGGTGGTGTGGCCCGCGGCGTCTGTGGCCACGATGTGAATTGCGTTCGACCCCTCGACCAGCGCCACGGTATCCGTGAATGCCCCGCCGCCACCGACCGTCGTCGTCGCGCCGTTGATAGCCACGGTCGTCGGCGTCTCATCGAACACGCTGCCCGAGACGATCGCGATGGTATCGTTGGTCAACAGGTTCGGCGTTGGTGTGTTGATGGTGATAACGGGCGGCGTCGTGTCGGTCGCAGTCACGCACAGGTCGAGGAAGCCTCCCGGCTGGCCGGAGAGCGTCACCAGCAGGGTGTTCGCCGGCTGGAGCGCCACCTGCGTCATGAGACTCGAGACGTGCTGGTTGAACTGACTCTGCGTGAAGACTTCCTGGCCGTTCAAGACGATGCTGGCGCTCGAGACGCGGTTCGTGCCGTCGATGTCGCCGTTGACGAGGCAGAACCGGTAGGGGGGCGCCGCGGTGGGACTGATGCTGAAGTACCGTGTCTCAGTGACCGGCGTCCCCGTCGTGCGAACGAAATGCGCCGGCCCGAACACGAGGAAGGTGGGGTCCGGCGTCGACAGCACACTCGCGGTCACGTACGCGCCCGCGGGACCCTGCACTGTCACGAACAACGTGTCCTCGGTCCTCACCTGCACCATCCGCTCGAGCGTGGCGCCCGAGGCCAGGTCGGCGCTCGTCATCGTCTCCCAGCCGTTCAGCTGCACCGTGCCGCCTGTGACCTTCGAGGAACCGTTGGGCGCGCCGTTCACCATGCGGAGCGTGTAGCGCTTCCCCGGCGTGACGGCCACCGCGAAGCGGTTCACGTGGTTCGTCGGATTACCGTTGGGCGTGCTGAGCTGCGTCGGCCCGTAGACGGTGGTGGTGTCGCCGGGCGGGAAGAGCCCGATGACCGGGGCGGGCCCCGCGGGGATCGACGGCGCAATGAGCGCCGCGAGGGCGATGCCGCCGAGGGAAACGACGAGGGCGACGCGCGCGGCGCCGCGGGCAGACGAAGGCGACGAAACCATGCGAACGCTCCGGGCTCAAGGTGAGTCGGTTGCGTTCACGATTAGGCCGCGCCACCTGCCGCGGTATCCGCAAACTTACGACCGGTCGGTCTAGGTATTTCTACGGAGCCGTCAGGCGACGATGAGCCCCTGGCGGATGGCGTAGCGCACGAGGCCCGCCGTGTCGTGGATGCCGAGCTTCGTCATGAGGCTCGCCCGGTGGCACTCCGCGGTGCGGGTGGAGATGAACATCGCGGCCGCCGCCTCCTTCGCCGTCTTCCCCTCGGCGACGAGGCGCAGCATCTGCAGCTCGCGGTCGGTGAGGCGGGTGCCGCCGGCCGGATCACCACGCGCGAACGCCTGCAGCAGGGCGCGCGAATAGAAGGAGCTGACGTAGATCGCGCCCGCGCTCACGTCGTGGATCGCCTGGACGAGATCGGCCACTCGCTGCGCCTTCACGACGAAGCCGTGCGCACCGATCCGCAGGCCCTCGAGGACGACGCGGTCCTCGGCGTGGCCGGTGAGGAACAACACCGCCGTGTGTGGCGCCGCCCGCAGGATCTGGCGCGCGGCATCGAGCCCCCCCATCACGGGCATCGCGACGTCGAGTACGGCGACGTCGGGCCGGCGCTGGCGCGCCAGCACGACCGCACGCCGGCCGTTCTCCGCGGCACCGACCACCTGCAGTCCGGACGCGGACAACAAGGACACAATGGCTTCGAGAAAGATGCGGTGGTCGTCGGCGACGAGCACCCGCAGGCGAGTGCGGCCGCGCGCGGTCCGGGCGAGCATACTGTTGAACCGACGCCACAACGGGCACGCGGTCAAGACGGCGCGCCCCAAACGTCATAGGGTACGAATCGAGCCCGTGTGGCGTGGACGCCACACGGGCTCGAGGGGGGGGGCGGGTCTCTCGTCCTTACTGGACTGCGTTCACCATGTCGAAGATCGGCAGGTACATGGCCACGACCATGCCGCCCACGATGACGCCCAGTACGACGATCATGATCGGTTCCATCAGCGACAGCAGGGCGCTGACGGCGGCGTCCACTTCGTCGTCGTAGAAGTCGGCGATCTTGGTGAGCATCTCGTCGAGCCCACCGGTCTGCTCGCCGACGGCGATCATCGAGATCACCATGGGCGGGAAGACCTTCGACTTGGCGAGCGGTCCCGCGATCGTCTCACCGCCGGCGATCGAGGCTCGGGACTCCATGACCGCGTTGTGAATGACCATGTTGCCGGCGGTCCGGGCCGTGATCTCGAGGCCGTCGAGAATCGAGACGCCGGACGAGATCAGCGTGCCCAAGGTGCGCGTGAAGCGCGACACCGCGGACTTGCGCAGCAGGTCGCCGAGGACGGGCGCCTTGAGGAGCAGCTTGTCGATCTGGAGCTTGCCCGGGGCGGTCTGGTAGTACCGCTGGATGCCCCACCCGAGGGCGACGAACCCCCCGATGATGGCCCACCAATAGTTCTTGAGCACGTTGCTCGCCCCGATCACGATCCGGGTCGGGAGAGGCAGGTCGAGGTTCACCGACGCGAACATGGCTTGGAACGTCGGGATCACGAAGATCAGCAGCACTGAGATGGCGATGCCGGCGACCGAGAAGATCACGGCGGGATAGATCATCGCGCCTTTGACCTTGCGCACGATCAGGTCGTTTTTCTCGAGGAAGGTCGCGAGACGCAGCAGGATGGTGTCGAGAATACCGCCGGCCTCGCCGGCGGCCACCATGTTGACGTACAGATCGGTGAAGGCCTTGGGGTGCTTGCGCAGCGCGTCGGCCAGGGTGTGGCCGCTCTCGACGTCATACACGACGGCGCGCGTGACGTCCGCGAGGACCTTGTTCTCGGTCTGTTGCGACAGAATGTCGAGTGCCTGCACGAGGGGCAACCCGGCATTGATCATGGTGGCGAACTGACGCGTGAAGATGACGACGTCGCGGGTCTTGACGCCTTTCTTGAAGAAGTCGCCGAAGCCGCCGCCCTTCTTGGCCTCGCGGACCTGCACGACCACCATACGGTTTTTCCGCAGGTGGGCAATGACGTCGTCGCGCGACGGGAGATCGATCTTATCCTGGACCAGATCGCCCTTCAGGTTCCGCGCGGTATACTCAAAGTTCGGCATGGCTTACTCCTAGCCGCGCGCCAACGGACGCGCCGTAACCTTGGATGAACCACCCTGCGCGCCAGGAGCCCCAGGCTCCCGCTCGTCGGGCGGCACCTCCCCGATCGCCCGCAGGAAGTCGTTCGGTTTGGACGTCACGCGCAAACACTCATCCTTGGTGACTTCCCGAGCCATATAGAGCTGGTACAGCGCGTCGTTCAGGGTTTGCATTCCGAATTTCTTGCCCGCCTGCATCGACGATTCGATCTGGTGGACCTTATCGTCACGGATCAGGGCGCGGATCGCCGACGTGCACACCATGATCTCGGCAGCCATCACGCGGCCCTTCCCCTTGGCGCGCTGCAGCAGGGTTTGGGTAAGCACTCCCTCCAGCACGAAGGCAAGCTGGGCGCGCACCTGTGACTGCTGGTGCGACGGAAAGACGTCGATGATGCGGTTGATGCTCTCCATCGCGGAGTTCGTGTGCAGCGTCGCGAACGCCAAGTGGCCTGTCTCAGCGATGGTGAGCGCCGCCTGGATCGTCTCCAGGTCGCGCATTTCGCCGACCAGCACGACGTCCGGGTCCTGCCGCAGCGCGTACTTCAGCGCGGCCGAGAAGCTGTTGGTGTCGGTCCCGACCTCGCGCTGGTTGACGATGCAGCTCTGATGCCGGTGGATGAACTCGATCGGATCCTCCACCGTGATGATGTGCCCCTTCAGCTCTTTATTGATCTTGTCGATCATCGCGGCGAGGGTGGTGCTCTTGCCCGAGCCCGTGGGGCCGGTCACCAGCACCAGGCCGCGCGGCCGGTCGGCGAGAGACGCCACCACCGCGGGGAGGCCGAGATCGTCGAAGGTCTTCACGTTGAACGGGATCTGCCGGATCACGACCGAGACGCAGCCGCGCTGCTTGAAGCAGTTGCCGCGGAACCGGGCGAGGTTCTGAATCCCAAAGGAGAAGTCCAGCTCGTTCTCGGTCTCGAAGCGCTTCTTTTGGTTCTCCGTCAGCACCGAATACGCGAGCGACAGCGTGTCCTTCGGCGTCAGCACTTCCTCGGAGGAGGCGTTCGTGATGTCGCCGTCCACGCGGAGCTTCGGGCGCTCGCCCGCCACGAGGTGGAGGTCGGAGGCGTCCTTCTCGATCATTTCCTCGAGCAGCGCTCGGAGGTTTATCGGCATCGCTAGAGTCTCCCTTAACCGGCCGCGGTTTCCTTGACGACCTCTTCCAGCGTCGTGACGCCCTTCTTGACCTTGACCATGCCGTCCATGCGCAGCGTCAACATACCTTCCTGGACGGCGATGTCGCGCAGCTCTTCGGTCGAGCCGCCTTTCAGGATGCCGCGGCGCAGCGGGCTCGACAGCGCCATCACTTCGTACAGCCCCTGGCGTCCCTTGTACCCGGACCCGGCGCAGGTGTCGCACCCCTGTCCCTTGAAGAACGGGCCCACCTTCTTGTCGATCCCAAAGGCGTGCATCTCCTCGGGAGTATACTCGTGCTCCTTCTTGCACTCCTTGCAGATGCGCCGCACCAGCCGCTGCGCCACGATCAGGTTCACGGCGCTCGCCACGTTGAACGGCTCGATGCCCATGTCGACCATACGCGTGATGGTCGAGGGCGCGTCGTTGGTGTGCAGCGTCGAAAGCACCAAGTGGCCAGTGAGTGCGGCCTTGATGGCGATCGAGCCGGTCTCCAGGTCGCGGATCTCGCCGACCATGATGATGTTCGGGTCCTGCCGCAGGAACGCCTTCAGGGCGGCCGCAAACGTCATCCCCACCTCGTTGCGGACGAGCACCTGATTGATCCCAAGCAGGTTGTACTCGACCGGGTCCTCGGCGGTCATGATGTTCACGTCGATCGTGTTGATCTTGGACAGGGCCGAGTAGAGCGTCGTCGTCTTGCCGGAGCCCGTCGGGCCGGTCACCAGGACCATGCCGTACGGATTCAGAATCGCCTTGAGCAGATCGGCCTGCGCCTTGGGCTCGAAGCCGAAGGTGGCGAGATCGAGGGTCAGGTTCCCCTTGTCGAGGATCCGGAGCACGATCTTCTCACCGAAGAGCACGGGCAGGGTGCTCACGCGGAAGTCGATCACGCGCGAGCCCATTTTGAGCTTGATGCGCCCGTCCTGGGGCACGCGCCGCTCGGCAATGTTGAGCTGCGCCATGATCTTGACGCGCGACGTGAGGGCGGCCCGCATCTTCACGGGCGGCTTCATCACCTCGTGCAGGGCGCCGTCGACCCGGTAGCGCACGCGCATCTCGTGCTCGAAGGGCTCAATGTGAATGTCGGACGCCCCCCGTTTCACCGCGTCGGTGAGGAGCCCGTTGATCAGCTTCACGACCGGCGCGTCGTCGGCCAGCTCGCTCGCCTTGACGTCCTCGTCCTCCTGGTCCTCGACTACCTCCAGGTCCTCCTCCGCCTCCACGCTCCGCAACAGGTTCTGGAGCTGGGCGTCGGATTGCTGGTAGTACCGGTCGATGGAGTTGCGGAGGGTGTACTCGCCCGCGATGACGGGAAAGACGTCGCAGCGGGTGATGAACTTGATGTCTTCGATCGCCGCCACGTTGTTGGGGTCGGCGATAGCGACCGTCAGGGTTCGCCCCTCCCGCTTGAGGGGCAGCACCACGTGCTTCGTTGCGATGTCGGGGGGGATCAGCTTCAGGATCTTGGGGTCGACCTCGAAACGCGACAGGTCGACGGCCGGCATCCGGTACTGCCGGGCCAGCATCTTGGTCACCTCGGTTTCCTCAATGAAACCGAGCTTGACCAGGGTGTAGCCCAGCCGCATCCCTGAGCTCTTTTGCTCCTGGAGCGCCTTCTTCAGCTGCTCCTGGGTGATGAGCCCTTCGCGGACGAGGATGTCGCCCAGTTTGTCGGGGGTGGCCGCTGCCGTCGCCGTACGCAACTCGTTGGAAATGAAGCATCTAAAGTATTTCCCGAGGACAGGCCGGTCAAGGCTGAGTGACGAAAGGGCGTATCGCTTCGAGCAGTTTCGGACCAATTCCAGGCACACTGTCGAGGCGGTCGAGGCTGCCAAAGAGGCCGTGCTCGGTGCGCCACGCGACGATCCGTTGCGCCAACGCCGGTCCGACGCGCGGCAGACGCGTGATCTCCGTCACGTCGGCGTTGTCTAGATCGATTCGCTCACCGGGAGCGAGCGGACGAGCGAGGCTCGCCGCGCGGCGCGCGGTCTCCTGCAGACCGCCATCATGAGAAGGGTTCGCGGATTGGAGCTGCACATCGCCCGGAGCAGCTGTAGGCGACGGAGAGAGTATGAATCGGACGCTGGCGCCAGCCAACGCGAGACAGGCAAGGAGCAACGCCGCCCGACGGTCATCCATACGCCAACATGCGGGGCGCGCCCTGAACTACGGTATCAGAAAACCGCCGCTACTGCCTCACGAGCGCGATGGCGACATCCCCGACAATCTGAAGGGAAGCCGCGCTCACCTTGTCGATTGTGTCTTCAGTGGTGTGGTGGTACGGAAACGTAAAATCGATGACGTCAATTGCTCGGATGCCGGCTTGTTGCAGTGCGACGTGGTCGTCGGTGAGGGCTTCACCCACCGTGGGGACGAACACGCTCCCGTAACCGAGTCGCTGGGCAGTGTCCCAAACCCGCTGCACCACCTCCGGCGCGCGAGAGACGGAATAGCCCTCCTGGAGAATCTGGAGGTCCTTGTCGCCAACCATGTCGAACAACACCGCAAAGAGCGTCGTATACCCCGGCGGCATGTGCGCCACGAAATGCCGTGCGCCGAGCAGAGTCTCGGTTGTATCACCAAAATCACCCCAGTCCTCGCCGTCCACGAACAGAAGATCCACGCCGATGCCCGGAGCCCGCGCCTTCAGCGCGTCAGCGACACCGAGCAAGACGGCGACCCCTGAGGCACCGTCGTTGGCGCCCGGCACCGGCAGTTGCTGCTGACCGAGGTTCGCACTCTTGTCTGCTTTGGGCCGGGTGTCCCAATGCGCCAGGAACAGAACGCGTTCCGTGGCCTGAGGCCGGAATCGAGCGAAGAAATTCCGCAGCCGCAATGTGGTACCCTCTGAGGTGCGCGCGGTGAACGCCTGGACAATGACCGTATCTGCTCGCTGGCGCAGTTGTGCCTCCAACCAGTCTCCTGTGCGCCGGTGAGCGGGTGTATTGGGCACCCGGGGGCCAAATGCCATCTGCTGCTGTATGTAGCCGAACGCCGTCTGTCCCTTGAATTCCTTCGTGCCGGCCCCACCGCCGGCCTGGGCCTGGCACGTCAGGAGAAACAGGACCGGCAGAACCTTCACCAGCCTCCACCAACCTGCATGACCTCCACCAACCGGCCTCATCTCAGTTGCCCCACGCTGGTCGCGAGCTGCACGAACGCCGTGATCACGATCTGGCGGACTTTGCGGTTCGTCTGCCGCTCTTCATTCAGGAGGTACGCCATCTGGAGCCCCGCGCTCATGTTGGGAGGAAGATCGGTATCCATCGTAAGCTGAGCCTGAACCTGCCGACTGTCCACGAACGGTACGCAGTCCGCCTGCCCCGCGCTGCGGAGGCACTGGGTGTTGCCCGTGACTGAATACCGCAGCGTGGTGCGAATGTTCGAACGCCACCGGCCGAACGCGGTGGGGGGCTTGAAGGCAAAGGCCACGGTCGCGTTCTGCTGGTTGCGCTCATTCTTGAACAGGTTGCCCGCTGCGAGCTGCTCGGTGTGGCCCCGAGAGGCGTCGTAGCTCGTAAGCACTCCCCCAATCCACGTGAGCGAGAGCGATGGTGTCACGGTGCGCTCCGCGCTTTGCGTGAGCGAGACGCTCGTTGCCCCAGTTCCAAAGGTGGTTTGTTTATTCAGAGCTTCGGTACGGCGGTAAGTCGCCTGCGCCGTGAGACTCGACAGCACGCGGCCGATGTTGCGCCGGGACGGGGTCAGCGACCAGGTCAGCGTACCGCTCGGCCAGTCGCGGCTGCGCGTCACGATGGGCACCTGCTGGTTGGCCCGCAGCGCCCACATCACGCCATTGGTGCGCCGGTACGTCGCGTTCACGCGCACGCCGAACGGGAGCGTCGCCGACCCGCCGCCCGTGAGCGTGGCGTTCTCGGCGGCCGAGACGGCGGTGAGCCCGCCGGTGCTGCGGAAATCGTCGAGGCTCCCGAGGCCGAGCTGATACCCAAACGTGGGGAAACCGGCCGCGCGGTTGAAGCTCGATGCCCGCTGACGGCTATACGACACGTCGACGTTGCCGAGGCGGCTCAACCAGCGGGTCAGGGCGGCCGAGTCGCCGAATACCGCCTGTGCCAGGCGGCGCGGGTCGAGCTGGGTCCCCGCCTCGAGGCGGCGCACGTTACTGAACGCCGCGGGGACACGGAACGCGCCCGCCGTATCACCGATCTCGCGGACGGGCTGTCGCGCATTGGGGTCGCGCGTGAATGAAAACGACGACTGGAGCGAGGCGCGCGGCCGAAACCACGTGGCGAGGCGCGGCGTCACGTTGAGGTTCGTCGCGAACGTCCGCTGCGTCTCGATGCCGATGTCCTGCCCCAAGAGCGAGCCGCGCCCCTGCCGGATCAAGAGGCCGATGGTGGTCGAGTCGCCGTAGTCGCGCAGGTCGCGCGTCGACGCGACGTCGACGCTCATCTGCACGCCGTTCACCGGGAGCAGGCTGACCGACCCGGAGTTGCGCCACAGCCGCGTGCGCGACACGGCCGGGGGAAGCGTGTCTCCCGGTCGAAACACGGGGACGTCGTATGTGAATCGCTCGGCGTCCGAGCCCGCGAAGCCCGATCGCAGCCGGATCGACGACGGGTTCAGGCGAATGCGCTTCCCCCCGATGCGCACCGCCGCCGGATTCGGCAGCAGCGTGTAATCGACGTTCAGCGTGTAGTTCGACGTCGTGGCTTGCGAGAGATCGGAGCGCGCATCGCCCGTCGTGTAGGTGCCGGTGACCGCGACCGGGTCGAGCAGCAGCCGGCCGATCCCCGCCTCGGCTCGCCGTACGCGCCGCGCCGCGAAGCTGTAGCTCGACGCCGACGCGCGCGGCGTTCGCAGGCCGGCGATGGCGTCGCCGCGCAGGTCGGTGCCGCGCAGGTAGAACGGGTCACTCGACGTCGTGGTGCGGCGCAGGGTGACGGGCACGGAGAGCCCCCAGCGCTCGGGGAGGAAGCGGTCGACCCGCACCGTCGCGGCGAGGCTCGCCGCGTCCTCCGTGTTGTAGGACGGATCTTCGCCGAGCTGGCGGAATTGGCCGTCGCGGCGTGACAGGCTCAGCGCCAAGTCCGCGACGTCGGCGGCCGCCAGGGTGATGTCTACGGCTCCGGCCGCCCCCGGTTCCTGCACGACGTCGCTGACGCGGATGTCATCCACCCACACCTCCGCCTGATCGACGAAGATGCGGTTGTTCACGCGCCAGATCCCCGCGGCGATCTCCTGCACGCGCGCAAGATTCGGCGGCGCCGTGCCCGGATCGCGCACGTGCACGATGTAGGGGCCGTCGCACATCACGTAGGCGCTGTCGTGGGGCACGAGGGTCGAGTCAGGGCACCCAGGGTACACGCGCGCCGAGTCGCCCTGTAGCCAGGCCCGCTCGATCTGGGCGCGCAGCACCAGCCACCGCTCGAAATCCACCACGACCTCGGGCTCCCACGACGCGGTGCGCGCGGCCGCGTGATACAAGTAGAAGTTGTCCTGATCTTTCCCGGCTTTGACAAAGAACTCGAGGTCGCCGTCCTCCCAGCCGGGCCCGCGCCCGCGCGCCCACACGCGCAGCTTCTTGTACTTGAGGAAGTTCTTGTCGCCCTCGGTGGTGAACCGCAGATAGGCCTCGGCGCGCTCGCCCACGCCCAGGCCGCGGGCGAGGAGCCGCATCGAGCGCTCGTTGATCTGGGTCGAGCCGAGCTGGAAGCCCGCGTCGCGCCGCCCCGCCGCGTCGGTCACGCCCGGCGGCGGCGTGTAGCCGAGATCGCGGTTTTCGGTGCTGACGACGGACGCGACGACCTCGCCGATCCCCGTGCCCCGGTCGCCGGCGAGCCCCGGAATGGGCGTCTCGGCGCGCTTCACCCATGAGCTCCCGATGAGCCGCACCCGCGACAGCGCGAAGTACACCTGCGGATCGGGCTGTCCCGGGGCCACCGTCGCGGGAGTCACGATCGTGATGCGCACCGCCTGGACCTGGCGCATGTTCGGCTCGCCGATGCGCAGCGTGTCGGTGCGGAAGGGGAGGCGATACAGCCGCCACCCGGCGCTCCCGCCGCCCGGCACCGCAGTCATGCCGCCGTCGCGCACGTAGAAGCGCTCATCTCCGATCCGGAAGACGTAACGCACGAAGTCCTCGGCCGTTTTGACCCCGGCGGCCGAGTCGAGCGCGAAATCGCCGTCCTGATCCTCGGTATCGACGAATCCGTTGTGGCGCCCGCAGCGGGAGCGGAGGTCGCCGAAGGCATAAGGGACGAGCTGCCCGTGCTCGGTCGCGCTGCACAGGGGGAGCGTGTCGATCGGGACCCCGCTCGCGTTCTTGATGCCGTCCACGACGCGGTCAGCAAGGATCCCTTCGTCGTTGAGCGTCGCGCTCCAGGTGTGAGTCCGTGGGTCGCGTTCCGTGTCGAGCAGGCCAGCCCCGGCGAGACGCTGGCCGAAGTAGGTGGTGTCGCCGCTCACGTCAACCGCAAAGGAGTCCGGGACGAAGGCGAGCCCGTCCTCGAACACCGACCCGAAGTCGAAGAGGATCGCGGTCTGATTAGCTCTGGCGACGCGCGACCCGTCCTCCCACACCCAGAACTCGAGGAACTCGACGCGCGAGAGATCGATGCCGGTGGGTGAAAGGGTTTGCGTCATGGCCCGCCAGCGGGGCGCGTTCTGGGCCGGGCGCACCCAGTTGGCCAGGCCGAGTGAGGGCGACCCGGCGCGGTTGTTGGCGAGTCCCAGCACCGTGTCGGGCTTCAACATCAACCACAGGATCGGCTCCGCGGCCTGCGTTTGGCCGGCGAAGCGAATGGTGGGGTCGATCTCCTGCGGCAGGAACTGGACGGGCTGGAACTTGCCTTCCAGTACGTTGTACGGCAGGCCCTGCCAGGTAAGAAACGCCGCGTTGACCGGATCGAAGGCGCCCACGATGCCGAAAGGTTCGGCGCCGCGAATGGACGTCGGGACGCTGCCCCAATGCCACGCGTTGTCGGCCAGGGAGATGAAGCGCCCCGCTTCGGACTCGAACTCCTCGAGGTAGGCCTGGCCGAAACGGTTCGGGCTGGGCTTCGAGACCGCGAGCTCCGCCGAGACGTTCAGGAAGGACGGTGCGTCAGTGCGCACACCGGGGAGCGCGTCGGCCGCGCGCGTCAGCCACTCCGGCTGGAATCGCAGCTCCGTCGAGAGGCCGCCGATGAAGCTCGACGAGGGCTCGAACCCGAGCGGCGGGCGGTTGAAGGTGCTCTGCTCCTTCTGAAAGAGCCCCGTGAAGTTCACCTGCCCCATCGTGCCGAGATCGTACTTTGCCGCGAGGCCGTAAATCGACGTGGGCGCGACGGTGAACGCGGCGCGCTCCTCGAACTGGGCGCGCACCTGGGCGACGCCCCCTTGGAACAGGGAGTCCGCGTTCTTGAACTGCACCTGGCCGGTGGCGTAGTCGATCGTGTAGTCGGCACCGGGCGTGAGGAGCGCGTTGCGCACGTAAATGCGTTCGCTCCCTTCGCGGATCTGGAAGCTGTTCAGCGCGAGCACCGAGCGGTCGGAGGCGGCGGCGTCGAGGTGCAGCCGCAGCGCGAACACCGACGGCGGTCCCTGCGACGCGAGGTAGGCGCGCGGGGTGCGATACAGCGAATCGTTACGCTCGGCCGCGGCGAGCCGCGTAGTGTCGGCGAACGGCGTCAGGTGCGGGAAGATCGCGAAGTAGTCGCGCACCGGCGCGCCCGTATTCGGGTCGCGTGCGCGCGGGAAGAGCCGGTTGTATTGGTCGAACCGATTCGGATCGTTGTCGAGCGCGAGGCCGAGGAGTGCGAGGTAGGTCTCGCCTGCGGGCGAGCGCTCGCGACGGTTCACACTCAACGCGAGCGCCACTGACTCGCGGTCGATCTCCGTGCCGCCCACACGATACGCGCTCCGGATCTCAAACCGGAATGACGGAGACTCGGCCGTGACCCCGGGCTTGGGATCGTACACGAGTCGTAACGTGTCGACCACAGTCGTGTCGGCGTCCGACGTGACCGGGAACGTGCCGATCGAGTCGCTGCCGCTCGCCGTGATGTAGGAAACGGCGAGGTAGTCGGTTTGGTCGAGGCGGTTCGCCAGCGCGAACCACGTGCCGGTCGGATCGACGTAGTAGTCCTTCCCCTCCTGCAGGATCGCCCATTCGAAGGGTCCTGCACGCTGCCCGTCGCAGTCGATCAACGTGCCGCCTCCGGCGGCACCGGCGCCGCAGGCGACGGCGCGCACGCCGCCCGCGTTCTGGTTACTCGAGGAGCCCGGCAGAACGGCGCGGCGGCGATAGACATGCAGATTGCCGACCGTCAGCGGATCGGGGCGCGCGGCCTGATCGAGCGCCAGGATATCGATCGCCGGATACCCCGGCAGATCCGCGGGGTCGATCACGAAGAAGAACCGGCCAGGCTCGTAGTCGAGGTCGCGCGCCTCGCGGTCGATCGGCTGGCTCGTCGTCTCTCCCACCGTGTAGAACCGGTCCTTGACGACGTTGCCTTTCTGCTGGGCGAAGATGCCGCGCAACTCGACGGGGCCCACCTGGGCGATCGCCTGGATGCCGAAGTTGTTCGCCGGGATCGCGGCACTGATGAAACGCGACGAGGGCGCCTGAAACGTGACGTTGCCGGCCTCGACGCGGCGCAGGATCTCGTCCTCGAGACCCTCGTACCACACCTGCAGGTTGTTGTTGGCGTCGAACTCCCGTTGGCTGTCGAAGTCGACGTTGATGTGCAGGCGCTTTCCCACGACGCCCGCCGTGCGAATCGCGTACTGTGGATTCGGCGTGATCGTCGGGAAACCGGAGGCGCACCCCGACAGCGCGAGCTGACGCTCCTCCGACGAGCAGCGCAGGTTGCGGAACTGGTCGGCCTTGAGCTCGAAGCGCACGTTGAGCTGCATGCCGAGGTCGGCGTAGGGACCGAGCAGCCCGCCCTGCCCCGCGGCCTGGAAGGGCGTCGGGGGTGGTGGCGTCTCGCCGACGGCGATCGGGCCGGGTGCGGGCAGCAGCGCGGCGAAAGAGACCCCGGTGCGGCGGCGCGCGAGCAACGCGTCGGCCCAGGCCGCGGCGACGAGCGACGGCGGTACGCGCGAGCCCAACCGGCCGCCGGGTGCCAAGGCGCGGTGGTGCGGCGCGACAAACGCGGGTAAGTCGAAGCGAGCCCGGAAGGCGGGAGCGGGAGGAGGCTCCTGCGCTACGGCTTGGGGTACGACGAGCGTGAGAACGAGACAACCGGCTAGGGCGGGGCGCCGCATCCCTTGTAGAGACTTGGAGTTCCGAATATAATGGCGCGACCCACCGTGCGCATCCTCAGCCGCTACATCCTGCGCCAGCATCTCCCGCCGCTCGGATTCGCGCTCGCGGCGCTCACGTTCGCCATGCTCGTCAACCAGGTCGCCAAGCAGTTCGGCAATCTCGTCGGCAAGGGTCTGCCGTGGGGAGTGATTTTCGAGGTGTTCGTCCTGACGATCCCGTTCATCGTGGCGATGACGCTGCCGATGGCGGTGCTCGTCGCGGTGTTGTACGCCTTCAGTCATCTCGCCGCCGACAACGAGGTCACGGCGATGAAGGCGAGCGGGGTCAGTGTGGAGCGACTCTTGGCGCCGGTGCTGGGCGGCGCGGCGCTCGTCGGCGTCATCGCGCTCCTGTGGAACGACCAGCTGCTGCCGCGGTCGAATCACCGGCTGCGCACCCTGCTCGTCGACATCCAGCGCAAGAAGCCGACCTTTCAACTGAAGGAACAGGTCATCAACGAGGTGGTGCCGGGGCAGTTTTTCCTGCGCGCGGCGCGCATCGATCCCGCCTCGAACAAGCTCAAGGATGTGACGATTTACGACCTGGAGGACGCAGAGCGGCGCCGCATCATCACCGCCGACTCCGGCCGTATGGCATATACCCCCGGTGGAACCGATTTGTACCTCACGCTGCTCGACGGCGAGATCCAGGAAGTGAAGCGGGCCGAGCCCGGCCAGTTCAATCGGACATTCTATCGGACCAATCGCATCAAGGTGGCCGGCATCGGCAACACCTTGGAGCGGACGGAGAGCGACACCTACCGGGGCGACCGCGAGATGACGATCTGCGGGATGGCCCAGGTCGTCGCCCAAGCGAAGCAGGACGCCCAGCGGGCCCGGCGCGATGCGCGCGACGCGGTGCTGGGCGACCTGCGGCGTATCATCCGGTTGGCGCAGTACGCGCAGCCACCGGCCGCCGCGCTCGACCCCGCCATGATCGATTCCGACCCGGCGCCCGTCGGGGGGGGAGGGGGGCTGCCCGCGCCGGGCATCTATTGTCGCGTGTTGAGTACGCTGGGCGGGTGGCTCAGCCCTGCCGCAGCTCAAGCCGCTCAGGCGCCGCACCAGCGGCCCGGCACGACCGCCCTCGTCACCCCCGGCGCGACGAGCGCGGTCGAGCAGCGCGTGCGCGCGGCGCGACAACGCGCGGCGATCTACGAGGTGGAGATCCACAAGAAGCTCGCGATCTCGGCAGCCTGCGTGATTTTCGCGCTCCTGGGAGTGCCGGTGGCGATTCGGTTCCCGCGCGGCGGCGTGGGGCTCGTGATCGGCACCAGCCTGGCGGTGTTCTCGGTCTACTACGTCGGGCTGATCGGTGGTGAGGAGCTGGGCGATCGCCTCGTCGTCTCCCCGTTCCTCGCGATGTGGACGCCGAATCTGATTTTCACCATCGTGGGGCTCTCGCTCCTGTGGAGCGTGCGGCGCGAGGGGAGCACTGCGCACGGCGGCGACTGGGATGATCTCAAGCACGCGCTGTTTGGCTGGGTGTCGGTGTTGTCGAGAATGCGGAATCGATGAGGCTTCGTTCCGCATTCCGACTTCCGCGTTTGGGCAACACGCTCGATCGGTATTTGCTGCGCGAGTGGCTGCGCGTGTTCCTGGTCACGCTGCTCGGCTTTCCAATCCTCGTGATCGTCATCGACCTGACCGACAAGCTCGACCGCTACATGGGGCGGGGGATCACCAAAGGCGCGGTCGCATTGTCGTACGTCTATGACCTCCCCGAAAAGATGTTCCTGGTGCTCCCGGTGGCGGTGCTGTTCGCCACGGTGTTCACCGTCGGCGCGCTGGGGCGGCATTCGGAGCTGACGGCCGCGAAGGCCTCCGGGATCTCGTTTCACCGACTGGTGCGGCCGCTGTTCCTGGCGGCGGGCGTTGCGTTTCTGGTCGGGCTCGTGCTCGGCGAGCTGGCGCCGGTAGTGACGACGCGGCGGCTCGAGCTGCTCGGGGAGCGGGCGATTCGTTCGACCACGTCGCGTTACAACTTCGTGTACCGGGCGGACGGCGGCTGGGTGTACGCGATCCGCTCGCTCGAGCTGTCCACGCGTGAGATGCGCGACTTGATCCTGGAACGCGAGGGGACGGGGTCCACCTATCCGACGATCGTGCTCGCGGGCCAGCGGGCCGCGTACAGCGACACCGCGGGGGGGGGCCACTGGACGCTGCACCAGGGCGCGCTGCGGTATCTGGGGGGACCGCTCGAGGAGTATGCCTTCCAGTTCGACTCGCTGCGGACGCGCAGTCTTCTCCAAGAACGACCCGACGACTTGCTCGCGGAGCCCAAGGGCCCTGACGAGATGCGCTACGCGGAGCTGGGGCGGTACATCGACGCCTTGGCGCGAAGCGGGGCGGACGCGAAGAAGTTGCGCGTCGAGCGCGCTCTCAAGATCGCGATTCCTTTCATTTGTCTGTTGATCGCGCTGTTCGGCGCGCCGCTCGCCATCTCGTCGCCGCGCAGCGGTGCCGCGTGGGGGGTGGCCGTCAGTCTCGCGACCACGTTCGCGGTGCTGCTGATGTTCCAACTTTCAAAGGCCGTTGGCGCAGGAGGCGTGCTGCCACCGGCGCTGGCGGCGTGGACGCCGAACATTCTCGTCGGCGTCGCGGCGGCGTATCTGTTGCGTAAAGCACAGACCTAGCCTCCTTGACGAGTCCCGTGACCCGGCCCAGTTTCTCTTGGTCGATGGTCACGCATTCCTTCCGTCCGTTCCTTCGAAGGAGAGGTCCAACTATGCGCTGGATCGTTCGCTCGTCGCGCGCCTTCATGGCGGCGGCGGTATTCTCGTTGCTCGTTGCGCCGGTGGCGCTCGGCCAGGGCGTAACGACCGGGGCGATCTCCGGGAAAGTGACGAGTAATCAAGGAACGGCGGTCGCGCTCGCGGACGTCCAGGTCGTGAACCGCGGGACCGGGTTCACCACCCACACGCGGTCGCGGGACAATGGCCAGTACCTCGTGCAGGGCCTCGAGGTCGGCGGTCCCTACTCGATCACGGTGCGCGCCATCGGCTACCAGCCGTGGACGCGCGACGGCATCGACGTCAAACTCTCCGAAGCCACCCGTGTGGACGCGCAGCTCGTGGCCCAAGCGGTGGAGCTCACCGCGGTCACCGTGACTGCGCCGGCCACCGCCGACTTTACGCCGACCCGTCAGGGCATCGGCACCCAGATTTCCGATACGCTCGTGCAGCGCATCCCGACGTTCAGCCGTGATTTCATCGACCAGCTCAAACTCGCGCCACAGGTCACGTATTCGGCTGCCGGCGGCGCGGCGAGCGGCGGCGGCGCCTACAATCGCTTCAACACGATCACGATTGATGGCGCCAATCAGAGCGAGCGGTTCAACCTGGGCGCGACGGGTGGCGTGCCGGGGGGCAGCGCCGGCGGCAAGATCGTGTCGCTCGACGCGGTGAAGGAGTTCCGCGTCGTGTTCACACCGAGCGACGTGCGGCAAGGGAACTTCGCCGGTATGCTCGTGAACGCCGTGACCAAGAGCGGCACCAATCAGTTCCACGGCGGCGCGACCTACACGTATCGCAGCAACGAGGACGTGCTCGGCCTGAATCTGGTGGGGAAGACCCTGCGGCCGTCGCCGTTCAGCGTGAACCAGTACGGCTTCTTCGTGGGCGGGCCGATCATCCGCGACCGCTTGCAGTTCTTCATCGCGCCGGAGTTCCAGCAGCGTACGCGCCCGGCGGCCGGGCCGTACTACCTCGGCACCCAGGGGTCGCCCGCCCCGGACGTGCCGTCGGTCCCAATCGACAGTCTGACGCGTATCGCCAACTTCTTGCAGACGAGCCGTGGATTCGACGTCGGGACCGTCGCACCCGTCAGTAACGACAATCCACTGACCAACCTCTTCGGCCGGCTCGACTTTCAGATCTCACCAGTCCACCGGTTCGTGATCCGCCAGATCATCAATCGTTCCGAGGATGGGGCGTTTTCGCGCAACATCGCCGCTTACAACAACTCGCCGTTGAACCAGAATTCCGGCTTCCGCTTCGGCTCGAACACCTTCTCGCGGGTGGCCAAGAACAACTCCACCACGGCGCAGCTGTATTCCAATTTCGCCGGCGGGATCTCGAACGAGCTGATCGTCGGCTATAGCACGATCAATGACGCGCGCAGCGTACCAGTGCGCGCGCCGGAGGTCGGCGTGGGCGTGAACATGGGCGGCACGGTGCGGGCCGTCACCTTCGGCACTGAGCAGTTCTCGCCGGGCAACCTGCTCGACCAGAAGATCTTCGAGGTGGTCAACAACATCACCATCCCGAAGGGCGCGCACACGCTGACGATGGGCGGACGGCTCGACTTCACGCACATCTTCAACAACTTCGCGCAGGGCGCGTTCGGCGTGTACACCTTCCCGACGATTGCGGCCCTCGAAGCCGGGACCCCGAGCGGCTACGCCGTCGGGTACGCCAACAGCCAGAACGACGCGGACATTCCGGCGGACTTCCACGTGAAGGTGTTCAGTCTGTACGCGCAGGACCAGTATGCGGTAAACGATCGCTTAACGATTACGGCCGGCTTGCGCGGGGACATGCCCAGCCTGCCCGACCACCCATCGCAGAACGACACGCTCACGAACGCGCTCACGACGGCCGGCCTGACCGGGGTGCGGACGGACGTGGTGCCCAAGACGCGCATGCTGTTTTCGCCGCGCATCGGGTTCAATTACGATCCCACCGGCGATCAGAAGAATCAGATCCGCGGCAGCGTCGGGGTGTACACCGGGCCCCCGCCGTACATCCTGCTGGGCAACGCCTACGCGAACACCGGCCTGGGCCTCGTCCGCCTGTCGTGCACCGTGGCCGGTACGATTCCGACCTTCACCCTCAACGTCGACTCGCTGCCCAAGGCGTGCGCCGGGAGCCCGACTCCAGCGCCCGGGGCGGCAGGGACGCTGGGCATCAATCTCACGGACCCGAATTTCAAGTACCCCCAGTACTTCGGCGTCTCGTTCGGCTTCGATCGGCAGTTGGCGCACAACACGGTGCTGACGGTGGAAGGGTTGTACCGGAAGGCGATCAACGGCGTGCTGGTGCGTGACGCGAACATCAAAGGCCCGCGCGTGGTCGGCGGTCAGCCCTACACGGACCGCGATGGCCGAGTCCTCTACGCCGACACCATCGCGACGAACGGCAACGTCACCAACAACAATCAGCGGTGGATCACGACGCTGCGCGGGGTGGCGTTCACCGAGGGCATGATCCAGGTCACGAATCAGTCGAAGGACTTCAATTATTCGCTGTCGGCGCAGCTCAACCGGCGCCTCTCGTCGCGGCTCGAGGCCACGGTGGCCTACACGTATATGAAGTCGCAGGACGTACAGAGCCTCACGTCGGACCGGGCGATCTCGAATTGGCGCAACGGTCGCCAACTGGCGAACGCGCATGACGATCTCATCACCACGACGTCCGTCTTCTCGCGCCCGCACCGCTTCCTGGCGTACGGGACCTACAACCTGCCGTGGGGTCGTCAGAGCACCGATTTCACCGTGTACTACGAGCGCACCTCGGGCGTACCCTTCAGCTACGTGGCGTCGGGCGATCTGAATGGCGACTTGTATAACGGCAACGACCTGCTCTACATCCCGCGTAACGCCACGGACCCGAGCGAAATGAAGATCGGTACGGGCGTTGATGGCGTGGGGACCGGTTTTGCGCAGAACCTGGCCGCCGCGCAGGCCTTCAACCGGTTCATCGATGCGCAGCCATGTCTGGCCCGTCAGCGCGGCCGCATCATGGAGCGCAACAGCTGCCGCAGTCCCGCTCAGAACCGGCTCGACATTTCGGTTCGCCAGTCGTTCCCGGAGATCCGTGGACAGCGGCTCGCGCTGCAGCTCGACTTCTTCAACTTCCTGAACTTCCTGAACAAGGATTGGGGCCAGATCAGGCTGCCGACGCTGAGCCCCACCTTCAACGATCAGCGGGCGCTGACCCAGACGGGCCGCAACAACGCGAACACGGTGCCCCTGAACGATCCATCATCGATCCCGACGTTCACGTTCGACAATCGGCTGTACGACGCGGCCACAGGGAATCCCAAGCCGTTCGAGGGCCGCAGCGCTAGCGCCTACCAGATTCAGCTGACGTTGCGGTACTCGTTCTAACCGCGCGGTAGCTGCATGACAAAACGGGGGTGCGGATCGAATCCGCACCCCCGTGGTCGTGCAGCCCCCTAACGACGTTTGCGGTATGCCTGCCAGGCGGCGTACGCCGGTATCCCCGTCAGAATGATCCCGATGTCGATCGCGAACGCGAGCGTCTTGGAGACTAGGTAGTTGCCGAGCAACAGCAACGCACCGGCGAGAAACAAGAGCGGCACGACGGGGAATCCCCAGGTGCGGTACGGCCGCTCGAGATCAGGGCGCTTACGCCGCAGCACGAAGACTCCGGCGACTGCGAGGGCGTAAAATGGCCAGATGCCGATGATGAATTGATCGGCGAGATCCTGGAAGGTCCGGACGAGGATGAAAACCATGCCCATCACCGTCATCAACAGCACCGCCGCTGTGGGCGCGTGCGTACGGGGATCGACCCGCGCGATTGCATTGGGGATGAGCCCGTCTTCCGCCGCGGCAAAGAAAATGCGCGGGGCGGTCATCATCGACCCGTTGAGCGTCCCGAAAGTGCTCACGGCGATCGCCGCCGAGACGATGATGACGCCGGCGGGACCGATCACGAGGCGCGCGACGTCCGCGGCCACCAGCGCGGCGCCCTTGATCGTCTGGATCGGAAGCAGATACAGGTACACGAGGTTCGCGGCGAGGTAGAGCACCACGACCGTCCCGGTCCCGATGAGCAGGGCGCGCGGCAAGGTCCGCTGCGGGTCCTTCACTTCCCCGCCCACGAAGGCGAGATCGGCCCAGCCGTCGTACGCCCACAGGATCGCGACCATCGCGAGCAAGAAAGGCGACAGCCCCACGGACGCGCGCTGGGCGAGCATCCCGCCCTCGGGCCAGCTCGCCGGCGTGCCGAGCGCAAACCCGACAATCACGAGCAGCGCGAGGGCGCCCACCTTGAACGCGGTGCTCGCGTTCTGGAGGATGGCGCCGCGGTGGATCCCCATATAGTTGACCGCGCCGACCACGATGATGTACCCCGCCCCGAGCAGCTGCTCGGCGCGGATATCCAGAGACCCCACGGCGACGACGATCGCGTCGGGATTGAGGCCGAGGGCGCGCAGCGTGTAAGCGGAAGCGGTGATGCCGATCGCGCCAAACGCGCCTGGCCGGATGACCCACAGCTCGGCCCACGTGAACAGGAACGCCGGCAGCGGCCCGAACGACTCGCGCACGAAGACGTACACGCCCCCTGAGCGGGGGAAGGCGGCGGCGAGCTCCGAGTAGGTGAGGGCGCCACACAGTACGACGGCTCCGCCCAGCACCCACGCGAGGAGAAAGAGGGGCACGTCGCCCACGAGCTGGGCCACGTCCGCCGGCGTGCGGAAGATGCCGCTGCCGATCGTCGAGCCGACGAGCACGGCGACCGCGCTCCAGAGACCGAGGCGGCGCGTGAGCCGCTCGCCCCAACGGTCGGGTGCCAGTGGTGCGCTCATGAGGTTCGGGAATATACATTTCCCGCCCTATGACGCGACGCTACACGTTGCTGGCGTGGACGGCCGCCGCCGCCACCTACCTGCTCATCGTCCTCGGCGCCGTGGTGCGCATTACCGGCTCCGGCATGGGCTGCGGCGATCACTGGCCCCTCTGCAACGGGCATCTGTTCCCGCCCTTGGACGACATCGGCACCGTGATCGAGTGGAGCCACCGACTCGCGGCCGC